>Ga0307517_10014089_pt1 | contig 10781 bp, 8 predicted proteins | sample 23_EM_MG_FD_194515 | JGI IMG/M metagenome (GOLD analysis project Ga0307517, IMG submission 194515) | Populus trichocarpa ectomycorrhiza microbial communities from riparian zone in the Pacific Northwest, United States - 23_EM | ecosystem: Host-associated > Plants > Roots > Unclassified | place...
TTATGTCTTTTATATCTAGTAATTTAATAGTTACTGGGTGTCATTGAAAACATAATGATAATTTGGCAAATAAAAAATAAAAAAACAGAAATAGATGGACAAAACCTCCACCTTCGAACAGTATGTGCGGTGCTATTCGGTGGCCAAAACCTAGCTTTAAGGGCAACGATTGAAGAGTCTCGATGTCCTCTCTACTTAAAAACAGTGTGTGTTGCATAAATGTGACCTATTTGGCGTGTGTAGACCTTTTTTTTCTTATCTTTTCCCTCACTCCACTCAATTTTCATGATGGCTATCCAAAAAATCAAATCAGCCCCTTATATTATTATCCTTAGGATTTGGTCCATATTTTCTTGAATATAATTTTTTTTATTTAGAATAATTAATGAAATTAAAGATTTTTTTCAATTTCATTACTCATAGATTTTTTTCATCTTTTCAATATGGTTCTCATTCTTTTCATTACTATTTTTTTTTATTTCAAATGATTTTTAAATTTGTTTTTTTTTACACTTTAATCCTTGAGTTTTTTTCCTATCAAATATAATATATTTTTTTATCATTGCTTTTTTTTCTTACCTTGCAATATTTTTTTAGATTGATTTTTTTTTTTACTATTTCATCCTACAATATTTAATTGGTAGGATGTTTAGCTTTTTATTTGAGCTCGAGTCTAAAATTTTATAGCTTATGTTAACCCGGGTTTATGAAGTTCATCCGAGCTTCCTTGGTATTTTTTTCTCCTTTTAAGCTCTTGTTTTGGCTTTATCCTACAATATTTTGTTGTTTTTTTAATTCGTTTGCTATGAAATTTTTCAATCATTTTAGAAATAACATGGGTTGACTCATATTTTTTCTTGTTCTTGTCTTTGTTAGATTTAGCTATTTTTAAAGGATTTTTGTCTTTAAATTAAATTAAATTGATTGATTTTATCCTCCAACATTTAAATCTTCAAGTGTTGAGCTTTTAGGTTGAGCCCAGGTCGAGAATTTAACGGCTTGTGAGTTTGAAAGTTTAAACCGGGTTTACAAGGTTCACTCGGACTTGTTGATTTTTTTCTTTTCTTAAGTTCAGTTTTGTTTTTTAATTTCATCATCCGACACTCTTTTTATTTGCTTTCTATATGATTTATCTATGTTTTTAAAATAACAAGGATTGCCTCCCTAAAGGAAATTTATTTTTTTAATTAAATTAAATTTATTGGGTGGGTGTTGAGCTTCTTAATTGAGCTAATGTCTACAATTTAACGAGTTTGAAAGATTAACCCGAGTTTACAAGGTTCACCCATGTTTGTTTAGTTTTTTATTTTTTAAGCTCTTTTTTTCCCGGTTTCATTCACTAATATTTTGTTATTTTTAATATTTACTTTCTATGTGATTTTGTTTTCATTTTGAAAGTAACAAGAGTTAACTCAGATTTTTATTTTGGCCTTTGTTGAATCTATTTTTTTTAAAAAAAAATTATTTTTTAATTAAATTAAATTAATTGCGTGAATGTAAGTAAGAGATGCTCATTTCATGCTGTTTTATTTTATTTACTTTCCAAATCAGTGTTCTTACAATACATGCAACTTCTTTCATTTATAAAATTCTTAGATTTTTTTACTTTTTTTAAAGCGTGGCTATTATATAATCATATTTTTTATACCAGTAAAAAATTAATTCGACCTACAACATAGCACGGGTCATCTATCTTGCATTAAAGCTAAAACTTATCTAAAAAATTATTAAAATTGATTAAATACTGATACCGGTTAAATCATTAGATTTAAATTTAGAAAATTATTTTTATCAGATAGCGTAGGCTCTCTCAAAAACATACTGCTTGGGACCAACATGATCCTAAAATGATTGGCTAAAGTTTTGTGTATGCATAGGAATTGAATGTTATTACAAAGAGCATGTCAGGAAATATAGGCAGAGACAAAGGCAACAGGGGACCATCCTCATTTGCTCCCCTGGTTACCAGGAATGCTGCCGCCTCCTCCATTCCTCCATCTTCTACTGCTTTTGGCCTAAAAAGTGTATGCGCCACTATCCCACAGTGGCTGCTGCTGCAATTATTACCCTCTCATTTATTTATTTAATCCTACTAAGCTTTCAACTAGGAGAGCCCAATTGAATCTTGGTCTTGGGACATGAGTGCGTAAGGCGGACCCTGTCGTGTCCGGCTACTGTGGCGAATCGTGTTTCTGTGGCAACATGTCTTAGGAGAGTGGCCACTGGCTCTAGTATGCTTATATATATATATAAATGCAGTATTTATTGTGGTCTTAGATTCTAGGCAGCTTTATGTATTGACATTAACACTGCCATCAAGAATGTTCAAGCATAAAAATATTCGGTGATGCAGCCGATGTTCAAGTAAAATAACTACTCTATTTCCCAGATTTCCTATTGGGACTCCTGTTATTTTATTTCCCTAGTCCCCATGGTTTCACTTTTTTTTTTTTCCGTTTCTGTCTATGTTTTGCTATAGCTACAAATTTGAAAGTATAAGCTAAAAACTATCTTAAAATCTTGATTAAAAAATACTAAAATTTATATATATATTAAAAATTATAATCATAAAAACCATTACAATATCAAACACACGAAAACTTCATTTGCTTGCGAGGTGCACGAGGCTCACCTGGCAAACAGACGCACTCCAGATCATGACCATCAGGACACAGTTGGGAACTGCACTTTTTTATCAAATAGTAACGAGTTTGTCCGACTATCTTTTGTTTTGCGCATGTTTATTGTTTTTTGTAATAGAGTAAGCGAGAGCTTCATGTCAGTTGCCCATGCGGGGACTAGAAGTTCTTGATCAAGCCCTGCGATTGTATACGGTTTTTTCTGGACCCATTTATTCGCTATACTACAAAATAATAATGGGGCAATAATTCTGAAAAAAAAATCAATTCCCCTTGTTTTGGATATGAAGCCTGAGAGCTGAGATTGGCACATGATTAGTTCCGATTGAGTAAAGAACACAACAAAAGTTGTTTTCTTTTGCGGTAAATAATATAATGAGAGATGTCTATGTCATAGCACGCTGTATCCAACCCAATGTGAAGAAAAGACTGGAATCAAGGTCCATAGATTACAAGGGAGGGAACATGCAGTCACATGCAGTATAGCAACGAAAACTCTTCTGCGCAATTTGCATTGAAGATTTACAAATAGTTGGTACAGAAGAACTCTTTGAATGGTATGGTATATTATCACACACAAAGTTAATGAAGTGCAACTTTTACAGAGGATAATCCTTCTTTGAGCTTACGGAAGTAAGATTTATACCTCTGTGCTAAACCAAACAAGCCTAGAGTGCCCCCTGTGTGAAGCATCACCACTCGTGCACCCCCTTCCATTTCTTCCCTGCTAAGTTGTGTTGCCATTTCCCATGCAGCCAAAGTATACACAGGATCCACTAGAATACCAGTCTGCTGTGCAATTTGTTGGCATGTCTCTGTTTCTCCTTCCAAAACATTGCCAAATCTAACAGAGAGAGAAAGGCACGTCTCAAGTTGTTAACCAAAACAAATAATTCCAATTAAAATATATCCTGGATAGATCTTACACTGTATATGCCCATGACATCACAAATAAAGACTTAGTTCTCAGTCTACTTGAAAAAACACTTCCCTTCGGGGGACATTTATAACCCTTTTGCACTGATGTTAAACTAATAATTGTGAAGGCTACACTGCATGCAGGATCTCACAATTTATAAGTAGGTTACAATGAATAGCTGTGCAATTGTTACGGGCAACTCCTAAACAATGTTGCCAAATTACAGAATTAGTGAAACTAGCAGTAGAGACCATCAAGGAGGCTGAGTGATGCATACACTGAAATGAATAATAAAAAAAAGGCTCATCTTTTCTTACTCATTGGTCCAATGATAATTACTCAGTAAATATTATACAACCCAAGTCAATTTGTTTTTAATACGTTCTCTTTATCTCCTAGTTATCCCCCACATTGCATAAGAAACTTCATAATCTAATTCTTCTACCTCCAGATTAAAAAAAAATGTCAGTTCTCTCTTTATTTCTTCGCTTCTGAATTTTGCATGGATATTATAACTAGAATTTTTTTTACCGAACCTTATTATTACAATTCTGCGCATATATAATTGCTACTCAAATGAAAATTTCCTACACTGAAAAATCATATCTTAAAGAACAACGTTCCGTGCTTCACAAAGGGTAAACACTTGGTTACATAGATTTTAAGGGCAACAAAAAAATGGAAACATTAAGTTTGAAAGAGCAAAAAAAGATAAGCACATTACGCACTTTCTCTGATGGCAGCGTGCGACCCAATGAACAACTCCATCTACTTCATTTAAGCAATGGTCAGTAAGATGAAAACCAAATCGTGTCCTGAAATCAGAAATTAATTTTTGCTCTTGTTGTCTGTATGCATCAATTGTATCAGCCAACATGACTGCAGTTACCTCCCATGGGAGCCTGAGAGGTCACCAAAATAGTTAAGAGTGTTGTGCATGGTCAAATAAAACTCAATCCCTGGGAGTGGTAGGTAACACAATCATTCAAATATTTAGTCAGGTCAATTGAAGGCTTTAATAGAAACTGGAACATACCCTAAACATTGGGCTCCAATTCCCAAACCGATGGCTGTTGTTCCAGTGCCAGCATCTACAACCAGCTTTATCTGTCTCTCTTTTCCAAGTAAATGACTCTGGCACAGATACTGCACTAGGCGAATGACACCTATAAGAAAGAATCACGTTAAATAAGCCATTGTTGGAAGCACTAGCAACTGCATCAACGACAAGTTCCAAATGACAATATAGAAATAATAAAAAATAGTGCATTCTTAATCAAAGGGAACCTATGGTCTCTTAAATCATTAAGCAAATAGATATTATGCACATTGTCAATCCTTGGTATACAGCCCAGAGCAGCAAAGAACAATCTAGAGACCATGAGGATATTGGCAAAGTTTAATGCACAGCTAAACCTTTCAAAGTCACGGCAATCCATAAGAACCATGAACATCTTTCTGGTGGTTCTCCTTGACCTTCATCAACAGCCAGTCAGTTCAAAAGTGCATAAAATAGGCCTTAGGTAAAACACCTTGAGATTCTTTGAGACAAGCATGTCAATTAAACATTGTGCTTCATCTATTACAATATAAGAGCATTAACAGAGAGTAACTCAGAATCCTCAACATGATACCCAGATAAGAAGATCCCACGAGCCTGGGTAGTAGTGCGTCATGGGCATGATTACCAAGGATCTAGATTTCCAACCTGTCTTTGTGCTTACTCCCTAAAAGCTAACAATTACCCACCAAGAGAAAAGGATTTCTCAGCAAGTATGCCTTCACGTACATATACAGAAACAGGATTTCCACCTTACCTAGTAATGCTACAACATCCCCTGCTCCTTCATTGATGATTACGACCTTTCTTGGATGGTTCTCGGTGTTTCCATGAGCATCTATGTGCCCAGAGCTTGAAGTACTAGACTGGGCTGATAAAGATGACTCAAGGATGTCATTACAGCATAAAATATGGCCAGTGTTGCTTGCCACCAAATCAGCATGACTCTTCAGCATATTCATCCGATGGGCATAAATAGATCTAGGAACATAAGTGATATCTCCATATATTGTTGAAATTAGGTTATAACCCGTCAGAATTTCAGGCTGCTCTCCTCTCAGAAGCAAATGTGATTTTAGCCCTCTCTCAGCACATGAAACAGCTGTAAAATGCATATCTCACTAAGCCAAGCAAAATCTCATATTTACTTGTTAGAAATAGAAAATCCCATAAAACTCAGGCAAGTGTCTTATAGTCACTACAGCAAGAGATTACCTACCAACAGCTGCTGCGTGCGCACTTTGACAGCCTCCACATGTAACCTAGAAAAATGTCCCAGTTGAAAGTTATATGGTCTTCAAAGTCCCTAAAATTGAAGAGAGAATGGCTTGGTGAAGTCTACTGCATGCCATAATTCCCTAAAAACTACAGTGGGTGTTTACGTGCATGAGCTGAGATCCCTTGAGGTTGAATCTAACAAGGACAAGCCAATCATTGACATGACTAAAATGCAAAACCAGAAACCAGCTGCTCCAGAAAAATGCAAAACTACGCACATAATTCACAATAAAGGGGAGAAACCCAATTTCTAAAGCCAACAAAGAGAAGCCCTGCATTATAACATATAATCGCTATCCTATATCCTTAAGGAATGCAAGCTTACCACATCAGTCACAGAATAATCTACAAGGAGGGGGAGCAACGCATCTAGTTTTCTCGCTTTATTACCATTGACCAACGGATGCAACAAATCATCCCTTACAACATAGAAGAAAGGATCTTCACTGCCTTTCTCCATCAAGTCATCACCAAAATATGGTTTGGTATTGTTCAAAAAGGATAAGTTACCAGATGGTCCATCCCTATTTCGTCCTTGCGATAAAGAAAGCTTTATTTGGTGAATTTCAGTATCTGGGATATGTAACATCCATCTTCTATTCAGCACCTTTGACATTAACTCTTCATCGCTCAGTTTAACTTTAGGAAGACCCTGGAAATGAATGGAAAAAACATAATCTTTATATGATTAACACACCTCTCAACGGTTTACTTTAGCAAAGGAAAAGAAACCTTAGGCTTTAACCAATAAATTTACAGAAGTTTGTTTTGCATTCTTTCTAGAAAAAAAAAACATGGAAGTAGAGCATACAGTTCCCGATTATTCCCTCTTCCCTTCTTCTTCTTCCCAACCCATAACAAAATATACTGTGAGAGAAAATCTAAGCAACAATGTAAAGTCTTTACTCACTAATCACTTGGGCTGGCTATAACATTTACAATTCATGAAAAAAAGAAAGAAATCTTCAACGAGGGAAAGAGAAAAGGAACCTGAGAATGACTTGAAAACTGAGCCGAGCAAAGCCCGGTTTTCATGGCCTTGATTGTTCTTATACTGCTTAAACCTTGTAGTTTCATTGCAGTGGCTGCCTGCCTGCCTCCAACTCTCAGTCTCTTTACACTCTACTCTCGCAGTCCTCCCTGAAGAAGAGAAGACAGGAATCGAAACTAATTTTCTGGCTTATGTTATGCCGTCGGGCCTTGCCTATCTGCGGGCTTCAGTCGAATAAATAATATACAAGTCCCTAAAGTTTTAAAATACTAATTACTCACTCCTCCAGGTTTCAGACTAACTATTTTATTATTTCTGATATTAAATGCACTAATCAATTGATTCCAAAACAAAATAGGGACTAAGTTATAATTAACTCAGTTTCAGTCAAAGGAGAGGTAAAAAATACCGCCAAGATACGATGTCGTAAGATGCATCGGCTCGAAAGCGTAGCTGTACATAACGATAAAATTAAGCAGACCCTGGGGTTTTAGCAGGGGTTTTCTTTCTCAATCTTAAAAATGTCGACGGCGGATTCCTTGTCGGCTTCTGGACGGAGCTCGGAGAAGCTGAGCCTTCCATCTCTCCAATCCAAAATGAAAATCGACCCAGAAGGTCACGAAAAGGATCTGGTCTGGTTTACAGCCAATTCAAGTCGGCTGTGGAGCTTTTTCAACACCAAGCAGCTCTCAATTTCTCCACAGAATGACCCCGCCATTGCCAAGCATCTCAGTGACCGCGCCACGTTTTTGGCTCATGTTACACCCTTTTACCCGAAGCAACTCGATGAGTTCCCCGCTCAACTCGCTGAGTTTCTCAAATCGTCTGCTCGGACTCTGCCTTCAGGTCTTCGGTATCATGATACTAAAACGCTTATTCTACTGATTAACCGAATGGCATACCCAACACCATTGTTACAAGTACTTGCAAATGTTTGAGTAAAGATAACACATGCGAAAGCCAATGGTTTAAATTAGTTAATAGCACAAGAAGTTCAACCATGACAAAACCCTCGTCACTGATCAGTTCAATCCTCAATTTCCCAGCGAAGGATTTCTTATGGAAGTTCTTAGGCTCAGTATAAACTTGTATAGCAGGAGCTGCCTACGGAGCAATTTTACAAGGTGCTACTTTGGACATTCTACAAGTTCATTGTCAGGCATCTCAAGTAATATAACAATAGTCAGGTTGAATTTATGTCTGACACATTACTTATCTCTAAACAGGCTGTTCTATCATACAAGTCCAGTCAAAACATTCTCTCTTTACTTTTTTGAATTGCCCATTAATTTGTGATTATTATTTTCTAATTTTGTGAATTTGATTGACATAATGTGTTTGTTGATGGTTGATATTAGTGAAAACACTAGCGTTATATATGGAGCTTCAAACACTGGGAAATAGGACATTGAGGAAATTGGCTTTTACTCATGTTGTTCATAGCATTAGGAGGATGAATAAGCAGCATAAAAATGAGGCTGACAATCGGGTCCTTCAAAATATCCTCTTTTCCATGCTGCAGGTTTGTAATTTTTTGCAGCCTGGACTATGATTTATCTTAGTGCTTTCGTAGGTTTGGACTGGTTGTTTTTTTAAAAAAAAAATGTTCACGTAGCAAGATGATGAAGCATGAGCGAACAGAGCGCTTATTACACTATGTGAACTTCACTGAAGGAAGGTGCGGTTTGATAATAGAACAGCATATTCAATTTGTATGGCATGTTTGATTCATCATCAAGGTCAGCTTTCTTTTCTTTTCTTTTGTTTTTTTTGTTTTTTTTGTTTTTTTGGGGGGGGTTGTCATTTCTGCTTTCCAGTTTTTGAAATTTGATTGCGTCTGTCAGAATCATGATCGCTGCTGTCATTTCTCCTTGATTATGAGAAGATTGAAGATGATGATAGTGATGCTTCAAGTGGCGAAGATGATCCAAATCCTCAAACTGCTCAAGTTGTCATTAATGAAGAGTATGTATAAGGTCAGATACCCTATATTTTGTTTTTGGCGAAATTCTAGAGGCAGCCACTCGACAGTAACTAGCAACCTGTGCTCTCATAATAGTCCATATGGCTAGTAACTTATTGCTAACTCGTTAAACATTTAGCTTGCCTAGAAGAAAATAGAAGAAAAAACAGAGCCACCAACATGAACATGAATCCCCAAGGTAACCCATCATCACTTTGGTCTTCTTACTCAATCTCTCCATCCACCCCAAAAAAACAGCACAACGGTATACGCAGAAGCCTAACATCACATGAAACCAAACACCCAAATCAGCCTTAACTTGTGTTTTCAAGTTCCAATTTATATGGTCAATGGTATATTACCCAACCTCACCCCTTTCTTGTTGGCAGAATTGGCATTGATGCACTGAAGGAGATGTTATGATTAATCAATTAAAGATTGAAAAATCATGGTTAGTTTACCATATTTTGTTGTTTTTTGTTCAAAATTCCAGGCATGCCATAAAGGTACAGTAGCTAGTAAGAAGAAAAAGAAAGCAACACTGCACCGTGTCATATGTAGCACGAAAAGGCAGCAAAGATTGTCATTGGAAAACAGCAATTCGAATTGTAATTCACTATTCAACCATCTAAAAAATGCACAGGTTTTTTCTCTTTGCCTATAATTTTACTCAGTGTAGTTCCACAGAAATTCTGAACATCTGTATGTGGGATAAAGAGATTTTAGAATTCCATTTTGCTTTCAGGGGTTTGCTGAGAAGTTATTTTGTCGCCTTCAGACTTCCAATGAATGTTTTGAGGTGATTATGAGATCTTGGCTTTGGAAGAGTTTGTGGTGTGCCCATTAGCATATGCACTTGCTTTTTTTCCCGACATGTTTTACAAATGGTTTTTGAGCTTATGTATCATATGTTGGGTATCACATATAATTATGCACGCGTGTCTGTGTATACCTTATTTTGAGTTCTGAAAAATAACTGGGAAGTAGGTTCATGGACAATGAGCAACAAGAATGAAGAAAATGTTGGAACACAAGGGGTTAATTTGAGATTCTGTTTTCCCAAAATGCTGCATTGGCTTGTATACTTTTCAGTTAAAATGAACATTTTTTATTGACGTCAATTTCTGTGTAAACTTCAGGTCCAGGAACCTACTTCCCAGTTATTTTATCGGATTTTTATCCTTTTCTTCGTTCTTCGGAAATATGTTCAGGTGTGGTGCTAGAATGAATGGAATTTATGCTGTGGCAGCAGAAAGATGGCCATGGCCTTTCTTACTTTTCCATTTTGATTGATTGAATTTAATGCTTTGATCGTAGTTTTCTCCCCTGCAAACTTACTCTGTCGGTCTTCATCTTCTTCTGCTAACTTCTGTATGATTCTCGGGCTCTCTTCCCTGCTCACTGTTTTGTTGTATCAGGTGCCTCCTGATGCAGTTGAGCCACTGTTCAAACAAATAGTAAATCAGTTTGTACATGATCGTTCGCGTCCCGAGGCATGCTTAGCAGCTGCTTTGTTATGATTTTATTGTGAAAGTGTAAACAGGTTGTTTCCGCTGACTCTGTTTGCTTGTTCCAGGCCATTTCTGTTGGACAAGAGAAAAGGAGAAAGCAGAACCGTTCTGGCGAGCAGTTCCGGGGGAAGAAAGCATGGAAATGATCATAACCACGTATTAGCACGTCATGAAGCTTCTTTTTTATATAGACAGGAAGGATATGGCAACGTAAACTTGCTAATGGAAGCTTCTAGGTGATGCAGCTTGTTATCAGGGTTAAATTTGTTGATCATGGTATTAAAGCCAGGTGCCAAAATTGGTGCGACTTATTGTTGATCATCACAGTAGCTGATTAGGGTTAAATTTATTTTTAATATTAATATATTAAAACAGTAAATATATATATATATATATATATTTTTTAAAGTTCAAGAAAAA
>Ga0307517_10014090_pt1 | contig 10781 bp, 4 predicted proteins | sample 23_EM_MG_FD_194515 | JGI IMG/M metagenome (GOLD analysis project Ga0307517, IMG submission 194515) | Populus trichocarpa ectomycorrhiza microbial communities from riparian zone in the Pacific Northwest, United States - 23_EM | ecosystem: Host-associated > Plants > Roots > Unclassified | place...
AGTGGCAGTCAAATAAAAGTTCGGTCTCCCAACCAAAAAAATTGCTTGATTGAATCATCATGATTTTGACTGTGAGATGATCTTCAGTATTGGGACCGTACAGTCACATATGGGGGGCAATCTTGCAGAACTGCCCTTGTGGCGAATCATGACTAACCCTTCTTCTTCTTCTTCGTCTTATTATTATTAATTTCAGGGATGCATTGTTGTAATAAAACAATGATGGTTCAAATTCGGTCGTGTAATTATGCATGTAGGTATTCATACACATTCCCATTTCTTGACACCAAAGGGATGGTAGCTGTGGATGATGACAGAGTGGGACCCTTGCATGAGCACACCTTCCCTCTTCTCTTTCCTTTGTAGGTGTAAACATCTTATGATTCCCTTCCACTCAATCCCAACATACCATCATCCTTTGCTCTCATTACGTCTTCGGTAGTTAGAGATTAATTTTTTTCCAATGAAGTTAACAATACAATATTAAGCGTTTAATCCCATAAATTCAGATCATAGGGTTCCCTTTCTTTGAGGCCCAAGCAAAATGAATTGCTCAACTACTTTCAGGGAAAAGAACGGTGTCATCATGGGATCAAATGATGCGCTCCATTGAGGAATTCTATAGCTCAAGGGATACTGCTGCCATTCCAAGGCATAGTACTCATGGTATTGCAGATTTTGACGTACTCCTCTTGAATTAATTCTAGAGCTCTCAGAAGGTGTTGGCTACAATATTATTATCGGCAATTAATGCCAACGCCTAGTTATTACATTATGAATCATTGCTCGCCTTTTCTGGCCATCTTCTTGATTGGGGAGCGTATAATGTTGGCAAAATAGGGTACCAAATTCTTAAATTTCTTTACTTCATGCGGTTGCATGAGCTGCCAGGTCTACTATTAATTTGTCGGTCGGAACTTTTCATTCGCCTGTGGAGTATTTTGTAAGCAATGAATGAACATTTGACGTAGCTTGTATTTTGAGCTAATTGTACGTTGTATTTTGCTTTTATGGCGATCATATTGGATTCCCACACTTTGAAGAATGGAGAAAAATACTTTGCTTGTCGGCCTTGGTAAATGCTGATGCCATCTTGGAGGCGTGCCGCGACTCGTTGGATGATCATTAACTGCTTCAAGAGGCTCTTCAAAGTCCTCATTTCACTCAACTTGGAGTTGAAGATTTCACTATTTAAAGCCGGTTTTGTTTGGACCATTCCTTTTTTTCCTTTTTTTTTTTACTTTGTATTTTTTTACTTCGATAAATACTTATAACATTATATAAGTTAATATAATATACAAACATTATATCCATAAAAGATATTCCTGAATTTTTAAATCTGCTATAGAAAAAATAGATATTCCGATATCCTATGTAATAATCATAATATTTTACCAATTAAAACACCGGTAATTAAATAGTTCAATATATTCTTAAATAATTGGATAAGTCCCTAGTATATCCTTAGATTTTTAATTGTGTTCATCCAATTCTTCAATATATTCTTTAGAAAAAACATTTACATTGAGATTACAGAAATAATATTTTTCATTTCAACATTGTCTTGAGTTATATAGGTATATAATAGAAAAATCTCTTAAATTTAATAATTTTTTATAAGAAAAAGGAATTTTCAAAATCATAAATGTGATCAAAGCCAAACTCCCAGCATAAGTCGGCTAATTACTTCTCATCTCAACTTGGTTAACTTAATATTACTCAACTATCAAAAAGTTTTAAAAATAAATATTTGAAGTTTTTATATAACATTAAAATTATTACTCAAAGGTATTTTCAAAGTGAAAATTTTAATTATATCAAATTTGGATAGGATAGAATAACTTGAAAAAAAAATGACATGTTGGATTAGATAATATACTAGTTATATATGTGATCCGTGTTTTGCTGCGGATCGAATAAATATTTTGGCAAAAAGCAAAAAATAAATATGCAAGCCTTTCAAAAAAAAAATTTCAAAACAAAATCTAATTATAAATCAAAAATCCTATGAGAAATATTTTTGTCAATAAATACAAAAAGATTAAGTGTTAATGCATCTATTCAACTTTTCTAATTGCAAGTCGAATAATTTTTTTTTTTCAACGCAAAAAAATTAATGTGTAGGTGTTATTAATATGTTTTTTTATATCAAGTAAAAATATAACCGTGAATCACAAAGTCAAAACTTACATATAAGAAAACATAATAAAGATCATATACATTAATAAAAATATATATAATCTTAAGCTAATTTTTTAACATAGCTGAAAAATAAAACAATGTTACAATTGTTACATTGAAACATCATTTTCTTAGTCTGTGTAGAGCAAATTTCCAAAAACAAAAAATGTAAAGAAAAAAAATATTAAAAAGAAATTACAAAAGAATAAAAAAATAAACAAAAAGAATGATATAAATAGACAGAGTGTAAAGAATAAAAAAATATCTTTTTTCAAAAAAATGTAAATAAAAAAGAGAAAAACTAAAAAAAATTAAAATCATGAATTTGGCATGCATGTTATAATTTTTTTAAAAAAAATATCAGGAATGTAGGATGTTCCAATGTGTTTTTTTACATGAAAAATTAAAAAGTAGTATTTGAAAAGCCTATGCAATCATCTAACTAAATAAATTGATAATCATTTATGTAAATAAATAAAAAATTATTAACAAAAACCAAGAAAGAAACTATAAAGATGAGATATTTACCCTATTATATTTACTAAACTTCTTTATTTAAATAAATAAAAGATAAATCCACCCTAAAAAACTCATGACTTAAACAATAATTACAAACAAAAATGATTGAATAAACCCACACCATAAAATATATTATGAAAGGCCGAACACATTAGAAAAATATAAAGAATGGACACCTGTCGATATTATGGAAACATATAAAACAATCCTCGAGTGAACTCGACAGCCTACTTGGGTGAACAAATCAAATACATGACCTAGAACATGAAATTGAGATGACCTCATAAATAGAATAGCAAAAACAAATACCGATAAAAAATATTTTAAAAAAATGCATTAGAAAAGGACCAAAGTCAACCCGGGCTAATCTTTTAGATTTATGATTTGGATCATGAGACCGAGGTGACCCCGTTGAAAGAAAACCTGAAAAAATAAAATTCTTAACTAAACAAATATTGAGGGATGAAATTGAGGACAAAAGGTCAATAAAAAAATGAAAAAAAAACAAATTAATTAAGAAAATGATTAAAAAATAACAATTAAAAGAATTGGAACCAAACATGACTAAACAATTCAATGAAAAACAAATGCTCAAGGATGGAATTGAAGAAAAATAAATAAATCAATAAAATGATTGGAAACAAAAACAAATAGCAATTAAAAGAATAAGGATCAAATTTGATTAAAAACAAAACTAATAAAATCAAACAACTAGAGATGAAATTGAAAATAACATCTAATTAGAAATAACCAATGTAAATAAAAAAATTACAATTAAACGAATAAGGACAAAATCAAAAGAAGAAAGAAATTAAAGGGCTAGTATAATTTTTTGCATGGCCAACACATAATCCGAGGAAGAAAGAGAAGGAAAAGAAAAACAAAACAAAAGCTAATTGCGCCAAACTAGACCTCATTACTATACATATGTCATCCAAGGAAGAAGAGGGCACTTAGATGTATCAAATGATGTGGCAGGAATTTGATTTCAACCACCTTCGTTAGCCGCACATGCTGCCCGAAGGCGGCCAAGCGCCTGATGCATGCTAGGCACACATCAACAATCTTTTTTATATGCACAAAACAAAAAATGCCCCTATGACTAAACAATAATAACAAAAAAAAACCCATATGAAATTACAATCATGGCCTTAAAGTTGAGGCTAAAAAATTTGAATGGCAAGGGTATTGATGTAAATTCAACTGTTTATAGAATTATATATATATATATATATATATATATATATATATATATATATAATGCCCTTAGGACTAAATAACAATAACAAAAAAACACTAGGAAATGACAATTGAAATTATCATAAGCCCTTGAAGCCAATGTTAACAAATTTGCATAGTAAAGGTACATGCATAATTCAATAATTCATGACAAAATTAAAATTATCATATGGCCCTTGGACTAAAGGTTCTAATTATTTACTTTCTAAGGGTAATACGGTAATTACATTGTTATAGAAGAATGAAAAAACAGTGCTACCCCCAAACAATTCAAAAATGACAAATTGATCGTGTGCAAAGACCATCTCACCCCTCAAGTGAAGCTTTTAAATTAAGAAGTCAATAAAAAATATTTGTATCATTGAATCTTAAGATGTCTTATTACTATTTTGATGTTTGTTTGGGAAGGACTCATTTTGAATGAGTAAAAATCTTATACTATGTGATTGAGTTCTAAACTGTCTTGTACTACTTGTTATTATGAAAATGGTTTACTCTCCTGTTGTGGACTAAAAATGGAATCAGTAGGTCTTAATGTTCACTTATTGTGAACAACTCTAGAACGATTGAAACATGTTGTCTTTTAAAATTGAAGCCTGAAAGCAACCTACATTTTCTCCCTGTTTGCAAATGTTATTGTATTATGCCTCTTCCATGTGGATTTCTTGTCTTAGCTTGTCCTAAACTACATTAAACCTTTAATGAGCTTGTGTAGATTTATGATGTTTCTTTATGTTTTGTTTATCGTAGGTTCAGTCTGATCTCTTTGAGTCAATAGAGTCAAACCCACAACCAAGGTATGTCTTTCAAAAGACATGCATTCTCCAATTTAAGTGTTAATTTCTATCAAGTTTAAATGTTTTTGAAATTTTTTTCTATCTAATTTAAATGTTCCCTTTTTATGCATATGGTTGAGACCCACATTAAACTTCATCTTGTGTTCTTAGTCATTCTTGCATGATAGTCTATACTAGTTTTAAGCCTGAAGGTTCAAAACATTGGTGTTGGTAGCTATTTCTTGGTTTCCCAACAAAAAAATAATATAACATCATAGATGCATTTTTAGGCTTTAAATTAAGTTTGTAAGGTCTTATGGGTTTTGACCCATATTAAAGGCCATTATGGGCTGACATCCCAAACATTTAATTTTTTAAAAAATATAATATGCCAAAATAAAATGTTTTGTTATTCATTTATGATGTTTAGGGTAAATAAACTCAACATGGGCTATTATCTTGAACATTGATGTGGATTAACATTTTAGTCCTTTTTGTTTCCAAACTAAAAAATAAATCTTTCAAGGTTTCAAAATTTAAGTCAAATATTCATCAATGACACCTAAGTGTCAATTGAGAGTATTATTTTCTTTGGAAAAGTCACACTTCATATTATGTATGCCAACAATAGAAACTTTGATAATTAAATAAAGTTGTCCACAAGAGTCTTACCAACCAATATGTAAAAACACTTATTTGAGGCGACATCCTATAATTAATGACATCAATGTAATTGCTAGACTTAGGTCAAATGAATGCATAGAAATCGTTTTCCAAACCATGTAAAAAAAAGATATTAATGCCACTAGAACCTACTTCCAATAGATGAACCTTTAATAGATCACTGCTTTGATATCTAGGACTGGGGTGTAAGATCTCATTTAATAAAATTGTGAGTGAACCTTGGTAATATAGGGCAAATGATATTTAATCAGTCATTACCCCTAGGTCATTGTTGCATAAACAACAAGTTTAACGTTAACTCCTCCTAGGATTTTTGTTAGGTTCAATGGGCCCAATAAAGACTCATCCAGTTATTCAATGACATAGTTTGATAGACCAATATGGGTCATAGGCTATTATCAAGAGTAAATAATCATAGATATATTAATTCACTAAGCAATCAAAAGTGGAAAAAATGGTTTGGACCATAGGATGGATAGGCTTAAAACCATAAATACACCCAAGTTTTAACTAATTGTGGTAGACTTACTACCATCCATATAGGTAGACCACTGAAAAAATAAGTATAATAGACCAATAGGAATAAAAGACAAGTAACAATAGAGCTTCCCTTAGGTACGATGATTTAGGGTGATAGTATCTTTCTTCTAATATAACCAATCTCTTATCTTAGAGCTTTGGAGATTAGTTAGAGTTTTTAGTGATCATAATATTAGATGATAACTATTTTATACTTTTCATAAGTTTCAAACCTCCCCCTTACAATTAAAAAAAAAATTATTTATAAGAAAAAGGGCAAGTTACCATGATATTGGTGTGACAACAAACATTTATGAACAACTTGAAATTTGATTTTGAAAGCTTGACATGATGTTTTTTTTTTTATTAAGAGTAAACACATCAAAACTAAATTTATTACTTCGTAATAATAGAACTAATACTACTATTTTATGAGAGCTACTAAATTATTTTGATTTCAAAACATCCAGTATGTTAATTCACAAATAAAATCAAAAGAAAAAAATTTGATGGACTATGTGTTGATTTTAATATGTTAAAATTTATAAATAATTTTAGTGACTCTCTAACCTGTTTATAAAGGTCTATGGTAGATTGGAAACTTTAGACTTTATCACATAAAAAAAATAAATTTCTCATAGCTAAAATAACAAGAAAAACACAATTCAATTTATCGGGCATGATGGTCGCGCAATCCGTCGAGCTATCACACTTGTCCATCCCGATGAGTATTTTCGGCTGGCTGAGAAGGAAGATGTCTCTTCTTCTGAATAAGCGAAATAATACATGCACACGACGATGGCCTTCCTTTATGAGGGTCATCGCATACTAGGTCACCTGGTGCCATGTTCTTGGGAGGAAACATCTTTAAAACCAAGTTGTGGCATACCTTAGTTCGCGCTGCTTTCATGCCTGAACTCTGAGAGTCTCACCAGCACGGGCCTCACCACCCATTGCCTTCTTCGGAACTCCCATTTCTTGCGCACCGCTTTATAGTCATCACTATTTATTGACAACATATTATTAGTCATTCACTACCAAAATATTTAACCCTATAAAATTTTCCCACTTCTTATTCTTATAAGGTTTGACTCCTATTTACACCTATAATAAACATACATATATAAACTAAAGAAAACAATGATTATTCATGACTGAATAGGGGAAGAGGGCAAAAATCAATCATAAATTAAAAGAATCGACTAAGTTGGAAGAGTCCTTTATCAACTAAAAAAGTTAAAGGAGTAGTTGATCAAGTGACTAGAAGTTGTGATTGACCCATAAACCCCTTTACATGATATGTGTGCGTGTGTGTGCGCGTGCGTGTGTGTGTGTAAGATTAGGATACCTATGTAGATAAGATTCAAACTTTGTACCAATATAATAAGGTTATACACATACTATGAATGATGGGTAGCCTCACTCATTCGATTTTAACTATTCATTTTTCATTATTGTTTTTGCTAAAGAGTTTTTATTGATTTATTTACATCTTTGCTTTATTTTCCCATCATATTTAAATTCCTACAATTGTTTTCCTTAAACCCATGTTCTTTTATACACAGTGGTGCTTCATTGAATAAACATCTCTTTTTTAGGAAGCAAGATCTAAAATCCTACTTACTTGATAAAGGTAGTCATCACCTCATCATAGGCTAAGTTATAAGTGAAATTAATTAACATGATATAAATTGACTTGCTCGGTGGAACCAAATTCAATATCTTTTCAAAAGCCATTAAATATGCCTAAAAAAAAACATTAGTAAACTCATCACTATTGCACTACATTAATAGTTAGTATAAGTAATTGAGAGAGCCAAGTTTTTAGCTATAAAGAGCTTGATAGTCCACCATCTTCTTAGATTTAGATGGATTAACCACTATTAGAATTGTCTAAAGATGGGTCTTCATCATCTAATTCACCACTAATGTCCTTATATAGTTCTTTACTTTTCCATCAATTCTACTAAGGTCATCACTACCAACCTAATATGATATATTGGTGTATTAGTGCCTCATACACAACTATATACATATCCTTTCTCTTGTTTTGATAGCACTGAACAATGGTAACAACCAATATGACAACTTCTAGCTAACTGGGTATGGTTGCTCCTGAAATAGCATTTTATTATTAGCCTTTACATCTTTTCAACACTGATATAACAGCTCTCCAGATAGATTTAGAGAACACAACAAACATGACCTACCAAAACAATATTATGATGGTCAATTGAACCTTGCTAGCTATATCTAATTAATTAAATTAGATACATAACAAACTATAGTAGAATAAGTTTGGTAATCCATATGTTTATACATGTGAAATGCATATCCCAAGGAGTTTTGAAACCATAAACACTTTAATAGAAATGTTTGGAATTACACCTCACCCTAGATATCTTATGCTATTATAAGAGTTACCACAATAAGCTAAAGATAATTTAGGCATAATAGCTCATGAGGCACCACTTATTCCACAAGAGTATAGGCAGTCTTAGAGTAATTACATGGCTTGACTACCTTATTTATGACCAATTTAATTTGTAATTGAGAATATCAACATCCCATAAGCTACCTTCCAACAAGGTGATCTCAATTTTCTTATAACCTAATGACAAGTTGTCGACCAATAAGGGAAACATACATAGTTGGTAATTTAAATGAGGTTGCAATGGCCTATTTAATGGTCAATTTAGAATTTGATAAGGATTTTAAAAATGATCAACAATAACTAATATTAGCTATGGAATCAAAAGTCGTTGATGAGAATAAAGAACATTCACTCCCTTATCATATAAGGTAATAACTATCATGGCTGCTCTTTATATAGTTGGTCACTATTGCTTTTATAGATAAGAGGTATATCAACCATAATAAGGCCAAAGTATTGACATAGGAAAATCATGATAACTTTCTCTAACAAGTATACAACTTTCCTACTTGTTATACAATTCTCCCTGTTAGAAAGGACTTGGGGGGAAAATCTGAACAAAATGGTTATATAGAAAGACTCTAGCATTATATTATTTGTATCTCAAGCCTAATAGTTAGGTATCATTTATTTGTAACTTCAATTTTTTAATGTTCATTGTCAATAAAAAAACTATTCAGGAAAATCCAAAACACACAATTTTAAAATTTAAATATTGTCTATAACAAGTGACATGTCAAACATGTTTTATAACATGATCGTAGTTTTGGATGAACAATGATTCTTGCTACATTATATTTGATCAACCTAATCCCTTCATTTGAAAAATAAAGAACTATGAGGTATTTTTTACATCTAAAATAAATATACACATGTTAATTATAGAGAACATGTTAATAAAGAACTATGGATTTTTTTATTGCCAATAATACATTAATTAAAGGCTTTTGCTAGAAACAAAAATGATTAGTTGATACTTCAATGGTCTTGAATGATGGGGGAGTTTTCAGAAACCATCATAATACTTGATGTTTATATATGCTAAATGTTTTTACTGTTATGAAAACCGTTGCTAGAATTTAGTTTTGAATGTCCATATCAGAGTTGGAATCTTTGTCTAAGCATCTTGTATGAAATTATAATCACAAGCACATATATGTGGAATACTAAAATTATAGCAAAATTGAAGAAGTCTTGAAAAAAATTATTCTTTTAGAATTGATTGGAATTTGTTAGAAAGGGTATGATAATCTTCATAAATTTGTATTGGAAGAATTTCTAGAGCAGCTCCAAACTAGGATTATTATTGATGTGAACCCGGAGGGTAAGAACCTTTGAACCCACTTGCAAGAAGCACACAAGTACATTAAAGCATGTTTTTTGTTTTTACAAAGACTTTTTATTTATTAGCATTATGTTTTTTTAAGAAAAAACTATATATCATTAAAATAAATAATCATAAAAATCTCAATTATTCCAATGAAGGATGGAAAACATCTCTTTAATTAAAACTATTTTTTTTTATTCATGAATATATATATATTATCATAATCATTATTTTTCAAAACATTATCATGATTGCAAAAACAATGTTCAATAATAATAATAATAATAATAATAAAATTATGATTCAATAACTTGGAAGCAATAAAAGAGAAGGTTAAAAGAATAATTGATCTAAGAAAATCATGTAAAAAATTTATAATAAAAATTAATAAAATAGATATTTTATTTTCAATTAAAATTCATGAGCATATTTTTTATATATAAATTCTTCATATTAGGTGATATATAATAATTCACAATGTACTTGTTAATATTATTATAAAAAATATAATTTTATTTAAAAATTATGACAAAATTGGATAATATTTAAACATTTTTTTTAATCATAGTTAATTTGATTAAAAAAATAAAAGACAATATAGAAAGAGTTCAAGTGCTAAGCCAATGAAAATCATTTTTCAAGGCACATGCCTAGACAGAAAATTAAAAAACATTGGTTTTTTAATGTGTTTTTTTTTTTTTACGAGGGAGAACATCTTAATCCCCTTCAACATAAGTATATATATCATGTTTTTTAATTTTTTTCAGCCATGATTATTCAACATCACACAACAACTACCTACCATGGATCATTGAGCTCTAATATATATTATCTATGACCTCCAACCAAAACCATCAATAATTGATAGACTCTGATATCAACTAAGGCAGATGAAAATAAATAATAACAAGTTTTATTATAAATCAAAATCTTTAAAGATCAAGAACGTCATAACTATAAAAAGACTGTCAAAATACTTAATTTTATTCATTTATATTTTCACTTGATAAAAGGCTACCTATTATAATCACTTTCATAGAAAAAATTAGAAAACTCTAATAATACTATATATATATATATATATATATAAATATATATATAT
>Ga0307517_10014091_pt1 | contig 10781 bp, 4 predicted proteins | sample 23_EM_MG_FD_194515 | JGI IMG/M metagenome (GOLD analysis project Ga0307517, IMG submission 194515) | Populus trichocarpa ectomycorrhiza microbial communities from riparian zone in the Pacific Northwest, United States - 23_EM | ecosystem: Host-associated > Plants > Roots > Unclassified | place...
TATTCGTGATGAAGAACAAGAAAGGTGTTTAGCTTAGCTTTATTCGGACTCTATCATCTAATCTATTTCCATCTTCTTTTTAATGTAGAAAATTGTTGGCGGCGGCTTCAGCATGCAAATGCTATACCATCATCCTCCAATAAGTTAGAGAAATTTTATTTTATTTTTTAAAAAAATTAATTAATTTAGAGGTGTAAAAATATTATTTTTAAGATGTTTATTTGTTCATTACGAAGATAATATATATCTTTATGCTTTATAATACAACTAAGCCTTTTAAATCTCTATAAAAATAAAAGAAAAGAAAATATTTTTTGTATATCTTTCTCTTAATGTGTTAATAAGTTTATATAGACTTGAAACGAAACATTATAATTAAACTATAAAATTATTAATGAAAATAGTTAATTAGATAGTTATATTTTGAATGAATTCGAATAGTTGTTATTTAGTTTTATCATAAAAGTCATAAATATTAAAATTAATAATAAAAATCAAAAGAAATAAACTAAAAACAAGTTCTCATTAAAAAATTAAGTGTCAAATATCATATTTTGATATTATAACTATGCATGCAATAGCAATGAGATGCCCACTAGAAGAGTATATTCATCGTAACTTTTACCTGATTTATTTTATAATAGAAAGTAACATTTGTAAACACTTAAAAAGGAGTGTTTTGTTTTTAATATAGAATATAAGTAATGTTATTATTTTTACTACGACGGTACAAACGACAGCACCACTTGAAATCAACCCCCCACCACCACTTGATGGTAATCTGATGTCTGTTCCCTGAGAGCATATTTTCGATGGTGTGCTTTCTTGCTTGACAGCAGTTTTCACGTCATAGAAGCCTCCTTGCAATCACATTTACCAGAATTTGACCCTTATGAAAAGGAGTGCATAATACTTATTCATTGTTTGCGGCCAGTTTTCACGTCATAGATTCCTTTGGTTGGGTCAAGCTGTCAATCACTATATCGATCCGATTACACCATGAACGTTGCAATCACCACAAAGTGTAATTCGGAATCTGCCAGTAAAAAAAAAAAGATAAATAAAAAAAACCCAGCATCTTAAAAGAGATCTTCTGTCCCAATATCTTAAAAGAACTCTAGGATCTATTAAAAAATAATAAATACCAAGCCACCAAAACTTTCATTTAACCATGATTTTCTCTTATAATTTAAAATGTCAACTAAACTACGAGAAATAAAACTCTCCATAACGTTTATAAAATAAAAGTGACGTCATAATTCGACTCATGCAAGGGTCTCCGATGATCAAATGGTAAGATATGATTATGTATGTGACCGTTAGGCTTCAAATCGAATTCATGCATTGTAATTTCCCCATTATCGTTTACATTGAATCTAATTTTGTCGCGGAAAATATAAACAGATTCCCTGCACCCACCATGGCTGGTTGATGGCTAGCTTTGACTTGGACAAAAGCAAACAATAAAGGAATTTCTTACAAATAAAAAATTTTAAAGACTAAAAGCACGTGGAATTTTAAAATACTTAATATTTACTCTTCATCATAGTTTTCACTTACAAATAACTATTACAACTATTTATATTGAATAAAAAAACTAGAAAATTCTAATAATATTGAATAAAAAAATAAAATTAACTAAGAAAAATATTTATTTTCCTAAAACAACTCCTGCATAAGCATGTTATGTTATGCAACCTCTTTCGGGCATGTTGTTCTACAGCACATAACAAACCAAAATAACCATCAATGATCGTTGGGTTTTGATACCAATTGATGCAAACATATGGATAAAGAGTTTGATCACAAGTATCAAGAACATCATAACTATAAGGAGACTCTCAACTTAAATTTTATTCATTACATTCTTTATTTGCCAAAAAACTATCACAACCTTTTATATAGAAAAAACTAGAAAACCCTAATAATATTACATAGAAAAAATAAACTAGGAAGAATATTCACTTTAAATAGGAAAAACTAGAAAAGCATCATAATAAAGAATAGAAAAATTATAAAAAAATAAAATTATCTAAGAAAAAAATCTATTTTTCTAAAAATACTCTTGTGTCAAGCTTGTTAAATCAACACATGAAAAATATCTACTTCTCCAAAACAACAAGGCAAGACTAATAATTTCTAACAAAATGATGGAATGATAAAAAAATAAATTCAACTCTAATATTACTTAACCCAAAATCTTTTCCTTGATGAGTTGTATGCATGTCAAGGAGGAGGCTAGAGAGAGTTAACAATGGCAACCATGCAAGATGGATACATGAAAGTGCATGGAAGTCCAACATAGCTACAAAAAGAGAGGTGGTTGTTATTGCTTATAGAAGAGAGGAGTTGAATGTAATTTTTCACTAAAAATGAGGAGACTTTACCCCATTTCACCTATAAATAAAAAGAGCTTGTTAAAAAAAAATATGTGTAATAAATAGTGGACAAACAATAGAGGGAAGTTGTATTAGGTAGCAATTACAATAGTAGCAGAGAGTTACTTGAGATAGTGAGAGTAGTGAGGTAAAATTACATAAGTGTTAGGAGTTGAGTTAGAGTTTTTCTCTTCCTCTATTTATATAATTTATGTTTTTTTATATATTTAATGAAAAGAGTTGCTCCATGAACATAGGCAATTGTTGTAAACCAAAATAATAGAGTAGGGAGTAAGAATGTTTATTTTATTATAATAAAAGTATTTTAGACAAATTAGATGTTGAAGAAAAGTCTAGAGTTCATATATATTGAAACTATAAGCATACAATTTTATATGTCATGGCAAACTCACATACAATATAGAATATATATAGATTCTAGCATGCATACTAAACATATATCCAAAGAAGCATAAAAGATTGAAAATCAGTCCTAGCATGCATACTAATATATTATATTAAACGTAATTAACAAATGATACTTACTTGTTAAAGCACTTTAAAATAGTTGAAACTTTATTCTTATTAGTGATAAATCATTTATGTTTAAGACTTTATTGTCCTCACTTAGAGTAAAGAATATTTGCAACAAGTCTCCCAAAATTCCAACAATATTACCTTATTTAAATGTACTTTTAAACTAGGTTTATGAATCAAAGGTAACGTAACTCAAATGTCTTTTAACAAAGACAAACGTAAGCTTTAGATTATGAAAGGGAAACCAAAGCTCAAAACTAACTGGAAAAAAAAGAGAGAAAACATTGAAAATATGAAGCAAGAAAGAGTGTGTAAAATATGAAAAAACAAAGCTAAAAACTCCCTTCACGCCCACCTTTTATAGTGGATTTTGGAACAAAAAATAATACCATAAAACAAGAATTAAACCTGAATGTTTTAGCTTTAAATATGATTTTTTTTAGCTGTAAAAATTGTTCAGGTTTAAAGAAACTCTTATGGAAGAAAACTTATCATATTCATGGGCTAGACTTAATAAAACAATGGGTTGACCAAAAAATAATGCTTTTATGTGCCAAAAAATTATTTTCTAATAAACCCAAATCCAAAATCAGAATATGTTAGCAAAAAAAACACCTAGACTTTGCCTAGGACCGGGGCTCAAGCTGAGCACTCGTGTCAGTTAAAATTATACAACTTTGCTTAAGTTTATTAATGAACCTTTAACTTTTCACTAAATAAACTACAAGACAACCTCGTGTTTTTCTTATAACGAATAGAAGATTTTAGGTTTCACAATAAACATGTCAACCAGGAAGTTTTTTAGATTAATTTTTCAATCACTCACAATCTATTTTAATCATGTTAATGTTACATATTAAAGAATTTATGTTGAAAAATAATTTTCAACAAATTTTTAACCTTAAAAATGAGTGAAACTTACTTTAAATCTAACTTTAATTATACGCATTAACCATATTTTATTCAAAAATAAATTCCAACCATTGTTAAACAAAGTTAAAAATATTATTTTATATGTATGAGTATTAATCGATACTAACACTCCTCCATTATTTTTTATTTCCTAGTAACTTTATTATATTTGAATGAATTTATCAGATGAAACACGAGTTGAGGTATGTATCATAAATAACTTTTTTATGTTGGCATGTTGAATCGTATGCTTAATAGGTTGGTTTAGATCAATCCTAACTAGATGATTATGAATTCTTTCTATATTCATATTCTATTTTAAGATTTTATTAAAATTAATAAAATATTAAACCTCGATAAGAAACTAAAATCTCAAATTATGATTTGTGTGAAATTCCTGCTATTTTTTATGTAACTGCTTCAAGATCAACAATTCCATGAACTTGGGCTTCTGCTGCTACCATAAAAACATCCATTTCCATGTCTTTAGATACAACCTATAAGGGTTTGCCTGTTCTTTTTGCATAAACCCTTGTGAGGATTTCACGCAGTTTCAATAGTTCTTCCACTTCTAGGATAAATTCTCCTATTTGCGCTTCATAAAATGTAGCAATAGGTTGATGGATCATTACCTTGATGATATAAGATAATAAAAGGGTTACTTTATCTCGTATAAGAAGGTCACGAGAAGAGATAAAGAATAAAAAAAATAGAATTGAACAACTGTACATGCATTGCTTGTGTATTGCATACAACTCTACTAGAGAATTCACTTTTACCAAAGAAAAATAGAGAGTCTACAAAGCCTAGGTTGGTAAAAGATACAATGACCACCCTTTCTTTGGAGGAATTAAGAAAAACAAAATATTATGGTGGCTCCATTGCTTTATTTTATCGGTGATTTAGCAATCCCAAAGTTTTTTTATTTAAAAAGAAAAAAGAATATAATCTCTTTTTTTGTCCTCTTTTATAATAACAATAACAATAACAATAACGATAACAATAACAATAATAAATAGCTTTAAGAACCTTTTGCTGTGAAAACTAAAAACAAAAAAAAGAGTTTGCGACACTAAATTAGGTCAAGGAGGAGACTAGGTAAGTCTAATAATTTCTAACAAAATGATGGAATGACAAAAAAAAAATCAACTCTAATATTATTTAATCCAAAATCTTTTCCTTATTGAGTTGTATGCATGTCAAGGAGGAGACTAGGGAGGGTTAACAATGGCAACCATGCAAGATGCATGCATGAAAGTGCATGGAAGTCCAACATAGCTATAAAAAAAGAGGTGGTTGTTATTGTTTACAGAAAAGAGGAGTTGAATGTCATTTTTCACTGAAAATGGGGAGGCTTTACCTCATTTTCACCTATAAATTAAAAGAGCTTGTTGAAAGAAAATAAATGTGCATCAAAGAGTGGGCAAACAATAGAGGGAAGTTGTATTAGGTAGCAATTACAATAGTAGCAGAGAGTTACTTGAGATAGTGAGAGTTGTGAGGTAAAATTACAGAAGTGTTAGGAGTTGAGTTAGATTTTTCTCTTCCTCTATTTATATAACTTGCGTTTTCTATATATTTAATGAAAAGAGTTGCTCCATGAACATTGGCAATTGTTGTAAACCAAAATAATAAAGTAGGGAGTAAGAATGTTTATTTTATCATAATAAAAGTATTTTAGACAAATTAGATGTTGAAGAAAAGTCTAGAGTTCATATATATTGAAACTATAAGCATACAATTTTATGTGTCATGGCAAACTCACATGCAATATAGATTATATAAAGATTCTAGCATGTATACTAAGCATATATCGAAAGAAACATAAAAGATTGAAAACCAGTCCTAGCATACATACTAATATATTAAATTAAACGTAATGAACAAAGGGTATTTACTTGTTGAAACACTTTAAAATAGTTGAAACTTTATTCTTATTAGTGATGAATGATTTATGTTTAAGACTTTATTATTCCTCACTTGGAGCAAAGAATATTTGCAATAAGTCTCCCAAGATTCCAACAATATTACTTTATTTAAATGTACTTTTAAACAAGGTTTATAAACTAGAGGTAACTAAAATGTCTCTTAACAAAGACAAACGTAAGCTTTAGATTATGAAAGGGAAACCAAAGCTTAAAACTAACTGGAAAAAAAAAGAGAAAACATTGAAAATATAAGGCAAGGAAGAGTGTGTAAAATATGAAAAAACAAAGCAAAAAACTCTTCCTGCACCCCCACCTTTTACGGTGGATTTTGGAACAAAAAATAATACCATAAAACAAGAATTAAACCTAAATGTTTTAGCTTTAAATTTGATTTTTTTTAGCTGTAAAAATTGTTCAGGTTCAAAAAAACTCTTATGGAAGAAACTTTATCATATTCATGGGCTAGACTTAACAAAACAATAGGTTGACCAAAAAATAATTTTTTTATGGGCCAAAAAATTATTTTCTAATAAAACCAAATCCAAAATCAAAATATGTTAGCAAAAATAACACCTAGACTTTGCGTAGGACCAGGGCTCGAGCTAAGCACTCGTGTAAGTTAAAATCATACAACTTTGCTTAAGTTTATTTATAAACCTTTAACTTTTCACTAAATATACTACAAGACAACCTCGTGTTTTTCCTATAACAAATAGAATATTTTGTGTTTCACAATGAACATGCCAACTAAGAATTTTTTTAAATTAATTTCTCATTCACTCACAATCTATTTTAATCATGTTAATGTTACATGTTAAACAATTTATGTTGAAAAATAATTTTCAATAAATATTTAACCTTAAAAATGAGTGAAACTTACTTTAAATCTGACTTTAATTATATCCATTAGCCATATTTTATTCAAAAATAAATTCCAACCATTATAAAACAAAGTTAAAAATATTATTTTCTATGTATGAGCATTAACCGATACTAACACTCCTCCATTATTTTTTATTTCCTAGTAACGTTATTACATTTGTATGAATTTATCAGATAAAATACGAGTCGAGGTATGTATCATAAATAACGTTTTTATGTTGGCATGTTGAATCGTATGCTTAATGGGCTGGTTTAGATCAATACTAACTAGATGATTATGAATTCTTTCTATATTCATATTTTATTAAAATTAATAAAATTTAAATTAATAGAATATTAAACCTCAGTAAGAAACTAAAATCTCAAATTATGATTTGTGTGAAATTCCTGTTATTTTTTATGCAACTGCTTCAAGATTAACAATTCCATGAACTTGGGCTTCTGCTGCTACCATAAAAACAGCCTATAAGGCTTTTCCTGTTCTGTTTGCATAAATCTTTGTGAGGATTTCACGCAGTTTCAGTAGTTATTCCACTTCAAGGACAAATTCTTCTATTTGTGCTTCATAAAATGTAGCAATAGGTTGATGGATCATTACCTTGAAGATATAAGATAATAAATGGTTACTTTATCTCGCATAAAAAGTTCACTAGAAGAGATAAAGAATAAAAAAAAGATAGAATTGCACAACCGTGCAGGCTTTGCTTGCGCATTGCATACAACTCTACTAGAGAATTTACTTTTACGAAAGAAAAATAGAGAGTCTACAAAGCCTAGGTTGGTAAATGATACAATGACCACCCTTTCCTTGGAGGAATTAAGGAAAACAAAATACTATGGTGGCTCCATTGCTTTATTTCATCGGTAAATTAGGAATCCTTAAAAAAAATTATTTAAAAAGAAAAAAAGAATATAATCACTTTTTTTTCCTCTTTCATAATAATAATAATAATAATAATAAATAGCGTTAAAAACCTTTTGGTGTGAAAACTAAAAACAAAAAAAAAGTTTGCGACACTAAAATAGGCTTTCGATAAATAAGATAAAATCAGAAATACCCTTAATATGTCATACTACTCTTTCAAAACATAATCTAATGTTAAAATGAAATAAATTTTTTTTCTTACATTGAATTCTAAATGCCATGCTATTATTACTTAATATTCATATTTCATATGGCCAAGACATAGTTTTCTTTCCTCTTTAAATTAAAATAAAAACTTATTGGCACCAAGCGTGAGGGAATGCTAGATGTTTGGTAATTTTTCCTCCGACCAGAATAAAAGATCTCATTGAAACAACTAATCCCATGCATACTGTTTCTACATCTGGTAGCACAAATTGCATAGTATCATAAATAGTTATTCCGGGTATTACCCATCCGTTAGGAGAGTTTATAAATAAATATAAATTTTTTATCTCACTTTCTATATTGAAATATACCATAAGATAGATATCTTGATTCGGGATTTCACTATCAATATCTTGACCTAAACAAATGAATCTTTCTCGATAAAATCGGTTGATTAAGATCAAATTTTATCCCTTAGGAACCATCCATGCACCTTTTGATGCATATGGTTCATCAAAAATCATGAAAAAAAGAATCAATATGTAGATCCCATTTAATGAATGACGAAGAGGTTTTTCCTTCATTTTTCAAGAATAATGGTTTTTTTTACTTGTTTACCTATAAATAAAAAAATTTCGTTAAACTTATCAAACTAACTTTTCATTTATGTATTCTTTTATTGGGATCCAATTCAAATCACAATAACATTATCTTGCTCTTGGGTGGGCTTTATTAATTATTTTAGGTTTGTGCTCTATTCTAAATAAAGATCCATCCAATTTGGATTTGAACATATAGGGCAAATGCTCCTAGTACTGTGTCTTTTTGCTACAACTTTCTTTTTTTTTCCAATTCATTTCACGCCTTCCATAAAATATTTGACGTATTTATTAAATTATTCAATTGATTGTGATTAGTAGTTTGAAATTACTCCTATTTATAATTTATAAAATTTATAAATAGATTATGATACAAATAGTAATCATGGATATAGTACTAATTGGGTTTTTCTAAGCGGAGTCTGGATACTTCATTTTATTGGTCCAAACAACTTAACCATAAATTATTCTAATTGATAATATTAATCTGAATACCTCCAAAGCATAGATCTAATTGCACTTTTTTGCCACTTCATGCTTTGATTTTTTTTATGATTTAATCAATCCTTTTTGGTGAAACAGAGGATATCTCGATCGCGATAGAGAACGGGAAAATCCCATAATAACCCAATGTCTCTGATATGTCGTATGATACGTCATTCCAATTTAAACTATCCTCTTTAGGATTTCGAAAAGGGCTTTTGGAACACCAATAAACATTAAATGAAATAAACAAAAATGAAGTACTCTATTTCACCTTGATGTGAAAGCGTAACAATGAATTTATTGTCTTAATAATACTATATAAATTTATTATCTTAATAATATTATAATGGATATTGGCTTTTATTTTATTATTTTTTCTATTTTCTTTGTTTTATTTTATTTTTTATTTGTATATATTCAATAATTTCATAACATAAAAAAGATAGAATGAATAAAGTAAAACGGCTCTTTGAATGATAAACAAATCCATATGCATTCGCTCATCTAAAATGAAGTCAACCTCTCATTACATATTGGTACTTATCTAGTATATCATATATTTGCTTCTCTTTGTTCCTACAAATAGAATTGTGATATTTGGACTAAAATACTAAAAAAATGGAATCCTTTTTCTGAGATAATCCATTGAAAAAGGGATGTCCATAACATAGTTTTTTCTAGTGCAATAAAGTTACATAATGTCTATCTTTCATTGATAAGAGGGTATTTCATGGGTTTGCCTTGAGATCGTGTTCAGACCATTGTATTGAATGATCCTGATCGTTTGTTGATTGTCCATATAATGAATATAGCTTTAGTTGTTGGTTGGGCTTGCTCGATGTCTCTTTATGAAATAGCAGGTTTTGATCCTTCTGACCCATTTCTCGATCCAATGTGGATACAAGGTATGTTTTTTTATACCTTTTATGACTCATTTAGGAATAACAAATTCATGATGTGGTTTGAATGTTACAGGAGGAACTATAATGATTCGGGGTATTTGAAGTTATAAAGGTGTGGCTGGGTTGCATATTGTGTTTTCTGGCTTATGCTTCTTGGTAGCTATCTAGCATTGAGTGTATTGAGATCTAGAAATATTTTGTGATGAATGTACATAAAAACTTTCTTTAGATTTTCCCAAGATATTTGGAATTCATTTATTTTTTTAGGAGTGGCTTGTTTTGGGTTTGGTGCTTTTCATGTAACAGGATTGTATGGTCCTGGCATATAGGATTTTGATCCTTATGGGCTAATCGGAAAAGTAAAATTTGTAAATCCAATATGGGGTGTGGAAGGTTTTGATCATTTTGTTTCGGGAGGAATAACCTCCCATCATATTGCAGGAGGGACATTGGGCATAATGGCGGGCCTATTCCATCGTAATGTCCGCCCGCCCTAACATCAATACAAATGATTATGTATAAGAAATATTGAAACCGTGCTTTCTAGTAGTATCGCTGTTTTTTTTTTTTTTTTTGCAATTTTTGTTGCTAGAACTATGTTTTTAAAGCTACCCTCATTAAATTATTTGGTCCCATTCGTTATCAATGGGATCAAGGATACTTCCAGCAAGAAATATATCGAAGAGTTGGTACTTGGCTGGCTGAAAATCAAAGCTTATCTGAAGCTTGATCTAAAATTCCTGGAAAATAGCTTTTTATGATTACATCGAAAATAATCCAGCAAAGGATGAATTGTTTAGAGCAGGTTCAGTGGACAACGGGGATGAAATAACTATTGGGTGGTTAAGACATATTTTATTTAAAGGGAAAAAAAAAGTATGACTGTTTTGTACGTTGTATGCCTCCTTTTATTGAAACATTCCGATTGCTTTGGTAAACGGAGACGGAATTGTTAGAGCCGATGTTTCTTTTTGAAGAGTATCGAAGTATAGTGTTGAACAAGTAGGTGTAATTGTAGAGTTATACGGTGGTGAACTAAATAGAGTTAGTTATAGTACTCATGCTACTGTAAAAAAAAGAATGCT
>Ga0307517_10014092_pt1 | contig 10781 bp, 6 predicted proteins | sample 23_EM_MG_FD_194515 | JGI IMG/M metagenome (GOLD analysis project Ga0307517, IMG submission 194515) | Populus trichocarpa ectomycorrhiza microbial communities from riparian zone in the Pacific Northwest, United States - 23_EM | ecosystem: Host-associated > Plants > Roots > Unclassified | place...
CGGGTCGACTCCCTGCGGGACGCCGGCGCCAGGGTGAGTACCGCGACCGTCGTGGAGCGGCCGGGCGCGGTGCGGGAGGACCTGAGCGAGGACGTCGTACGCGGGTACTCGGCCCGGTTGGTGGTCGCCGTACCCGGCGGTCCCGAGCGGCTCGCCGTGAAGGGGGCCTACACGTACGACAAGCCCAGCGCCGGTACCGAGGTCGAGGTCCTGTGGGCTCCGTCGGCGCCGGAGCTGGGCGGATACGTCCACGAGCGCAAGGATCTGAGCGCGCTCGCCGAGGGCCGCTGGAGCGCCTTCTCCGGCGGGGCGGACGGCAGGGACTCCCTCGTAGCCCTCGTACTCGTCATGGTCGTCGGGGGCGTACTGGCCGCTGTGTTCACCTTCACGGCCGGCCCCGAGGCCCTTCAGCGACTGGCCTGGTCACCTGGGGTCCAGACGGTCCGCGCCGCCCTGACCGCCGCGGTGTTCCTGGGCTGGCGCCCGCTCCTGCTGGGGCACGAGGCGAGCGTGCCGGAGGAGCTGTTCGCCGGAGGCGGCTTCATCCTCGTCCTCCTCGTGTACGTCTTCACCTCCGTGCGGACCATCGGGGACGGGTGACGGTACGACGATGCCCCGCGCCCTCCGGTGAGGGTGCGGGGCATCGTCGTAGAAGACTGGCTGGCTACTTCACCGGCTGGGGCTCCGGGGCGTTCTCCGGTTCCGCGGTGCCCGCCGGGGGCTCGTCCTCGGAGGGCTTCCTGACCGAGTCGAGGAGGAGCTGGGCCACGTCGACCACCTGGATCGATTCCTTCGCCTTGCCGTCGTTCTTCTTGCCGTTGACCGAGTCGGTGAGCATGACGAGGCAGAAGGGGCAGGCCGTCGACACGATGTCCGGGTTCAGGGAGAGGGCCTCGTCGACGCGCTCGTTGTTGATGCGCTTGCCGATGCGCTCTTCCATCCACATCCGCGCGCCGCCGGCTCCGCAGCAGAAGCCGCGTTCCTTGTGGCGGTGCATCTCCTCGTTGCGCAGGCCCGGGACGCTGGCGATGATCTCGCGCGGGGGCGTGTAGATCTTGTTGTGGCGGCCCAGGTAGCAGGGGTCGTGGTAGGTGATGATGCCCTCGACCGGGGTTACCGGGACCAACTTGCCCTCGTCCACGAGGTGTTGGAGCAGCTGGGTGTGGTGGATGACCTCGTAGTCGCCGCCGAGCTGCGGGTACTCGTTGCCGATGGTGTTCAGGCAGTGCGGGCACGTCGCGACGATCTTCTTCGCCGACTTCGGCTTCGCGGACTCCGCCACGACCTTGCCGTCGTCGTCCAGTTCCTCGCCGAACGCCATGTTCAGGGCCATGACGTTCTCCATGCCGAGCTCCTGGAACAGGGGCTCGTTGCCGAGCCGCCGTGCCGAGTCGCCCGTGCACTTCTCGTCGCCGCCCATGATCGCGAACTTGACGCCCGCGATGTGGAGGAGTTCCGCGAAGGCCTTCGTCGTTTTCTTCGCGCGGTCCTCCAGGGCGCCTGCGCAGCCGACCCAGTACAGGTACTCGACCTCGGTGAGGTCCTCGATGTCCTGGCCGACGACCGGGACCTCGAACTCGACCTCCTTGAGCCACTCCAGGCGCTGCTTCTTCGCCAGGCCCCAGGGGTTGCCCTTCTTCTCCAGGTTCTTGAGCATCGTCCCGGCCTCGGACGGGAACGCGCTCTCGATCATCACCTGGTAGCGGCGCATGTCGACGATGTGGTCGACGTGCTCGATGTCCACCGGGCACTGCTCGACGCAGGCGCCGCAGGTGGTGCAGGACCACAGGACGTCCGGGTCGATGACGCCGTTCTCTTCGAAGGTGCCGATCAGCGGGCGTTCCGCCTCCGCGAGAGCCGCCGCGGGGACGTCCTTCAGCTGCTCCTCCGTCGCCTTCTCCTCGCCCTCCATCGACTTGCCGCCGCCCGCCAGCAGGTACGGGGCCTTGGCGTGCGCGTGGTCGCGGAGGGACATGATCAGGAGCTTGGGGGAGAGCGGCTTGCCCGTGTTCCAGGCGGGGCACTGCGACTGGCAGCGGCCGCACTCGGTGCACGTGGAGAAGTCCAGCAGGCCCTTCCAGGAGAACTGCTCGACCTGCGATACGCCGAACACGTCGTCGTCGCCCGGGTCGGTGAAGTCGATCGGCTTGCCGCCGGACGTCATCGGGAGCAGGGCGCCGAGCGAGGTCTCACCCGTCGCGTTCCGCTTGAACCAGATGTTCGGGAAGGCCAGGAAGCGGTGCCAGGCGACGCCCATGTCCGTCTTCAGGGCGACCGTGATCATCCAGATGAAGGAGGTCGCGATCTTCACCCCGGCGAAGAGGTACGTGAGGTTCTGGAGCGTGGAGACGTCCAGGTGCTCCAGCGCCGACACCACGGGGTACGAGATGAAGAACGAGGCCTCGTACGCGTCGACGTGGTGCTGGGCGCCTTCCAGCGCGTGCAGCATGAAGATGCAGACACCGACGATGAGGATGACGGCCTCGACGAAGTACGCCTGGCCGAAGTTCGAGCCGGCGAAGCGGGACTTGCGGCCCGGCTTGTTCGGCTTGTTCAGCTGGCGGATCGCGATCAGCACGAGGATGCCGATGACCGTCATCGTGCCGATGAACTCGACGAAGACGTTGTACGGCGGCCACTCACCGATGACCGGCAGCAGCCAGTCGGCCTGGAAGAGCTGGCCGATGGCGTTGACGATCGTCAGCAGCAGTGAGAAGAAGCCCACCGCCACGAACCAGTGCGCGACGCCGACGACACCCCAGCGGTTCATCCGGGTGTGGCCGAGGAACTCCTTGGCCACGGTGACGGTGCGCTGCACGGGCTCGTCGGTGCGGGTGCCCGCTGGCACGTTCTGGCCGAGTCGCATGAAGGTGTAGATCTGCAGGACGGCGCGGGCGAACAGCGCCACACCGACCACGATCAGTACCAGCGACACGATGATCGCGGCGAGTTGCATTTCAGGGCTCCTCGGGCCTGCGAGGGGTCATGGCATCACCGCTCAGCACATTACTAAGCGGTAACTTAATCGGTTCGACCGAGACTACCCCTATCCTGCGTCGCACTGTAGCCAGCCGTGCGGTGATCTGTGTCGCTGAGGGTTGCCTAAAAAGGCCTGCTCCGGGCTCGTTCCCAAGCTTGTTACGGTCTGATCGTGTTATTCGTACTGAATTGGTACATTTGCGTCTAATTTAGATCCGTGCTCTACGGGATTCTCGCCGCCACGACCGCCCTGCTCCTCGCCGCCGTCCTCGCCGCACTGCTCCGGGTACCCGCACTGCGGGCGGGAATCGTCGACCGCAGACGGCGGACGCGTCCGGTACCGCTGCTCGGGGGGTTGGCTGTCGTGCTCGCCGTCGTGTCGGTGACCTGGGCGTGTCACTGGACCGGGGTCGCGCCGCTCGGCGACGGGGTCGGCGGGTTGCTCGGCGCCGGGTCCGGCGTCGCCGCGCTCGGGCTCGTCGCCGATGTGTGGCGGCTGAAGACGCGCTTCCTTGTTCTCGGTACGGCCGTGGCGGCGGCCTGTGTCGTGCCGTACGGCGAGATCGGGGTGCCCGGGGGGCTGCTGGCGGTGGCCTGGATCGTGTTCGTCGCCGGTGCCTTCAAGGGGCTCGATCACGCCGACGGGCTCGCCGGGACCCTGGGGGTGGTCACCGCCTTCGGGGTCGGGGCCTGTGCCGCGATGGAAGTGATGGACGGGCTCGCGGTGTTGCTCAGTGTGCTGGCCGCCGCGCTCACCGGGTTCCTGATGCACAACTGGCATCCCGCGCGGATCGCGCTCGGCGCGTGCGGGTCGCTGTTCACGGGGTTCGTGCTCGCCTCGGCCGCCGTCATCACGCAGGCCGGGCGCGGGTTCGGGTCCAGTGCGGGGGTGTTGTTCGCGCTCACCGCGGTCGCGAGTGCGGATGCCGTGCTGGTGTTGCTGTCGCGACGGCTCGCCGGGCGGGCGTTGCTGCGGGGCGGGCCCGACCATCTCGCCCACCGGCTGCGGAAGTTGGGGCTCACTCCGCAGGGGGCGGTGGTGCTGGTGGGGATCGGAGGGTTCTCCTCGGTGCTCGTCGGGGTGCTCGTGCACAACGGGTGGGCGAGTGAATCCGGCGTCGCGTGGGTCGCGGGCGGGGCCCTGGTCGTCGTATTCGGACTGCTTAAAGTCACCGTCTACGGGGTGCGGCGTCCTGTATCAACGCAGGTCAGGGCGCAGTTGCGTGTAAGGAACGGATAAGAGTTGAGCCTGGTCGACTCAGCTCTGTTGACCCAGCGGTGAGTGTCGTGCACACTTGAGTCCGTTCCACTCAAGTCATTGCTGGAGGAATCAACCATGGCACGTGCGGTCGGCATCGACCTGGGCACGACTAACTCCGTCGTCAGCGTTCTTGAAGGCGGCGAGCCCACCGTCATCACCAACGCAGAGGGCGCCAGGACCACGCCGTCCGTCGTCGCCTTCGCCAAGAACGGCGAGGTGCTCGTCGGAGAGGTGGCCAAGCGCCAGGCGGTCACGAACGTTGACCGGACCATCCGTTCCGTGAAGCGCCACATGGGCACGGACTGGAAGATCGAGCTGGACGGCAAGAGCTTCAACCCGCAGCAGATGAGCGCCTTCATCCTGCAGAAGCTGAAGCGCGACGCCGAGGCGTACCTGGGCGAGAAGGTGGCCGACGCGGTCATCACCGTCCCGGCGTACTTCAACGACTCCGAGCGCCAGGCGACGAAGGAGGCCGGCGAGATCGCGGGCCTGAACGTCCTGCGCATCGTGAACGAGCCGACCGCCGCGGCGCTGGCGTACGGCCTCGACAAGGACGACCAGACGATCCTCGTCTTCGACCTCGGTGGCGGCACCTTCGACGTGTCCCTCCTGGAGATCGGCGACGGCGTCGTCGAGGTGAAGGCCACGAACGGCGACAACCACCTCGGTGGTGACGACTGGGACCAGCGGGTCGTCGACTACCTGGTGAAGCAGTTCGCGTCCGGCCACGGCGTGGACCTGGGCAAGGACAAGATGGCCCTGCAGCGTCTGCGTGAGGCTGCCGAGAAGGCCAAGATCGAGCTGTCCAGCTCCACCGAGACCTCGATCAACCTGCCCTACATCACGGCGTCCGCCGAGGGCCCGCTGCACCTGGACGAGAAGCTCACCCGGGCTCAGTTCCAGCAGCTGACGGCCGACCTGCTGGAGCGCTGCAAGACGCCGTTCCACAACGTCATCAAGGACGCCGGCATCTCCATCAACGAGATCGACCACGTCGTCCTCGTCGGTGGCTCCACCCGGATGCCCGCCGTCGCCGAGATCGTCAAGGAGCTGACCGCCGGCCAGGACGCCAACAAGGGCGTCAACCCGGACGAGGTCGTCGCCATCGGCGCGTCCCTCCAGGCCGGCGTCCTCAAGGGTGAGGTCAAGGACGTCCTGCTCCTCGACGTGACCCCGCTGTCCCTCGGTATCGAGACCAAGGGAGGGATCATGACCAAGCTCATCGAGCGCAACACCACGATCCCGACCAAGCGGTCCGAGATCTTCACCACGGCCGAGGACAACCAGCCCTCCGTGCAGATCCAGGTCTACCAGGGCGAGCGCGAGATCGCGGCGTACAACAAGAAGCTCGGGATGTTCGAGCTGACCGGTCTGCCGCCGGCCCCGCGTGGTGTCCCGCAGATCGAGGTCTCCTTCGACATCGACGCCAACGGCATCATGCATGTCACGGCCAAGGACCTCGGCACCGGCAAGGAGCAGAAGATGACCGTCACCGGCGGCTCCTCGCTGCCGAAGGACGAGGTCGACCGCATGCGCCAGGAGGCCGAGCAGTACGCGGACGAGGACCACCGTCGCCGCGAGGCCGCCGAGTCCCGCAACCAGGGCGAGCAGCTCGTCTACCAGACGGAGAAGTTCCTCAAGGACAACGAGGACAAGGTCCCCGCCGACGTCAAGACCGAGGTCGAGGCCGCCGTCGAGGAGCTGAAGGCCGCGCTGAAGGGCGAGGACACCGCCGAGATCCGTACGGCCACCGAGAAGGTCTCCGCCGTCTCGCAGAAGGTCGGCCAGGCCATGTACGCCGACGCCCAGGCCACCCAGGCCGCGGGCGGCGACGCGCCGGGTGCCGAGGCGCCCAAGGCGGACGACGACGTGGTGGACGCCGAGATCGTGGACGACGAGCGCAAGGACGGTGCCGCGTGACGGAGGAGACTCCGGGCTTCGACGAGAAGCCCGACGTCCCTTCCGGCGCCACCCCCGACGACGCCGAGCCGCAGGCCGCCTCCCCCTCCAGCAGTGGGGAGGGGGCGGCCCCGGCAGGGGACGCAAGCGCACAGATCGCCGGTCTGACGGCCCAGCTGGACCAGGTGCGCAAGGCGCTCGAAGAGCGCACCGCGGACCTCCAGCGGCTCCAGGCCGAGTTCCAGAACTACCGCCGCCGGGTCGAGCGCGACCGGATCGCGGTCAAGGAGGTCGCCGTGGCGAACCTGCTGACCGAGCTGATGCCCACGCTCGACAACATCAACCGCGCGCGGGAACACGGTGAACTCGTCGGCGGTTTCAAGTCGGTGGCGGAGTCGCTGGAGACCGCCGCGGCGAAGATGGGACTGCAGCAGTTCGGCAAGGAGGGCGAGCCCTTCGACCCGACGATCCACGAGGCCCTCATGCACTCGTACGCGCCGGACGTCACCGAGACGACCTGCGTGGCGATCCTGCAGCCCGGGTATCGCATCGGTGAGCGCACCATCCGCCCCGCGCGGGTGGCCGTCGCCGAGCCGCAGCCCGGCGCCACGGGGACCGGCAAGGCGGAGGACGAGTCCGAGGCCGGCGACGAGAAGGACAACGGCCCTGAAGAGGGCTGACGCAGCCGACGCATCGAGCGGACAGAAGGAGGGACGTCGAGGATGAGCACCAAGGACTTCATCGAGAAGGACTACTACAAGGTCCTCGGCGTCCCCAAGGACGCCACCGAGGCCGAGATCAAGAAGGCGTACCGGAAGCTCGCCCGCGAGTTCCACCCGGACGCCAACAAGGGCAACGCCAAGGCCGAGGAGCGCTTCAAGGAGATCTCCGAGGCCAACGACATCCTCGGTGACCCCAAGAAGCGCAAGGAGTACGACGAGGCCCGCTCCCTCTTCGGCAACGGCGGCTACCGCCCGGGGCCGGGCGGCGCGGGCGGCGGCAACTTCAACTTCGACCTGGGCGACCTCTTCGGAGGCGGCGCCCAGGGCGGCGGTGGCGCCGGGGGAGCCGGCGGCTTCGGCGGCGGGATCGGTGACGTCTTCGGCGGCCTGTTCAACCGCGGCGGCACGGGCACGACCCGTACGCAGCCCCGGCGCGGCCAGGACATCGAGTCCGAGGTCACGCTCAGCTTCACCGAGGCCATCGAAGGGGCCACGGTCCCGCTGCGCATGTCCTCCCAGCAGCCCTGCAAGGCCTGTTCGGGCACCGGCGACAAGAACGGCACACCGCGCGTGTGCCCGACCTGCGTCGGCACCGGCCAGGTCGCGCGCGGCTCCGGCGGCGGTTTCTCGCTCACGGACCCGTGCCCGGACTGCAAGGGCCGGGGCCTGATCGCCGAGCACCCGTGCATCGAGTGCAAGGGCAGCGGACGCGCCAAGTCGTCCCGGACCATGCAGGTCCGGATCCCCGCGGGGGTCACGGACGGCCAGCGCATCCGGCTGCGCGGCAAGGGCGCACCGGGTGAACGGGGCGGTCCCGGCGGCGACTTGTACGTCATGGTGCACGTCGACGCGCACCCCGTGTTCGGCCGCAAGGAGGACAACCTCACGGTGACGGTCCCGGTGACCTTCACCGAGGCGGCCCTCGGCGGCGAGGTCAGGGTGCCCACCCTGGGCGGGCCCCCGGTGACGCTGAAGCTGCCCCCGGGCACGCCGAACGGCCGGACGATGCGGGCCCGCGGCAAGGGCGCCTTCCGCAAGGACGGCACCCGGGGCGATCTCCTCGTCACCGTCGAGGTGAGTGTCCCGAAGGACGTCACGGGGAATGCTCGTGACGCACTGGAGGCGTACCGAGAGGCGACCGCGGGCGAGGACCCGCGGGCGGAGCTGTTCCAGGCCGCGAAGGGAGCATGAGAGTGATGGACGGCCGTCGACGCAACCCGTACGAGCTGACCGAGGAGACCCCGGTCTACGTCATCTCGGTGGCGGCCCAGCTCTCCGGCCTGCACCCGCAGACGCTGCGCCAGTACGACCGCCTCGGCCTGGTCTCCCCGGACCGCACGGCCGGACGCGGTCGGCGCTACTCGGCCCGCGACATCGAACTGCTGCGCACCGTCCAGCAGTTGTCGCAGACCGAGGGCATCAACCTGGCCGGCATCAAGCGCATCATCGAGCTGGAGAACCAGGTGGTCGCGCTCCAGCAGCGCGTCGCCGAACTCCAGGCGGCGGTCGAGGGCGCGGCGGCGACGATGCAGCAGCGCGAGGCCGCGGTGCACGCGTCGTACCGGCGCGACCTGGTGCCGTACCAGGAGGTCCAGCAGACCAGCGCGCTGGTGGTGTGGCGGCCGAAGCGGCAGTCCTCGGACTGACGCGACGACACCTGTGAAGGGGCCCGGAGAGGGAATCTCCGGGCCCCTTCGGCTTGTCACACGCTCAGAGCCAGGAGTCCCAGATGCCGTACGCCGTCGACGTTGCTCCGGCCTCCGCACCGGCGGTGTCCAGGCGGACGACGCGGTAGTAGTACAGGCCGAGCGTGTCCTCGTGGACCGTCTTGTCCATGAAGAACACGGCGTCGTACATCGTGCCCTCGGCGAGGGTGACGTAGGCGGCCGACACCGGGTCCCAGCGCTCCACGCGGTAGCTCGCGAACCGGCCGCAGTCGCCGAGGCCGGAGCTCTCGGAGCAGCCGACGTACAGCTGCGGGTACTGGTCCTCATGGACCTCGGTCCCGGTCCAGCCCGGCGGTCGGGTGTCGGGCAGGGCGACGGAGAGTTCGGCGGGGTGGAAGGCCTCGGGGCCGGCGTACCAAGGAATCAAGGGGGAGCCGTCCGTGGCGGCCACCTTGTAGGTGTGCACGGCGCCGTCGGGGACCGTCGGGCAGAGGATCTCGGTGTCGGCCAGGGAGTCGCCCGTCCAGCAGTTCTCCTTCCACTCCGTCTCGCCGGTCTCTGGGTCCGTGACGCCCTGCCACACCCTGTAGGCCGTGACGTCGTCGTCGGTCGGCGGTGTCCAGGTCAGGCGTACCCCGAGCGGGATCTGCTCGGCGGCCAGATTCTGCACCGGTGCCGGGCGCTCGGTGTCCGGCGTGGTCTCGGTGGCGACCGGACCGGGCTGCGACTCATGGCCGTACGGGTCGATCGTCACGACCGTGTAGTCGTACGTCGTCTCGGAGGCACCGGAGACGTCCCAGCAGACGCCGTTGATCTGCCGGGAGCCGGCGTAGTCGGGGGCGTCGCCGGTGTTCCAGGTCCAGTACGTCTCCGGATCCGTCAGCGGCAGGTCCTGCGAGTTGTTGGGCTTGCAGCCGGTCACCTCGGTGCTCTCGCCGGTCGCCCGGTCGGTACGGGTGATCCGGTAGGTGAGCAGCGGCTCGCCCTCGCCGAAGGTCCAGGGGTCGGCGCTGCTCCACTCGATCATCACGCCCTCGTCGAACCGGCCGGCGGTGGTCGCGAACGCCGGGATCGCCTCCGCCCGGTCCGCCATCGTCAGCTGGATCTCCGCCGGGGCGGCGGCGTTGCCCCTGGCGTCCACCGAACGCACCGCGTACCGGTAGGTGTCGGCGACCGCGGCCAGCTGGCGCGGCACGACGTCGGTCTCCTTGGTGGTGCCCTTGCCGGGCAGCGCGTCGAGCCAGCCGCCGGTCGCCGGGTCGAGCTGGAGGACCTGGTAGCCGGCGGCCCCGTCGACGGGGGACCACATCAGGTGCGGAACACCCGACCGGTACTCGACCCGGGCACCGGTGACGGGCGCCGGCGGGATCAGGTCCGTGGTGGTGAACTTGGTGGCGGCGGAGTACGCGGACCAGTTGCCGGCGGCGTCCCGGGCCCGGCCCCGGTAGGTGACGGCACTGCCGTCGGAGGGATAGGTGGTGTCGCAGATCGCGCCCTTGGTGCCGGTGTAGACGGTGATCCACTTGCCCGTGGCGGTGTCGAGGCGCTGCATCTCGTACCAGGCGATGTCGGCCTTGTTCTCCGCCGTGGTGACGAGCTCCGGGGCCGCGTAGGGCGAGAGGTCCGCGCAGCCGTCCAATTCCACGAACGGCGCGGCGGGCGGGGTCCGGTCGGGGGTGGTGACGGGCTTGTCCGCGCCGCCCGCCGACTGGTTGCCCGCCTTGTCGTGGGCGCGGACCTCGTAGTAGTACGTGCCGCCGGTCGCGGGCGGGGTGTCCGTGTACGACGTGGAGGCGGTCGTCGCGAGCGGCTTGGTGCCGAACGAGGTGCCCTTGAGGCGCCGGTAGACCCGGTAGCCGGCGAGGTCCAGCTCCTTGTTCTTCGACCAGGTGAGCTGCGCCTTGCCGGTCGCGGAGGCGTACGTCACCGACGTGCCCGTCGGGGCAAGCGGCCTGACCTTGTCGACGGTGGCCGAAGTCCGGGGCGGGTACGTGAACTTGACCTTCGCGGTGCCCGTCCAGTTGACGTAGTCGATCCGCAGCGTGTGGTTGCCCTTGGGGATCGTCACGTTGACGGTCTTGGTGCGCGAACCGGTCGTGTCGGACCACAGGTTGATCTTGCGGCTGTTGTCCACGTAGACGCGGATGCCGTCGGTCGCCGAGGCGGCGAAGGAGAACGGGCCGCCCGAGCCGAAGTCCCGCGTCACGCTCCAGCGGACGCCGAAGTTGTCCTTCGGGAGGCCGGAGGCGGGAG
>Ga0307517_10014095_pt1 | contig 10780 bp, 5 predicted proteins | sample 23_EM_MG_FD_194515 | JGI IMG/M metagenome (GOLD analysis project Ga0307517, IMG submission 194515) | Populus trichocarpa ectomycorrhiza microbial communities from riparian zone in the Pacific Northwest, United States - 23_EM | ecosystem: Host-associated > Plants > Roots > Unclassified | place...
ATAAAAAATATCAAACACTATATATATATATATATATATATATATTTTGCATGCACATCGTGGTTTCACCAGCTATCTACACAGAATTCATTTTCGTGGAGGAGGCTTATCTGTCTTTTAATGCCCTTTGTTTTTGTTCCTTTTCAACAACTTGGAATAATTTTGCTGTGGATTATTCGATCATGCATTGCTTTCCTCCGACGTTAGATACATGGGTGGGTTCTTATGATTTTCTTTATTAGTGGAGTTCTTTTTTCTAGGGGTTGGCTAGAGAGAGATGATGGTGTAGATGATGATGATGGTGTTGATGAAGATGGGGTTTAATATTTCTATCAAAGTGCACCACTTAAGGTGTTTTTGATCATGGGATCTTTTGAAGCACAATAATCCCTAATGAAAAAGAGAGGAACCTAAGGGTAAAAGCTGAGCTGAGAGAAGGGAGAGCGTGACCAAAGGGAGAGATAACGCATGCAGATTGGAGATGGTGAGTTCGATAATGACATGGTCCACGTGTGATTTTTTAGGCCCTACGATATGATTTCATTTGATGTTTTAGTATCTCCCTTTCTTTTTCTTTTTCTTATGTTAATAATAATATTCAAGTGTCACCTATCTATGCCAAGACAATCCACATCTAAGTTGATGATGTTCTTATACATATCTTAAAGTCAATGCTAGCTAAAAAAATATATATATTCAGAAAGGAAGGAAGCCTTCCCAACATGAAGGCATCTTTTTGGCTTTCTTACATAGTGATTATTACCCTCCTCGACTATTATTGCTTGCACACATGTCCTTCTTAAATAAGAATTTCCAGCCATTAGATTGTGGGAAATCATTACAAAAATATATACTATAATATATGAATACCTAGACTCTCATAGATAATATGGTAAATTACAGTAACCTTTGAGATATTATAAAATTATAATGATCATTCAAGATTTAAAAATATTACAAAAACCTCATTTTAATAATATATAAATTGATTTGAGGACATATTCCTTGAATTAAGCTAAAACTTATTAGCTAGCTAGGCCTCATTATTCTCCTCAAATGCAATTATAAGTTCGACCTCGTCTTTCACACCTACTTAAGAAGTTTTTAATCATTGGGTACTTAGTTGCATGCATTGTTTTTAAAGATGTCTTGCATAATATTCTGGACGGCATGAACGAATTACTTCCTAGAAATGAAACTTTATGAACAAGTTTTATTAAAATCACCTGGCGGTGGATCCAACACCAATAAGAAATTGTCAAATCAATGGCATAATTAAGTTGACCTGCAGCCTATGTGTATATAACAACTAATATGGTATAACATGAAATGTGCTAGCTAGTTGTAGTCTATGAAAGCAAAGAAGAACATTGAATTTGTCCTCGTACATGCTAGATAACTACAATAGTTTATGCCATGGATGATTGTTTAGTGATTACATGCGTTTAGTTTAGGTAAGAATATAAACCATGTATTGTATGCTATTTAATTTCTTTTTAATCTGCTTCAAGAGTGGAAAAAAACAGAAGAGTTCGGACGGTTTTTGGTTGTTGGGTATGTAATTGGGCATGATTGATAAAATAGGATATTGTGTTAACGGCATATCTCCTTACTTCATGGCATGGCATGAAGTGCAAGACAGCAACAGAAATTAATATATATTCACACGATCCAAATTAATCATCCTATATATAAGGGTTGACCTAATTACGAACTTATACGCAAGAACTAAAACTAAATTATTTTAAAACAAGATGGAATGTTGAGCATGTCATGTTACAACCTAACAAGCCCAAAATATACGAGTGTTAATATATATATATTTGTGTGTTGTAGGTAGCGAAGACAACAGAGACAAGCTATATGTAGTAACCACCTAGGACAAGGAATATGGCGAGATCAACTAACACTGCGTGGTCCATATATATATATTTCCAGGTCTGAGTTCGAGTTTTTTAATGATACGCGCGCTGTCTTGGCATTCTCTTCTCTTTCTTGTTTGTCACCCTAGAAACAAACCTAAGCATTGCTTGCCGTAGAAGACAAGGGACAATGGATGGCTCTAGATCAAGTAATCATGCACTGGCCTTTTATTTTAATCGTCTTCAATCAATAAGGAAAAAAGAAATGGTATGAGATGAAAATATTTGCATCAATACTACAAATTGGGAAAAATTTTAAGAGCAAGAATTTGTGTGCTGTTTCTCCATGCCTAATGGACGACCTACTCTACACATACACACGCTTTTAATAGAACAAGGAACACTAACTGACCCTCATGACTCTACTTCTTAAATTCAATTTGTTGGTTTTACTATATGATTGAGAAAATACTGGCACAAGACAAGTTCTATAACTAAAAGTTTTCGATTATGAATTAGAGTTTTTTTTTTTTTTTAGTTTTTCTTTACTTCAATTATATGGAACACTCATGAGTAGTGAATAGGTGCTACGTAGTGAAAGCATATAGGCATGCGTACAGTGATTTTATTTTTTTCCGTTAGCCACAAAAGACATGTATAAGCACCATAGTGATATACATCACTTGTCTAGAAAACTCAAATAACCTAATTAAAGAGTAGAAACTATAAACTAGAAAAAGAAGGAAAAAAATGGCCAAAACTACAGCTTTAGTAGCTATATATTACATCCTAAAGCATCACAACTATTGTCATTTAGATTTTTAGTTTTGTTCAATATGATGTACAAAAGCCTTTTGCTTTCATATAAATGAAAACACATAGTGTTCCCTAAAAATAACTCAGCGATTCGAATTTTTTTTTAACTTCATTGGCTGTAATGATCTGCATAAGGATTTCTTTCAGTTGCTTTTCTTTTGTACTGACTTTGAACCCTAATATTAAAATCTTTCAATGGTTTATCGGTACGTATGGTGCTTGTCCCTAAAAATATGGCTGTCATTTTGTGCTCTAGAAAAAGTTTTCACACAATATTATTGCAGTACTGCACAATGGAAGTCGATGATTTTCCAATGAATCAGAAGGGATAATAAGAAACAATAAGACCACAGGTTCATCTCACACTGAGAGACTTAAGGAGAGAATATTTAGTCTATGGACATAATTCTGCAAGCCTGTGTTAAATCCCTAAATTTGCATACGAAAATAGGCACTTTATAAATCAACAATCCCTTCTTTTATACGCTAAGGACACTCTCCTCCCCCCCAAGCCGTGGCCATATATATATATATATATGCGCACCATGTACAAATATGAATTTGCATCTTTTCTGGTTTCTGAATTTTCCCTCTTTTAAAAAGACCTGAAGTGAATTAGTCGATTCATTATCTATATATATATATGATTCAAGAAAGCTTCAAGTGTTTTTGATGCAGTAAAAAATATTTTACTAATTATATCTTAGAGATCAGGAAACCTGAATTTCAAGCAATTAATTAAAACTCGAGTCTGAATATTTTTCATAGCAATACTCGATTGATAATAATCATAAAAATAGAGAGTACTCAATTACTATCTTATAAGGGACTTTAGTTTAATTATGGTAATAACAACAATGAAGGATATAGCTAGCTAGTGGGTATTCGATGAAGTGTGCATGAGAAGCGTTGTATAAATGATGGACACACAATTGCGCATGCACTGAATCTGATAATCAAAGCCATCTCTTGCATGGATTATATTATATATATACAGCGTAGCCCCTAATAATGACAAAATACAAAGTTAATCTATTGTCCAGTACTTTGATACGTCCATTATCTGCATCCTTCCAAGACCTCATACACCTTTCTATGTGTATATAATTATTCCATGGACAATGCACGTGAATTATGATGTACACATGATGATAGAACCAGATCGTTTCTTAACAATGCCGTGCATGTTAAAGAAAATAAATAGTGTTTATACTAGGATTAATATTAAATAGAAAAATATAATGATCTTATTATAATTCAAAAATAGATGATTTTAAGAATTTCTTTTTAAATCAGTTTAAAAGACAACAACTTTTTGAGGCTGAAGTTCAATCGCCTATGGACGAATAGAAGGTAAAGTTATTTGTAGGAGTTCATTGAGTGCAAGAAATTAGGGGAAAAACCGAAAGAGTGACTAAATAAAACTATATTAATCCTGTGTTTCAGAACGCTGCCTATGATTACTGTTATAATTAATAAATTCGATTTGCAGTGTAGCAAGAATATGATCTGTTTTCTTGTTCTTTTTAATTTTTGTGATAAACACACAATAGGAAATCCAAACTCTATATATATATTAGAACATGTCTCCTCCTACATATACTAACTGATAATTCTTGATATATATATACACACACACAGTAACGCATTTCTATTGCAGTTTTCTTTGTTGCACGATGGAAAATTTAATTTCTATATATAATATTTCATAAGATAAGTATCAGATGTCTATCAATAGTCCTATTCGAAATAGGGCAACCTAGCACAATCAGAGTTTCCTTATACGAATATCATTAATTATCAATAGCGATAATCAAGACAAATCCTCTATGATACTCAATTCTTAGAGATAATCAAGACTAACCCTTGTTTATGTCTAATGTACCAAGAAAAATACGGACTTCCCTAGCAATACTTGTATCAACAGCCAGTTATCTTAAAACAGGCAGGAAAGAAGTCAAACAGCGAGAAAACTAGTGGCTTAGGTTTCTTCTCCAAGGTTTTGCATTTTAACCCATCCCACCAGCTGCTTATATGTATGTATGCGCGCTTTAGTGCTTTACTTCACTTTATGCCTGTTTGTGCTTTCTCTTATTGTTGTATGCATTATTTATGCCGGATCATTGAGACGTTACTTTCTTAAGTGTTATGGTCTAAAACAGTAAACCCATTTGTGAAGGATGAAAGGCTACTCATTTCAATTTATTTTGGGGGTCATGTGAAAGAAGGTGGCAGGTCTACATTATCTCCAAAGTAATACACTTAAACCCTACACCTCTAATTTAATCTTGTCAATAAAAACATTTATAACTAACTAAACTTCAAATTGATGACCAGTTTAGAAGACTCAATACCTAGTTTAGACAAACATTTTTGTTCTTAGACCATCATTGCAAGAATAGATTATGGCCTAATGATACAAAAAGAGAAGTTGGCTACCTAGAAATATACTTCTCACCTAAATATCAAGTTATCAAACACAATATATACCGCTAGAGAAACGCATCTAGTTCTGCTGTTTCTGTCATGTCTCTAACACCACCTTTGTCCATTTTCGTGCAATTAAAACTAGTAATTTGGAAAGATAGGGTTGTTCCCTATTTCTGGTTCTTCTATTTGTCTGTGATTTTCCAATCTTCAGGAAGTGAGATGTGTAAAATAAGGTAGGAAGAACAGTACAATCAACTACTTCTTTTTATGTATTGATTGGAATAGAAAAACAAATGTAATAATGGTTTTAAATACCTCTGATTCGCTATCCAGTCCCAGCTTGTTAACCAGATACTTCATTAATAACCGAACTGTCATCCTTCCATCCCTAAGGTTTCAGATATCGAAAGAAAAACGAAATAACTAAGTCTCAGAACAAAAAGGATTCTTCAATTCCATTAATATATTAAACTTTATTAACCCCCTCCTCCCCAAAAAAAAAAAAACCAGGAGAGAAGATAAAATATGTTACTTGATTCTCAGGTAGCTCTTGGATATTTGAGGCAAGAAGGGTTCTTTCGTTCTGCATTTAGACATGAAAAACAAATCATTACAAAGCAGCTAATTGGATGTAAAAAATATTTTAAAATGAAATTAAGTAAACAAAAGATGAAAACAAAAACAAAATGGTGGGGCTAATCTTTCTATGTGCTTCTTCGTTAAACGTTTGTCTACCCTTTTTTTTTTCTTTTGCACTTACTGATTTTGAGACGCTTGTAGCAAAAACCAAATGCCAGAATGGGGTCTTCTTGGAGGATCGATTACTCTAAAGTCGGAACTCGGTCCTGCAACATCCATGCCACAATTTACTTGGAACGGACGTGAAAAATAGGACCCCAATGGCATCAAAGAAGAAGAAGAGGACGACGGAGAATATGAAGATGAGGCGGTCGCTATATTATGCAACATAGGCCTAAATGGCCAGTTTATCTCTTGATGAAGAGGATAGGTTGAGCTAGTTGCTGCTGGATGGTGTTGAAAGAATAAAGATGTAGTGCCAAAATTAGTGGCATGACTTGCAGCAATGTTCATGACTGGCCTTGGAGGAGTTCTAAAATCAGGAACATGAAACATAGGAGTACTCAAAGGTCTTGCTTGATGTGAAATACTACTAATGCTACCTGGTAGTAGATCAAGCTCAATCAACCCTCCTCTTCTAGTTGTAGGATCAAGTACTAGTTGTTGTTGTTGTTGTTGATGATGATGATGATGATGATAGTGCTTGCTCTCATGGCTTGTTGGTGTTGTTGTCGTTGTTGTTTGACCCCCTATACTCAATTGGAGCCACCCTTCATCTCTCTCTTCTTGAACATCTTTTGAGCTTGAGCCAGCTTCATTATTAACACTATTAGTTCTTGATTCATCTTCAGCCATGGGAATATTAGCCACCACTAGATCAGATCCTAATAAGCAAGCTTCACTAACACAAGAGTCATAACCTTCTAATCGGCTCATAAGACCAAAACTCTCATTATAAGCACTAGTACCTCCACCAGAATAACTACCATAACAAAGTTGATGCTGTTGCTGTTGTTGTTTAGAAAGACTTCGAGCAGGAACCATGGTCATATCCAAGGAGAAGCTGGAACCCCGAACCGCGTATATCGATGATGAAGATGATGCTTCTTGTTCGTGATCTCAAAGTAAGCCATGGATATGAAGACGGCTGCCAAACTGACTGTAAGTGTTACTAGGACAATATTGGGAAGAGAGATCTATAGTTGATGTTGCCATAGGCATGTGCTAAAATAATGGAATCAATAGAGAGAGAGACACCCATTAACCAGGTAAGGGTTTTTATTTGATGTTTCATCGTAAACATACCCAAGGACAACGAGGAGAATAAAACTTGCAAATCTCACTTTCCATTAATTCTCTTTGTTTGGAAGCTTGTGAGGTGATGAAATAGTTGCAGAAGAGAGAGAGAGAGAGAAAGAAAAAAGAAAAAAAAGAGAGATGGTGGTCAGACAGTCAGTCAGTTATGTTAAATAATATTAATACTACTCCACGATAATAAATAATAATTATACTATATTCCTTAGAAGGGTAATATTTTTTTTGACTTTGTTAATTAAGACAGACGAAATATTATTATATCATGTTCCACCTGTTTTCTATCGAGGAAAAGGGAATAGGAATAATAATAATTTCAATAAAAAGAGAGAAATACTAAAGGGTCATCCAGCTAATTAACACCTTTAGGCTTTAGGGTATGTTCCAAGGAGAAAATGACTAAAAAGGCTCATTCTTTTTAGAATATCACGAAAAAGGTCCCTTTTAGCCACAATTGCAGGAGCAAGAGGATTATAAATATCGAGACTCTTAATTTATATAGCACATCTAACCTACAGGATTATTGCGGAAATCAGACAGCTAAAAAAAAAACAAGCTGGTTTTATTCATTTTGGTCCCATTTGCAGCTTGAAAGATTCCACGCGTCTTACCCCTTTTCAAATCCATATGCTGTTGGTACGTTCTATTCCAACCATCCTCTTCTTCTCATAATTAATTAATTAATTAATAATATTCCCAAAGGCTTTTTACATACATATATTTATTTATTTATTTTCTCTAATAAAAAAGACAATTTCTTTTGGAGTTTTGAATCACATAACACGAAATAGCTCTCCCGTTGATTTATTAGGCTATTTTATTTCTTCTAAACTAGTTAGCACATGTATTGAATTTAGGTTTTCTCCTTCTTTCTTTCTTTCTAAGCCATCTGAAAAATAGATGGCACGCCAGCTCCAAGAGACAAAAAGCCACTTGAATTAATAAATATTTGGAAACAACTTCAATGTGTGTTTTAATTAGCAACCGGGTTTGAAAAAAAAATTACAAAATTAATGCTACCTTATTTTTCATACACAAGTGCAAGAAAGCTCTCTTATATTTAAAAGGAGACTTGCTTAATATGGAATAAGTAGAGTAACCAAGCAAAATATTGAGTATTATATATATATTGCTTTCACTAAATGCAAAACCCATATATTATAATAGTTTAATATAAAAGTAGTACTTATCATTGGCAATCAAATTCTCATATGCATTCAAATCATAGTTTTGAAACCCGGTTTGGTTGATCCGGAGCTGCAACCAGGCCGAGTTGAAGAAAAAATAGGAAAAGAAAAAACTCGGTGTGACCCGGCGACTCGGTTATAACTCGTTAACTTTTTTTTTAAAAAAAATAAAATGATGTCGTTTTGATTTTTTTAAAAAGAATTGATTCGGGCAAGCCGGTGACCCAGTCAAAATCCAGAACCCAAACCTTGGACCGGACCGGCCACCAAGCCAAGTCTAAAAACTAATTCAAATATGAATGTACTGGCATAATGACATTATCATTCAATGTAAACATTAGATAATAGTAGTAATTAATAACCTCCCCATCTCATAAAAAATTTCTTTTTTATTTATTTTTATATCTCAAAACATATTTCTTTTATTTAATTTTTAAAAAAGATTAAATATAATTTTTTTCTGCTATTTTATCTTTTTTTTTAAAAAGAAATTATTCAATTACTTTTAATGTAATAAATACAACAAAAATGTATAAGTTAACATAATATTTATCATAGTTTTTTAACCCGGCCCGATCAAAGGTTCGGGTTCCGAGTTTTGACCGGGTAGGCCGGATCAATCTCTATTTAAAAAAAAATTCAAAACGGTGTCGTTTTAGTAAAAAAAAGTCAACTGGTTGCAACCGGGTTTTTGGCCGGGTTTTGCCGGGTCAACTGAGTCACACCGGGTCATGACTTTTCCTATTTTTTTCATCAACCTGGCCAGATTTTAGTCCCGAGTTGACTCACCGGATCGGACCGGGTTTTAAACCTATGATATTTATTGTGTTTTTTTAATCTGGTGTGAAAAAGTATAGTACGGCTTTTATTGGGACAGAGAATAATTAATAATTAAAAGAGTAAATAAAGAAGGAATTAAGAGTTTGTATGTTTTTAATTAAGAGGTAATTATTATAAAGAAATAGCATTAATTGGAGACTTTGGCATGCATGATGGTGTTTCCCACAACCCGAGAATCGAAAAGCACACAACTACGTGGGCTTTGTAGGACATTCCTTGCATAAGCATGTGCTTCCCACCCTCCCTGCAACAACTGTACTTACGGGACTCTTATTTCTCAAATAATCCTCTCTCTCTCTCTCTCTCTCTCGGATATTGGTGTCACACCCATGCCTTGTATATATATATATATATATCCTCCTATGGCTGATGCATGTATAAAGTATAGCTGTTAGAACAATTAAGTGATATTTTAAATGGAGCAATGTGGTTTTCTGCAAGGAGCTCTTGGCAGCAGCCTCGCCTCTTCATTCCTGAAAAGCTGCAAATTCTCTTTCCAGCCCATCAAACATGGTCTTTTCTCATCTCTCTCTCTAAAAGTAATAACAATTCCTTTTCTTTTGTTTTCCAAAACAAACAAACAAAGGCACTTTTCAAAGAAAGGTCAATCAACGAATTCTCTAGTTGAAACTCTGAATATATATATATATACACTCCATATGGGATCACGAGTATTTATTGACATGCGAGCATTTGAAAACCAGACTCTGCGTGCCCAATATTTTCGTATAGTACTGGAATGCCGCTACGTACGTACATGTATCTTCATTGATGAGACAATTCCACCTACGTATATCAAACTCCTAGATCAGAAACGCAATTTCTGTTGTGCATAGAAGGAATATTGTTAAGACTAGCTGTGTTTTTTAACATTATAATGGCATTAAAGTACTTAGATTATATTTTCGGCTTCAAACTTGCAACAGTCAGCTTCATGATATCAAGCCATGAAATAATTTCTCGCAAACTCTTTAATTGTTTCATGGATATCTTGTTTTTAATTACATTTTTTTTTATCTAAATACCCATAAGCTAACTGGAGGATGCCGAGCGCTTGGAACACGTGGGGATGTGCTAAGATTTCGAGTAGTTGTGCACATTAAAATGCATCCACATTGGTCATTGTGGGGATAATGAGATTCCTTTATTTAAGCTAGAATTTTTAGATTTACAATCAAAGCTTTGATATAATTCAATATACATTAATAACAAAGGGTTCGAATCAACTTAATTTAGTGTCTTCATTATAGGTATTTTGGTTTTCAATCGATTTTCATGGAAATTCATTTTTGTTGGGTTTTAGAGAAATCAAGACAAACCAACTGAACATTGAACTTTGTTTTTATTAATTTTTAAGTCAATTAGTGATACCTATAAATGGGTTATGGAGTTTAAATTTATTTATCTATGAACATATTAAATATTGAAACCAAAGACGAAAAAGAATGAACAAACCAAATCAATTTCATTTGGTTTAATTTTTTACACCATCCAATTTTGTTAAATTTGGTTAATTTTTGTTTGGGAAATTAATTAAAAAAAATTGTGATAAAATTGAAATAGAATTTTCTGAATCAAACCAAATGAATGCTCACCAATCGACTATACCAAGGCTCACGTTCTTATTGCTATAATATTTAAAGGAATTACATACATCTCGTACTAAATGTAACGTAAAAGAAATGATTGAGAAATGTTACCTCAAATAAATTTGAACCAAAAAGTAAAGAAATTGAGAAATTCAAATATCTC
>Ga0307517_10014096_pt1 | contig 10780 bp, 18 predicted proteins | sample 23_EM_MG_FD_194515 | JGI IMG/M metagenome (GOLD analysis project Ga0307517, IMG submission 194515) | Populus trichocarpa ectomycorrhiza microbial communities from riparian zone in the Pacific Northwest, United States - 23_EM | ecosystem: Host-associated > Plants > Roots > Unclassified | place...
AGCTTTCACAACATATAATAATGTACAAAAAGATTTTAGGCTTGCATCTAGCAAGGTTTAACCTAAGAGTTAAACCTTGCTAGATGCAAGGTCAAAAGGGGTCACTGAAGTGAGGCTTGTAGAATTATCTACCTTGGAGTAAATACACGGAAGGATCTCATAGTCTCCATGCCTATAAGTAAGCTCAGATGAAATGATGAAGAAATTCATAACCCATCCCATCTTCCTCAGACTATGAGTGGCTCCTCAGGAAGTTCATACCTGTTTGACCCAAGGTTACAATTCTACTCGCAGCAGGACCCATCAGCTCCTAATCAACCCTATTCATATCATGGATATGTGCTACCTCAGATGTCTCCCTGGGGATATGGGCCTGGCCCACATGCTACTCTACCTCAGAATCCGCGCAATGTTGTTGACGCAGCTCCTCTCCACTTTTGGAACACCTTCGCACCTCAGGAGATACCTTCTCGCGCACCTCTGGCACCTATTTCTTCTTCTTAGCCATCACTGGTCTCGACAACATCGACAACATCACAGAAACGAACTTCACAGGCAAGGCCCGGGGGGCCAGCTCCTAAGCGCACTCGATGTTCAGATGCTGAGAATACTGGGCCTGTGGCATCCACATCCAATACTAACGTACCTATCACTGCGACTGGCCCCTTTATTCCTCCAGTTGGCGCAAATACCTACCAACATCCTGCATTTATGGCATTTACCTCAATTCTTCCAAAGGACCGGAAGAATATTAAGACTGCCTCTGATGTCTGGTTTTGTATGAAGGGCTCACAAACAAAGAAAATACCTGATATTATTCTTCATCTATAATAACTAAAATTCCGAAGTGGTCGCAACTGGCGTGCCTGGATGAACTGCGATGGACAAACAGAGAAAATCCGAAGGCATCTTCATGAGATGCACTGGCCAGTCTATCGAGAACTTGTTCTCTCCCACAAACTTAAGGGCTGGGAAGCAATTGCTCGAGGCGAGGTTCCAGAAGGTGTAGGCAGCCCACAAAAATCGTCTCAAGAACCTTTCTCATTGGAAGGGTTTTATACACGACTCCTCAAATGGGTCGCTGTTGATGACCAAGTAAGTTCCTCATTCTATTCTTTGATTCTAGACTCATTTAATTATTTATAACAGTCTATCAATGTCGTTGATTCACCTGAGCTTCGTGAACTCCTTGTTTTCATCAGTCATGACCTCATGGACAAGGACATTCCTCACCGATCAATGCTTACAAAGCTAATTATTGAAAACTCTCGAAAGGAATACAAAAAACTTCTTGAAGAGATCCAGGTAAGTGTTCGATTTTCATACCAAATGGTCCTTGGGTTTAGATTTATTGACCCCAATTGTTTAGAACTCGTTGGGCTGTGTCTCATACACAAGTGATGTCTGGTCACGAAATGACCTCTCCGGTTTCATGGCCATAACTGCCCACTACATGGTCAAGGATACACTCAATGGACCAGTCTACAAGCATGACCGTCTTGTTGCATTTCACCATCTCAAGGGGAGTCATACTGGTGAACATCTTGCAGATGTTTTCTTCCGGGTCCTTCAAGAGTTATCAGTATTAGACAGGGTAAGCTTGCCATATTTTTAATTTTAGAAGTCTGTGCCTTAATTTCTTTCCGGTTTTAGATGGGGATGATTACTTTGGACAATGCCTCAAATAACAATACAATGATGGAGGGGCTACAGCACCGCTTCCAAGAGAAAGGAATCCCGTTTGATAAGAATGGAAATCGAATTCGGTAAGCAAGATAACCATAAGCACCCATTAATGTGACTAATCATCCCCTTCCTCCGTTCTAATCTAGGTGCTTCCCACACGTCACAAACATTTCAACGAAAACAGGACTCAAACACCTTACCCAAATCCCAGCTGATGACGACCCAGAAATCGATGACCCTGCCCTCATCGAGGAGGATTTCCCTGAAGTTATACCCTGGGATGTCAATTCCGACTATCGTGATGCCCTCGAGAGAGACATGGTCTCAGTTGCTCGAAAACTTGTTAATGCAGTTCGAGCATCTGGTCAATGCCATGAGGCACTGGAAAGTATTATTATTGAGGGAAATGCGCAAGGGTGGTTCAAGAACACCGAAGGAGAACCATATCAGCTTGCTAGCCTTGTCCTTCTGAGGGATGTCGACACTCGCTGGTCTTCAATCCTTTACATGATTGACAGATTAATTGTCAATTACCTGGTGCGTAATCATCTGCCTCTAAGTGTCTTCTATTTTTATGCCAATCTCTGTTGATTTTCAGGCTGTGGAAATCATGCTGGATCGGCCTGAGAATTCTGATATCGAACATCTTGCCCTCGGCGACCTGGAACTTCAAGTGCTCTCGGACATTCGAATGTTCCTCAATGTATTCCACAGTGCACAACAAGTTGTCTCAGCTGAGCATACCCCAACACTTTCCATTGTCATCCCAACATATGAGTTGCTGATAACCATGCTAAAGGACCTTAAACGCCATCTTCTGAACCTCAAGCATGCTATTTGGGCATCAATTTCAAAGCTCGAAGAATATATGGCGAAGGCAAGGTCAACTAAGATGTACATCCTTGCGATGTGTGAGTTTCATTTCTTCCTTCTCTCTGGTATGTTCTAACATCAAGTTCCCAATACTCAACAGTAATTAACCCACAAACAAAGCTCGACTACTCAAATGTGAACTAGTCAAATGCAGAATCAAACCAAGCAAAGGGTTGGGTACAAGAGGCAGTACGTGGAGTAGTGTTTGAAGGTCCAGTCTTAAGACTGGAAAAAGACCGAGACCGGACCGGACCAGGACCGATCAAGGCTGGAAATTCTCAAGACCGATCAAGACCATAACTGCGGTCCGGTCTTCGGTCCATCACCATTTTTGAAAATCAAAGACCGAGCAAAGACCAGTCTTAGCGGTCTCAACCAGTCTTTTGGCCTTTAAATTTCATTGTAGAATAGCTGTATTTTACTTATGAACTACATATTACTTTCATAGAAATTAATTTGATTTTCGACCAAATGCGTGACACGTGCTGGAAAATGCCGAGCACCTGATCGACAACAATCAACAAATGTTGATTGTTGTTTCCAATTACTTCCTCGCCAACATCGTCAATGTCCACCCCCATCGGCTCCAGTTGACCAGCACCGCTGTCACCCACAAATGTCGACATTGTCACTGCCTACAAGTGCCACGTAGGCACCTATGTCAACTGAAACCCCACCACCATCAAAGCCGCCTGTGACATCATGTGCCCCTCCCCTCATCTAGGATGTGGGTCGATTGTAGAAGGTCCTGGCAGAGGATTTGGAGACTGGAATGAAAAGGGGAGGCCCTTGTAGAGGGAGACCCACAAGGTGCGACATGAAACAGGTTGCAGTTCGCAAAAGTTGTTTCACGATTTCTTGCCCTCTTTTCTTCCTCCAGTTATTCATCTTGCTGCACAGGCGAGACGCCCATTGCCAACAGCAGCCACAATAGCTATCGACGAACCCTACAACTGCCATACAGCCACATTGAACGCCGCCACTGCATGCCACGTCGACTCTCAACTCTTCCGCCACGTCGACTCCCAACTCCTCCACGTCACCGATTTCCTAGCAACTGCCCACAATGCCGACCCCTGGATGCCATGCTGACATCTACACTGACCTCTGCGTAGACCCCGACTCCCTGAGTCAATACTTGTGTTGCCTCGCACACAATGTCGGCATCAACACTGCTCGCGCTGTGTTTGCACCCACCAACGGCTGCATAGTAGGTCATAGACTCTTCCTTTCACGTTGTAGCCCTGTATATAGTACAAAATAAATATATTTGTAACCTAAAAAACCAGTCTAGACCGGTTATTAACCAGTCTCAACCGAAACTGGTTGAGACTGGTCTTGTAACTGCCTAAGACCGCATAAGACTGCACAGGACCGGTCTACGTCAGTTCGGTTCAGTCTTTGGGGGTCTTTGAACTGGTGAAGACTGGTCTCAGTCCCGGTCTAAGCCTCTCGAGGCCCAAAGACCGGACCGGACCGGACCTTCAAACACTAATGTGGAGTGTCTAATCGATATCAAGTTCATTCTAACTCATATGTTCTAACTCATATTTAGATGGTTATTCATCAGCGGGTCATACGAGAATCAAAGCATGCAGCGACTACACCTAATACTAGCCTTCATAAGGTTAGTGTCCCATCCCATGCAGCCCGTGCTCAAACCTCTGGGAAATCACACATGAACCAACTTGCGCGAGAACTCTCGGAAAGTTCCCTTCCCCGGCTCATTCAAGCACTCCAAATTCTTCAAATATTTTTCCCACAGTACCCGCGGTTTCCATCTTGGAAGTAGATCTGCGTGAGCAAGATCTCGCAGCGGCAAATGAAGAGCTCCAACGATGGACATCCTCTGGGTTGATGACAGATTCCCTCGAGATAGAGGAATTTGATTTGGTTCTCTTCTGGAATGTGAGTACTCTTGCAAGGTTTCCTCTCGTTTATCAATTTAATGCCACACTTAGAGCAAGAAACATGAATTCCCCATCCTTTACCACATTGCCCTCGATGTCATTCCCATTCAGGTATCTGCTGTGCCGTGCGAGCGAGCTTTCTCGTCAAGCAAGGAAACCGATGCCAACCAATGATCTGGGCTTGGATACGACTTAATGGAGGTATTGCAAATGTCAAAGTACCTCTACCGCTCTGAATGCCTTAATTTTACGTCTGGCCTGCTCGCCACCGAAAAGGAGTGTGAAGCCATAGCTGTACCTCCTTCAACATTGGCAGAGATGCTTCGTATTGGTGACATTGAGGGCTTGGAATCTTTAGTTGAAGCATGCTATGGACTTTAATATGGATTTAGTTTGATTTTATGCAACTCCCCACTAATTTGAGGTCGAAAATGTGAGGGAAAAGTCAGTGCCAGTGATAGTGACATCCCCGGAAAGAATTGATTTTAGGTACTCTTTAATTTCATCTACTCACTCAAATTTCGGTACCATAATGGAGGGAATAAAGAAACCTATCCAACGAAACTTAATTCAACTCGAATTGTTCAGCCGTTGTTGAGAATGTTAGGATGCGTGGGCTTGACGCATGCCACATAGAGGGCATGATGGCTAACCCAAATCAGGCAACTGCTCAAGTCCGCTCAAGTTTTGCTCAAGTCCGCTCAAGCAAATTAGCCGAAAGTTCGAGTTCAGTTCAACTCGGTTCATAGCAACACTAGGGGGGAGGGTAAAAAAATCCTTAACCATAAAAAAGGGCATGATGTATGGGACTTTTTTCTTGCGTACCCCTTGCATTTACCTTTTATGGCTGCAGGACAAACAAAATCCACAATGCAAACAACTCTGCCGCCACTGTCAAGGAGGAAAGATCTGATGCTCGCCCAGCCAACTGTTCACCTCGCCAGTATATCTTTAATTACATTTTCCCTGTTGAGTTTTGATTGCAGGGATCCACAGCCTATTGGTGGCAATGCAGTCGACTGACAAAGCGTAGTAGTACCTTTCTTTGCCGCTCTGTCCAACTCCCATATTGAGGGATGCATTGTCGACTTTTGGTCCTGCAAGTACATTCTTAGCAAGCTTAAGGGAATTCAGCGACAGGATGAGGTGGCGGCAGGTCAGAGGTACATCTCAGCACCAGAGGTTGTATTCGAGCATTTCTCTATGTAATTGTTCTATGTGATTCTCTCTCCAAGCTTTACAACATCCTGAGTGTATGAAAAAACCTAACACCCCACTGCATACCGTGCGATTCCGAAGCACGGGTTATCCTCTCATATCTCCATAATCTCGTAAACTTTTGTTCCACTTGTAGCGCTCCTTTTGAGTGATCGGGACTGCTAAAGAGGCATACCCATCCCATATGTCACATGGCCCTTTGGAACTTCCAAGGTGCAGGGCGTCCGCTTGATCTCAATCTCCCTACACGTCTTGCTACACAGATGATATCACTTGTGTTTTGGGCGGCTTTTGCACATAAGACATGCGAGTCTTGCATTAGCCTTACATGCATCATACTCACCCGGTTTGAATCCCATTGAAGAAGCATTTTTACATCGTCACTGATTGGACCTTACTCTTGAAAGCGACAGCATAATATAGTTCGGAATTGATGGAAGGAAAGTTGTTACGGGTGACAATGCGATAAGACACTTTATACACTCTTGAACGGACACGCAACAGCAATAGTAATATGCATGAGACACGACAACAGTTAAACAATGCAAAATGGGACCTTAATATAGCAATGGACAACGAAGACAATTGGGTATACTATGAACTTTCCTATGATGCCCATTTATTGACAGCCTGTTTGAGTTCGATAATCTCTCCAACCTTGAATCCCATCTGAGTGAGATCAGTTTTAGTGATGTCCGAAAACATCTGAGTCCCGGTAACTGCATTCTCATGGAAGAGATGGAGAATATTGTCTGGGAGTGAGTAGGCGTTACAGAACGTGTCAATATCCATTTGCTGCCCTTTGCCGAGAGTTGAGAGTATCAGAGGCTCTGAACCAGATGAAGTCGCACTCTGCCCATTGTCCAATTGCGGCGCCTTGGTTTTCTCTTTCCTGAAAGACTTCAAAGATGACCAATTCAAAGGCTGGACCTTGGGCCGAGTACGACCTCTCCGAAAAGAGTTTTTAGGCACTGGTAACTCCCTGGGCGCACGAGAATTATCCATCGAGGCACCGCTGAGAAAAATCTCACTTCCGGTGCTGAGGACAGCTGAATTCGGAAACCTGGTAGAAGGTGAGGTCGGTAGTGTCGGAGAATGATGCAGTTCTAAAGATCGTCTTAAGCTTGAGTCTCTCCTTCGGCCCCAATTGCTGAGTGACTCGGCATCCAGTGGTGGCGGCGGGGGACGAACTGCCGACTCTGGGAAACCGAGCGGGGACTGTTGGATATCTGGAGCCACACTCGAGGTAGCCAAATGCAGATCAAAAGCATCGAAGAAAGGATCGGAGACTTGATAACCGGGGGTGGAATGTGAATGGGGCATAGGGGACGGTAGATGAGACACCTTTCGGAGCCATTGAGTTACTCTAGTGGCATTGACAATGGAGCCCACTAGCATTCAAATCAGAGATATGGTTTGAATTCTTATTTTACACGCACCACGGCCGGGAATAGGGGACGGTTGGTGGAACGCCTTTCGGGGCAATTCAGTTACTTCACTGACACTTACAAGCTTAAGGGAGCCCACTAGTATTCAATCAGAGATATTGTTTTGAATTCTTATTTTACACGCACCATGGTCTTCCACCTCGATAAGAGACATCCCCTTCAAAGTGTCACGCAGGGTTTGAGGGTTTGCGGCTTTCTAGTAACCCAGAATAATCAGTTCCAAAATGTCATCAAAGATGCTGACAGCAGTATTACCCCCAGATATGGCCATAGGTCCGAGTCATTCGCGATCACGACGTCGGCGTCAGATTCCTGGTACGACAATTTAAGCACTAGATCCAAATACCCGAGATGGTTTGATAACTACCTCCAACATGTAATCGAGGAGAACTGACATAAAGCTCTCACCCTATAACCAAAATTATCATTGATTAAATATATCAAGGTGGAGGGGCTCACCCAACTCACCTGGGTCGAGGGTACCAATGATTCCACTGTGACATCATCGTCAGCCAACACACCCTCTGCCCCCTCTTCCTCAGGATCATGTCTTCCTGGATCATGGTAACCCGCCCCAGCCTTCATGACCTGGGGTCCCCATAATCGTTCCTTGACGTAGAAAGCACGGAGGAAAACACACTGATTGTTGACCAGTGTTCCGTTATCATTCCGTGTTTCGTCGTTGTCCTCACGGGGTTGCTGACGGAAGGCCAGAGGAGGGCCACGACGAGTGTTAATTGCCTGGGTTGTGCTCCACCCTGCGCTCAAAGAAAATTTGGCCTCGGCCACAGGAGCTACTTGTGCTCCCAAGGCGGCACTTATTTCTCGGTTGCTACGAAAATAGGTAGCCGTCGCCCATTGGCGAGTGAGATCGCAACCAGTGACGAGGATGAGGTCGCATAACTTTATATCGCGTTGACATTCCGTCAAGGCGAAAGTGTACCATTGGCGATAGTATTTGAGCATGTGCTGTTTGAACAACTTGTCGTACAGTGTATCTTCGCGACAAGCTTCGGATGGCAGAATGAGTGCTGCTCCTTTCTCGTTGGTAAACGATAGAGAAGATTCTCCGTGGAGTACTGATCCAGCACTGTGAGGTGATAAATAAGTGAAACCCTTTTATCCTTGCTATTGTGGTGATGATTCCAAATCCTCACCTGTCGACTCCTACTGATGCCGAGAAAGTCAAGCTACTCTCAAGTGCATATACGCCGGCTTCGAGGGGGTTCCTATCGTGAGTATTAGGATAGTTCTCTGGAAGATATAGTGCTGGAAAATCAGGCTGAGGAAATGGTAAGCGACGGGTTCGGTTTGAGTCGTCTAGTGGCAGGATATTGAAAAGCGGCATAAATTGGTCGTTTTGGAAGTATCCGACATCTCCAATCCGAACGCAATCGTAAAGAGTGCCCGGGTTAGGCTCCCAGATTGGATTCCCATAGCCAAGATGAATGAGTTCATTCTGATACAGGCGTACGTGATTCATGGCAGAGTTTACCACAAGCGCCTTGTAATCTAGTAAAACCTCCTTCCAATGCTACGTGTGGGTGAAGAAGATGGGCGGAAATCGAGAAGGCGCAGATATCGCGACAGTGGAGTGTTATTCAGATAAACTGGGACAGCTATGCCTTGAACTTTATTCATTTCGGTCAACAGACAGTGTTTGACAATGTTTGACAGGACTTGAAGTTTGGCTGTGTTCTCTGCACCGCCTTCTTCCCATTACATTCTTACACTCTGGAATCTGGATGGGGCTCTAAATGTAGCCTTTTGTTGGGGCAAGTAATCTCTGTTTCACTGAAAATTGGCTGCATTCGAAGGCCAGAGCTTGCCTAAAATCGATTATTTGGTCTGTTTCTAAGATGCGACACCCAAAGTCCGTCACATACAGTGCCTTGCATGAATAATTGCCGCAACATTTTGTGATCTTCGTGTTTCAACTGTTTGGCTCAGGCTTTGTGTTGGCCATCAATGGAGGAGACCTGCCGGCTGCCCAACTTGCTCTCTCCTCCGTCCCACCCCTCGTCCGGGGTGGCTCGCGTTTTTAAGTATGCGTTCGAGACTTGTCCAGAGAATTTTGGGACCCAAGCTGTGTTTTTTCTCCAAAACGCCCAACGGAAGGCTCTTGGTGTGAGAAGCCGAGGTCCGCCGTAAGGTACCATCAACTGTCAGAGCTTATACATGCAAGGCACTGTATTTACGTGACACTTCGGATATTCCTATCTGTCCTAGTATGTCCATACAAACTGTTATGATCCCCTGGTACCTTTCTGAATAGCTATCAGTTCCTCTAGCATCGGCCATGCCAAATTAGTACATCATCAAGGAACAAATTTTCAAGGAAACGGCTTGGATGAAGCACTACTCTCTAGCATCCTGCATCTGCAAACGCGTTTTTGCGCAGTAGTGTTGCGTTTCTCAGGGTGCTCGGATAGAGCCGGCGGACTCTGTAGCAACCTGTAGCACCACTATCACTCTGTAGCAACCCAGTAGTCACGCTCATCTCTTGAAGTCTCTATAGTCTCTTCGTTCTCTCGTTCTCTGTTGAACCACCTTCGACGCCGAACGCTACCGCGGCTCTGAGCAGCTCCTCTGGTTCAGGTTCGAGCACGAATAGCGATCTCCGGGAGGACGCGCAGTTCATCGAGTTTACCCCTCTTCCTACCAACACTGCCCGCACACCCGTCGCCCACGAAGACTCGCGACTACTCGCATCTCAACCCACCTCTCCTTCGAACCCCTCACAGTTCCAGCTGGCACAGCAGCAAGCCCTGTTGTCCCAGGCCCAGCAACAGCAACAACCACGGCCCAACCGCACGGCCTCCTCCGCCTCGTTCGCCCCCTCCCCACTTAACCCCACCGGTGCTCCTCCGTCCAGCTTTTCCCCAGTGGGAACTCGACAGCCCACGCTGCAGCGGACGACAACATCATGGCTGCACTCGGTCTAGGCGTGCACAACTCGGGACTCCCGAATTCCTTCCCGCTCTCGCCTGCGGGTCGTGGGTCGATGGTGCTGTACCGTCTCGCAGATGAAGGAAAGGAAAAGGATGGACTCCCGCCTCCAAACTCGCGTTTCTTAGGTTTGGATAAGTCAACCCGCGTGTCCGTCGTGTCTTCATCTGGCTCGTCATTTGTATCGCTCGCGGACTCCAAGTATCCAGGGGGCGCCATTCCGAGTGTACGTGGGCTCATCCCGTATCGCAAACGTTTCGGTGCGCGTGTCGTTGATACTGGGACTGCTTCGTCAACGCCTCAGGCGCCCGTAACAGGATCGGTGTCCTTCCCTCGCCACATGTCAAGAAGTGACGGCTTCAATCCGAGTTCTTCGACTTCTATCCATCGATCCCCACGGACCGGGCTTCACCTGTTCCGTTGATGCCCCCCAGTAGCTATCCTACACGAGGGTCGATGATCTTATATCGTCTCTCCGGAACGGAGGATGGAATGCTAGTTCCGCCTCCTGGGCTATCGCATCCTTCCGTTGGCATCGCAAGAGGGATGTCACAGAGTGGATTGGGTGTTGGACCTCGCGAGGGGCATACGTTTGGGGATGCGCAGAATAGGGCCTCGACGTATTCGATCTCTGCGGATTCGATTGTGTCGTTGGCTGCCGGGTCCAAGTACCCAGCGCTTGGGTTTGGTGGTCCT
>Ga0307517_10014097_pt1 | contig 10779 bp, 20 predicted proteins | sample 23_EM_MG_FD_194515 | JGI IMG/M metagenome (GOLD analysis project Ga0307517, IMG submission 194515) | Populus trichocarpa ectomycorrhiza microbial communities from riparian zone in the Pacific Northwest, United States - 23_EM | ecosystem: Host-associated > Plants > Roots > Unclassified | place...
GGTTGAGTTGAATGACATTCGGGACCGTGCTGCCTTGCCTGGAGGTGAAAGGATCCCCTTCCTGACTTGGCGACATGGGGTTTGGTTCGCCATGGTGTGGACTTTGAGGCCGGTTGAGTCGAATGACATTCGGGGCGACCGTGCTGCCTTGCCTGGAGCTGAAAGGTTCCCCTTCCTGACTTGGCGACGTGGGATTTGGTTCACCATGATGAGGACTTTGAGGTCGATTGAGTCGAATGACATTCGGGGTCGCGTTTTCCGAAGACATAGCCTAGAAGCGCGACGCGAGCAGGACGCTAACCAAAGGAAGTAGTCTGGTTGACTCTTGAGGAGCAAACATGAGAGTTCGCTGTTTTGTTATTTTAGGAGGCGAACAAGGAACTGTCATTCCAACTGTCAAACAGCATATGTATCATATGCAGGTGAGCTCTGTCGGTCCTCGGGTTATCGCGCGTGTGAAGGATTTTAAAATTAATAGCACCCTATTTGTACCTCATTTTCTTTCGGTCGTTATGGGATGGATAAATCAAGAATTCGCTTTCTTTGTCGTCGCCTCTTTGATGGTGCCGGTTCCAAGATTCATGATGAATTTGAGGTCTGGGATATCATTTTCCAAGTTGTACTTTGTAGCAACCTCACTGTCGAGCAGCGAGTCACGACTGCCCAGAAACCCGACTTTACCAAAAAGAAAGCTTCAAAGCGGGTTTAGCTTATGTTGATATTAATAAACAGGGCCACTGGCTTAAGTTGAGCTCAGGAACAATAGAATGGCTGCGGAATAAGATAACTTATGTATGCAGGAGCGGCGTTCTAAGAGGGTAAGGGTACGGCAAATGATCCTCGTCCCCTTCCCCGGAAACCTCTGGGACCTCCTCGTCCGCGATCACCATTGAGGGCAGCACCACGACCACGGAACCCTGGGACAAAACCACGTCCTCCACGAGGAAAGCCTCTGCCGCCACCACCACCACCAGCGGCCGGGGGCGCATGCACGCCGTTTGTCTGCGGCACAGCTGTTCCAGGGGTCTCAGCTTCCGCAGTGGTGGCAGGAGTCACAGGGGTTTGAGCAGCATGGGAAGGAGGACCTCCACGACCATTCTGGAAGCCGCCCCTGCCGCCTCTATTTGGATTAGACATGATGTGCACATTGGCGGGTTGACTACGAGGCATTCAACATCTTGACATGTATAATTGACACAGCATGCTAACACACCTGGATGGAGGCGCTGGTCGAAATCCAGCTGCAGATTGTTGGCCCGGTGCTGGATTTATAGCTGGGTGGGGCCCGAACCGCGGTTTGAAAGGGACTTCATTCCGCACAGGAGGTGGTGCTTTCGGATTTGTCGAGGAAACAAACTGAGGATTACTCAGATTCAGGCAAGTGTTGAACTCGACAGTGGATCCACGATATTGCGAACAGCTGAAACGCAGAATTAATATCCCGCGGAGCAGAACGAATAAGAATAAATTCCCACCGGTCGCCTAATGTTACTCCAGACATAAACGGAACGTCCCATACAACATCCATGGTTTTGGTGTTAAGGCCGATGACAACACCCTTCACTGATAGTGGAACACCACCAGAATCTTGAACCATCGTCACGCGATCCCCTAGCGCAAAATGTTGATTTTGAAGGCGGTAGACAGCATGGGCAGGCTTCAAAACTGCATGCCTAGGAATTCCTTTCACGATGGCCTTCTTGATTTGAGTGGGAGATTTGATCTTGGTGAAGTTATCAGCCAATGATTCAATCTCGGCCACGGTGTCCTGGGAGAAATAAATGAATCCAAGAAACGCCGACAGTTATTTCCATCTCACCTTCGTTAATTGATCACAGAAGAGAGACACAGGTTCGAAATCGCGAACGCCCTTTGCCTTGAGCCAGTACTTGACCTCCTTCACTTTGCCGTCAGGCTCCGGACCCGAAAATATTTCCGATGCTTTTGCCATCCCTACTCCAAAAATTAGTTTTGTTAGTTCAGGGCGAGAAACGAAATATCTTACCATCCCCACCCCGATCAAGAACGCGGAAGACATCCGGGAACGTTTCCTATAACCCAGTATCAGCAACGAAAAAAGGCAACAGAAATGACAAGTTTCTTGCCTTGTATTCTTTGAGAAGGTCCACGGCTTTCTGGCTATAATCCCAATTACGTCCTTCCTTGCGCGAGTAGTCGATGACCTTGAGGGCTTTCGCTTCAAATTTGAGACTGAGGCCGAGGTTCGTCTTCTGATTATCAGATGTGATAACCATAAAACTGGAGGTGATCTTGCCCAAGGCCCGACCGGTGATGCCAACTTGCTCTGCCGCTTTGAACGAGGGATAATAACGGCTCTGCTGGCGATTATTGACCACAGCCTTGAATTTATCATTCTCGGCCAGCTCAGAGGGGAAGAACTAAAGATATAAACAGAGCAATCCGTCAATGTCTTTGCGTCTGATGATCATGGCAGCATGAAATGATACGAACGGCAAGAATGACAGACAGTGTTGTGTTTGTCGTTGCTGAAACCTGGGCGGCGACGCCATAGGCATGTTCTCCCAAAAAGAAGATCTTGCTGCCATCAGGGAACTCTTCTGATAGTGGAGGTGCTTCTCGTTCAAGATAACGGGGATCTTCTGATATAACCTCGGATAGACACATCTGCACCGCCTGCTCAACTTCCTTGTTAGGCCCTTCATAATCCTTGACAAATGCACCAGATTCAAGGCGTTTCAGACCTAGACACTTTCAGCCATCGGGCTCAATGGAAGGGTGCAAAACGCACCTTTCAGGGGCCTCACATGAAGCAGGATGTCAACATTACCCGTAATAACACCGCACCGCTTGGAATAGTAATGTTCGATCCGCTCCGACTTCATTTTCCAATGGCCAAGCCCTTGTGGAGCATGCGGGTTCGAAATCACCCGCGCAGGCGTCCCAGGAGTAACCACCATCATCTCGTACTTAAAGAGAGAATCTGAAACAGCGACCACCTGACCCTCCTGCAAGAAAGGCCAATTCATGAACGTGCGCTGGCCAATCATCTTCTTGGCTATATCTTCCGTCTTCAAGTTCTCGTAAGGATTTTCGATATGCACAACCATGGATTTGTTTCGACTCTCCGCTCCATGAACGTTGACGCCGTGGTAGCCCAGCGCCGCTGTATGCGGAAGGGTCTTCAAAGAAGGGAATCCAGCAAGGGCCGACGCGCCTAGAGCAACACCTTCCCGGAGGCCTGGGATAAGATGGAGGCCATCGAGCATAGGTAAATCGAATGGTTCCATGATGCAAGCACATCGGTACAATGGCGGGAAGAATCCAGGAAGCGATGACGGGTAGAGAGTAGTTTCGCCTGCGTTGTATCGGAACTTTGTACTCGTTCCTCGAGAATTTCGTTGTTGCTCCTCCTTTGTCAATCGATGCTCGCGAGCTATAGATATCTGACGTCAGCGATGGTAAGAAGAAAATAAATGATTTGTCTCACACGCCATGGCCTTAAGCAACCTGGCCTCGTCGATAAAAGGAATTTTAACAATAGCCTCCCAGTCTTGTTTCTTTCCATTGAGATCCTGCTCAAATTCCAGGGGATAGAAATCAAGGATGGGCGAATTTGGATCATACATCAGATCCTATCGTGCAGCAGCAGGAAAATGAATATAGCGATAATGAGTTGAAAAAGAGTAACTACTAACCCGGTAAGCCATCGGAATATGCTCCATGCTGGCTACAGGAAGCACGCCCATAAGTTGTTCATATGGTTTGAACGGTGTCCCGAGCTTGAAATCAAATTTCATTTCGTCGACCCCTCGTAAATCTGCAAAATGTTCACGTCAAAAATAAGACGCAGAATAAAAAATCGAAAATGCCTACCAGAGATTCGAGGAGCGTAATGGTAATTGTAGAACCAGCCCCACGACGCTACCCCAGCATAATAGTAGTGCATCACCCATTGTAGACCCTCCACGTATCTGTAGGCGAGGTCACCCATCGCCTTAGGGTCGTCATACGATATTTCCAGTTTACTCTAATACACAGTATCATCAGCGAAATCGATCGCGAGGAAAGAGGAGAGACAAACATGATAATACCCTCTCTTCCACTCATCCATCTTCTCCTTGATCGAGCGTTCGTATCGTGCATCGAAATCTCCTTCGGCATCTGGGTCCGCCACGGGTGCCTTCTCGTATTTCTTCAACACACGATCAACCGCTGCGCGACTTTCTTCATCTTCGTCTGCATCCTCCCATTCACTATTCTCCCCGCCTTCCTCTACCACCTCGTTATCTTCTCCATCATCCAATGTTCGTGGAAACCGCCACGTCACGAGGTTCACATCCTGTTCATCATATTCGTCCCACTGCACGCTCAGATGCAGATCTTGCGACAATTTGGTGATGAAAGTCCTATCTCTCGCTGGGAACTGGTTTGGAAGCGCTAACCTCGCCGCTCGGTAGTGAGAGGCCGATGCTGCGTTCCGATTTTCCATCACGAAGGTCTTGACGCTGTCAAACACCTCTCGCTGGCTCTGCGTCAGGGCTGGAAAGAAATCGTTCATTAGGACGAGAGGCGGTCGAATGTGGGAGGCAGTCGATTACTCACTCAATCCTGCTTGTTTCCTGCCATTCTCCATCTCCTCGACATGCTTCCGCTGCTTTCCCTTGTACCAATTCATATCCGCGTACTCCTTCTCGAAGACCTCCTGCTCCCACTGTGCCATCTCATCCAGCACTAACTGAAGTCGTTTCGTGCTGATGGATCCATTCTCGTTGATATACCCATCTATAAACTCATCAGAAAAGGTCATATTTACAAAATTGAATAAAATCATACCCATTCCCGGTAGCACCTTCTTGTAAACATCAAACAGCTTCTCGAGTCCGTTTTCATGGATGTGTAGATCTGGAAGATTCGGCAAGAAGTCATTGCCGACAAAAACTGCCAATAAAATAAAGTCGTCGAGGACCCGTTCCAGATTGTATTCGAATGGGAGAATGGGTTCGATGTCCCGGAATTCCAGGTCGAGATACTCTCTCATTAAAGAAAGATGTAGTAGGTAGAAATTAATAGCTTCCAAGCTGCTCGTAACGTAAGTCGGAGAAGATCTTTGCCAAAGTACGGAACGTACCTATTATTGCCTTTTTTGCGGGAGGCCGGTCCAAACTTGACTTCCTCTCGCAACAAGCAGAAATGGGGATCATGACTCAACAACCCCAGCATGATCAGGTCGGCATCAAGCCCATAAAGGCAGTGTCGGACATTAGGATTGTAGTCGGGTTGCGCCCTTGATAAACGAATGTATTCCATGATCTTGTGTTCGCCCTCTCCCGGTACCTCGTGCCCTGAGAGCACAACTTCAACGTCTCGCCAGTTCGAATCCTCCGTAATCTTCTTGTTGATGAAATAGTGCAGCTGCTCAGACAGGCGCGCCATGAATGGAGTTCCTGCATAACCCCTCAGAAAAGAGAAGGGATTAAAGGGCAGAGAGTTTGTTGCGCACCTGGTGTTATACAATTGCTGTCAAACGCTTTCTCATCAGGCAATTTCTCTCCCTTCGCTTCTGCCTTTTCTCTTACTTCCTTCGCCTCCTTTGCTGTGCGGAAACGTCGACTTCGTTGTTGGTTCATCTTAGCCCGCGGCGCTACACCATCTACAGCCATGAAGAACAACTTTTTAGGTTTAATTTTCCCGAAAAGATGGTCAACGTAAGCGAAAATGGAGGTAAAAATTTGCTCTTCCGAAAGTCGAAAATGAGCATCCTCGTCGTTGGGATGAGAACCTAGTCAAATGAGCAGGCTGATTCGGACAGAATAAAAAAAAGGGGGCTCACAGTTGTGTATAATTCCATTGAAATCCAGGTATAAATTGTCTATTGGCCGTGAGCAATGGTAGCTCTACGCAAGATGATCCACGAACCAAATTCTGGAATTTTGTTCTCTTGAATCAACTGCGAAGTCAACGGATATCGCTCTCTGTATCTATGGTGTCAATAATAGGTCATAATAGCGAATGTAATTCGCACGAAATGTATCGGAAAAACTGGATTCAAGAGTTTAAAGACCCTGGGCAGTTCGATCGAATAAATTGCCATACCTTCGGGATACCTGCAAAGACCGAGACGGTGAGCATGTATATAGGATCCACGAACTCCTTTTAACTGACCCATTGCGGCGAGGAATGCGTAGAAGAAGAAATGAGGAGAACAGCAGGTGGTGGTGAGGACGAAAGTTCGTATTTGGTGGCTTCGTCACCGCCACACAATCTTGACTCCAACCACCACCCACATTGCACAAGCGATGAATTCTTCGTCAAATGGACTCATAGTGCCGCATCCACAATAACTCTGTCGTAATTGGAATCGGAAAAGCAAGTATTACTACATACTTGGATCTAAGAACCAGCGCCACCAAAAAGGCATACGATGGCCACCCTGTTGGGAAAATCACTGGAAGATTTTCAGATTTTTTTCTTGCTCTTCTTTCGTGTGGCTATGGTCGCCCCGGAAATCCGATAATGCCCCACAGGTTGTGCTGTCTGGGTCTAGTTCTCCCGAACAACCGTCGAAAAATATTGTCCATATCCTCCTGTCGGACGTCAGTCCGACGCCAAAACCCATATGTTCTAGGCCTCGGCTGCAGTCCTGCATGCTTTATTCCCCAGGGTCAGTTTCTGTGAGACGAGGCGGTTGTCGCGTCTGCACTGTAATATTTACGACAACGTCTGCGCCCTTGACACCTCAGGTTCCCAACGATTCCCATCCTTATTATCTCAAAGGCGATGGATCTGAGGGTCGATGACTGATACTGAACCCATCGGACAACGTTGTACGTCCAATAAACTCAATGTGTTGTCGCCTTTATTCGCCCCGTTCAACAATTTTTGCAAAGAAGCTTCGTCCCTGTATCCACTTGCCGAAAACCAACTACGTTTATCTGGATCAATCAGTCAACCGTCTGCATGTATTCAAGTATCTGCTTTGAATATCTTTCAACGATCATATTTCGAAAGTTGGTAAAGTCAACGCCTCAATCCGTTCAAGTAATAAAATCCGGATCAAGTTCGCCCAGAGAAATAACTACAACGAATTTATCACCGTCAACCAATCCTTCAAGTGGTTCAACCCACGACCAACGGATCATCCTCAGTGAAGTCCATTGGCACAACAACAATTTGTACAAGTAGGGTGGTTAACGTTTAAACAACTGCCGAACAACCTGTAACCCCCACTATATCCAACGGAGGCAAAAGCGGCCGTATTGCACCGCAGAACGGGGATGTCGATCCTGTGTGAAGTCGGTAGACTGAACGCATCCGAAGATGAACGGAACCAGCATCGTTCATTACCAGCATTTCATATTGCGTCTCAGTCACCTCTCTGCGCCCGTGTTCAGGGGCTATCGGTCCGACAAATTTTCCGCCTTTATCACCGCCGTGTGTCTCTGAGACAACCTCATTGGACATTAGCTTATTCGACATTATTGTTACCGCCTTAAGTGCGTGAATGGAGGTCCTTACGGTCTATTACTGCAACTGTGTTCCGCTCTTACAGTTTATATCTGGAATAGGTCGATCATCTTCAGTTTCAAGTCCTCTCCCGCTTTACCCCCCCTCATCTTCCGTGAAGTTAGGGAATGAGCCTTTACCTCCCAGCGGACCTGCCCTTAGCTTCTTGATGAGAGATCCGATTCGCACTGGTCTGGTTTTTAAATCTTTCCTTCCTAGATTCCGTTCCCTCTGGAAAGATACCGACACATTCTCACATATCAGTGGGATGCATTGACACCTGCTTCACTTCGTTGGATCAAATTCAGGTCACCTAATCTCAATGGAACACGGTTGTTTTCGTATGCATATGGATGAAAGGGCGTCGGTCCTCGTCTGGGACCGATATTCAATGGAGCGCCCTCAACTTTGGAGACTATTGCTTAGAGTACAGTAGGGGTTTACATAAGCCTTGCACCTTGCGGAAAGCAATACATTATGCTGGAGCAAGCTGGAGCGAGGATTACTATCTGTTTGAAGTTTAGCATTCATCTCCAAGCTCCTCCGATCTCCGCGGTGGGCATGGTCACAGCCTTACAACACCTCCTAAATCGCCCTCGTACCATGAAAGGTAGCAATAGAATGTAACCTCCGTGATCTCAGCAATCTACCATTAAAAATATCTACTTTAGTGTTGGTAGGTGTGTCTGTAACAACTATTAAACTACCCTTCCGACTTGATTAGCGAATCGCTCTTTCCGATTTGATTCTCTACAAACCATCCATAAATTATATAAAATATGTGTCCTAATCTTTGCTATAGATAGAAGCAATAAGCCTCAAAGTTTGAGGTTTATTAAAAAGGAAAAGGTACAGTTTAAGCTTCGAGACTCTTCGAGATCACAGGTGCGTCGACGCGGGTGATGGGATGATAGCATCATTCGATCGCTGGTGCACAACAATAGCCTCAGTCTCATGTAGACGTAGATAGATGTCATATTATTTGTAACAATTGTAACAACCCATACTTCTATTGGTAACCAAAGATGGAAATTGACCGTGAAAAGGAAGTAGATTAGATGTATTTCTAAACAAGTCTAATGATAAATTCGTTTCACAACCACTCGACAGTCTAATGGGGAAATATGAGCACCACAGAATAACGATCATAAAATGATCAGCGCTTACTGCTGGGGGTTTCGAAGAGATGTCATAGGTGACTCGGTTGATCCCGGCGACTTCGTTGGTTATCCGCGATGAGATGCGCCGCAAAACATCAGCCGGGAATGCAAACCTAATTACAGAAAGAGATCACCGTGTGGGCGCTCGTTACAAAAGTTCCACTTGGACTAATTACTTGGACATACCAGTCAGCGGTCATGAAGTCTTCGGATTGAACTGCGCGGAGAGCGATGACCTATAACGTGAAAAATTAGCGAATGGCGGTCTTACCGCTTAAGACCGTAAGGGGTAATTCATACCTGTTCGTATGTTCTTTGGTCACCCATCACACCCACAGCCTTCACAGGTAGTAACACAGCAAAGGCCTGAGCAATTTGGTTGTATAGTCCAGCTTTTCGAATCTCCTCAATGTAAATATTGTCGGCTAGCTGAAGGATTCTGACTTGCTCGCTATTGACTGGGCCTAGAATTCGGATCGCGAGCCCCGGACCGGGGAAAGGGTGGCGTCCGACTAAGGGGGCAGGAATCGAAAGCAATCGACCAAGTGCGCGTACTTCGTCTTGGTAAGAAATATCAGTAAAACATTAAATTGGTCAGAATCTCGGAAAAAGATACCTTTGAAGAGTTCGCGCAGAGGCTCAATTAGCTTTAGCTTCATATCTTTGAGAAGACCTCCAACGTTGTGGTGAGTCTTAATCGTAGCACTTGGGCCCTTGAAACTGATGCTTTCGATCACATCCGGGTATAGAGTACCTTGGAGGAGCCATTCGACTCGACCTTTGGGATCAGCACCTTTCTTTTCTTCCTCTTCGGCGGCGGACTCGATTTTCGCCGCCTCCTCCTCGAAAACATTGATGAAAGTATTTCCGATGATTTTACGTTTCTGCTCTGGATCCTCGATACCATCCAACCGCGACAAAAACAACGCGGAGGCATCAACAACGGTAAGGTTGACACCCAGATCCTTATTGAGCATTTCGTTCACTTGCTGGGCTTCATTCAATCGCAGAACACCGTTGTCGACCATTATAGCGTGGAACCTGATTAGTTTAAATCAGTTGAGACGCCCATGCAACAAGAGAGGAGTGTACCGATCTCCGATTGCTTCATGCATTAGCTTGGCCGCGACTGTGCTATCAACCCCTCCACTAACGGCGCCAATAACGCGTCCTTTGGGCCCGCATATTTCCCGGATGCGCGCGATCTCTTTACCGATGAATTCTTCCTAGTGGAAGTTAAATTGGGGCATGAGGTCATGAATATTAAATCATCGATGCGTACCATAGTCCAGCTCTGACGACAACCACAAATGTTAAGAATAAAATTTCCGATCACAGCCTTTCCCATAGGAGAATGGGTAACTTCAGGGTGAAACTGGATGCCATATAATGGCTTGGTATTGTGGGCGACGGCTGCGTAAGGCGCAGTCGATGTATGACCAACGACGTGAAAATTCGGGGGTGGTTTTGATAACTGATCTCCATGGGACATCCAGACCTTCAAGAAGCTTGTCAGCGTCGTCTAATAAGAACCGGCAAACAATGGCTTTGCCTTCATCTGATCACCCAAGCCTTCGAATAAGGCGTCAACGGAACCGTTCCCAAACTTGTTAATGGTGATGTCCGCCGACCCATATTCTCGGTGGTCACATTTGGTGACTTCTCCCCCTAGATTCCAAGCAATTTCCTCCAGGAGATGTCGGCGATCTGAAATAGTTTGGATAGATTGTAACTATACCTGCAACCCGTAACAAATTCCAAGAATGGGTACTCCAAGATCAAAAACGGCTAGGTCGACATGTGGGGAGACATTGTCATAAACCGAGTACGGAGACCCCGATAAAATTATTCCTGACGGAAATGTGTTCATCTAGTTGATACGTCAAATGATTATAGTCCAAACCTTTTGGCTTGAAATTGATATCCTGGATCTTTGTTGTACATGGCATTAATTCTGCATAAACGTTGTGTTCGCGACATCTCCGTGTAATCAAGTGACTGTACTACAAGTCAACGCATAAGCACCTACCAGAAAAAAGTACGAAAACATACCTGAGACCCGAAGTCCAAAATCAGAATGGTATCGAATTGATCGTGAATTTCTGTCATTCCTCGATATCTCAGTGGTCGTAGG
>Ga0307517_10014098_pt1 | contig 10778 bp, 6 predicted proteins | sample 23_EM_MG_FD_194515 | JGI IMG/M metagenome (GOLD analysis project Ga0307517, IMG submission 194515) | Populus trichocarpa ectomycorrhiza microbial communities from riparian zone in the Pacific Northwest, United States - 23_EM | ecosystem: Host-associated > Plants > Roots > Unclassified | place...
GGACACAAGTTCTTATGTATAGTCCAGGATTAGAACGAGAGACAAAGAACTTGTTCTATAGCATTATATGATATCTTCAATCGTCAAGTTCAAAACACAACGTAGTAAATTTGTCTAAAAACAAGGACAAGCTCTAAGAACTAGAATCCATCCACTTTAATTATTTCATGCCAATACTTTTAATTTTATATAAATGAGCAATCACTTTTCTTTATGATTTTCTTCGTTAACCAAATCAAAAGACACAAAAATTTGATCAATATGTTATTCCTTTAGAAGTGATGATAAGTTCAACAGATACACTGAATAACATATATGTTGAATAATCAGTTAATCTCTTGATTCTAGCAATTTAATCCATTCTCCCTAGCCAAGGTGATTGATAGCTGGTACCTGGTAGACCAAAATAGTTGGTGGATGATACTTGTAAAAGATCTTATTTGATAAATTTAAGGACTCTCAGATGTTTAAGTAAGTATTATTTTAGAGAGAGAAAGAAATGATATTTTAGAGAGAGATGCTATGAAAATATATAGTTTTAAGGATTCATAGGGTATTTATAGCCTATAAGTCTTATCTTTTTATAGAGACGATGAGTTAGAGTAAAATTTTGCCATGATAGTTTTAATGAGGGATAAATATCTCTTTTATAAGCATTAATAAGGAAAACTATCCCTAACATATGCATTAATGAGGAATAAATATCCCTTACACAATTATTAATGCAATGGAAATAAGGAAGGCCCCTTGGGAGATTTTTTATACATCTAGGGTTTTGGGAAAGTAGGATCCAAAATGTAACTGAGCTCATGAAGGCTGAGTTCTTCCCCTAAGCTGAGCTCATGAGGGCTAGGCTCCTCCCCTGAGCTTAGCCTATGACATTAGACTTTTCTTCTAAGTTGAGTCCATGACATTGAACCCTTCCCCAAGGCTGAGCCCATAAGGGCTTGGCTCTTTCCCTAAGCTAAGCCTATGACATTTGGCTCTTCCCCTAGGCTGAGCGTATGACATTGGGCTCTTCCTTTAAGCTAAGCCAATGACATTGGACTCTTCTCTAAGGCTGAACTCATGAGGGTTTATCAGTAACTCCAAAGCCTTTGTGATATTTATACCCAAAGACTTTGTAAAAATATGTGGTATGATGAGTTTGTTGAATTTTCTTCATTGAGAATAGAAATGAAAACCCCAGGTAATATACTAGAGAGCCCGTGTGTACATACACCATAGTTGAAAAAGAATTTCTAAGCATGTATAGGGGAATCATAGAGGAACCAATACTAAGAAAAGTTATCTAATAGGTGGAGAAACTCATGGAGGAAGAGCTCGTACTTAGAAAGATTTCTAAGAGGAGGAGGGGATGAACCCATGTCGATGCTCATACTTAGAAAAATTTATAAGGATGAAGGGAAAAGCTAAAAAGAGTAAGTCTATACTTAGAAAAGTTTTTAAGAGATTGAAGGGAATCCGAGAAGGGTGAGCCTTATACTTGAAAAATTTGTAAGTGACCGGGGGGACAAAAAAAAGGTGAGTTTTATACTTGGAAGATTTTTAAGTGGCCAGGAGGAACCCATGATGACACCTATATTTAAAAATATTTCTAAAAGACGGAGGCGACAGACCCATATCAACACCTATATTTAGAAAAATATCTAAAGGGCATAGATGATGGACCAATGAGAGTTATATAATAGCACTATGAAGGCTTCAGATTCATCCTTTCTAAAAAGAGTTATACAATCATACTAGATAGGCTTTAAATTCATCCTTTCCAATGAGAGTTGTGTTATCACATTAAAAAGGCTTTGTAACTATCATTTCCAAATAGAGTTATACAATCGCATTACAAAGGCTTTAAATCCATCCCTTTCAAGAAGAGTTGTGTAATCACACAAGGAATGTTTTAGATCCATCCTTTCTAGGAAGAGTTATGCTATCGCACTAGGGAGGCTTAAGATTCATCCCTTCTAATAAGAGTTGTGCAATCATATTAGGAAGATTTTAGATCCATCCCTTCCAAGGATATTTGTGCAATCGCACTAGGAAGACTTTAGATCCATCCCTTTCAATAAGAGTTATGCTATCATATTAGAAAGGATTCAGATCAAGGTTATTACAATCGCGAGTTTACTCTTAAAATCTTACGATTTTACGAGTCAACATATATCTAACGTGCTAAATCGGACTAAAAACTCGAAACCAGTAAAATCAAACTTAACTCGTGCAAAATCAGTAAAATTGATAAACTCGGTCTGATTTTACGAGTTTACTAAATTTGTAATATGAACCAAGTCAGGTCTAAATTTGGCCTTAAAACGTCTGTTGACTAGTTTTGCGAGATTGAACATATCTTTCAAACCGTATATTGGATAAAGTTGAAAGTTTACAAGAAAATATTAGATACATGAAAATATATTGTGGTAAATTTTCAGGTCAAATAGAGATAGGAAACATAATATTTCAGAGGGTTAAAGTTAGTAAACTAATTTTGTCAAATATATCAAACAAGACCTTCGTGTACTGTTTGAGACATATCTAGAGCTACCTGTGGAATTTTGCTTCGATTAAAGTTGAGATAGAAACTAGACATTTGAAACTTGCCAACTATATATCGTAGGCCCAATAATTCATCCAAACGAGAGAGAACGACATGTTTAAAATCAGGAGAGAACGACATGTTTGAAATCAGAACTCAAATCTGCCAAGAATATGCAAAAATTGAAGATTTAGGCTACATGGATAAATTTTAACATGAAGACTTTTTTTATTATTTTATTTTATTTACTTATTTTATTTTAAATAATTATTTTTAATTTTAATTTTTTCTGGCGCATTAGACATTTTTAGGGGTTTATTTTATTATTGAATTTATGTTAGTTAATTACTAATTTAAACTCATTAGCTTGCAACCCAAAAGGGGTCTATCAAGACTTATTATGATGGGAACAACCAGGTTGTCACTAGATTTATGTGTACTTCCTACTTTTCAATAATTCCCCTGTATTGAGAAATTTTGTTTTGAGATTTTTTATTTCTCCATGTCATTAATTTATTGATTCATACTATCTATCACTCTCATTTTATTTAGATCACTCATTGATTATAATATTGTTGACTCATTTTATCAGATTTTAATGTAAATTAATTTCTTGGCTAGAATTATAAATATATAATTAGTCTTAAAAAATTACTTATGATTTTATGATTCGAGTTTACGATCCGAGTTTATATTGTATTTTTCGTGTCGTGTCAAAAAAGCGTTTTTGACAACCTTGCTTTAGATCCATTATTTCTTAGTATAGTTGTGTTATCGCACTACAAAGACCGAGTCAATCCTATCCTTGAAAGGTTGTGGGTGAAGTGTTAGAGGCTTCTGGCCTACTAGGAGTGAGGGAGAATATACTTACAGTGGATAATGTTACCATTTATGTATTATCAGAACCCTCAAGTCCTAGTGACATCTTTTAGCGTGTACAAGCCATCATTAAAAATATTTGTGGGTGTAGCCTTGAGGCATAGTCGTGGACCGTAGTCATAGGCGTTGTCATAAGCATAGCCATAGACATAGTTGTGGGCGTCGCCCTGGGTATAGTTATTGGCATAGTCTTGTGAGCGTAGCCATGGACGTAACCTCTGGCATAACCACGTGGGGCGTAGCTTAGGCATAATTGTTGGCATAGCCACTGGCATGTTGTTGGCATAACCATAGATATAGTTGTTGGTATAGCTACTGTTGTGTTAGGGTTTCATCAGTTATGAAAAGAGCTTTTAAGAAACATGAATGAACTAACTTCATTCTCTGCTGCATACATATTTTCTGTGTATCTTTCTCTAAAATATTATTTTATTCTCTCTCTAAAAAGATACTTAAGCATTTGAGAGTCTCCAAATCTACCAAAAATAACCTTTTGCAAGTACCTTCCACTAGCCACTTTGGCCTACCAAGTATCGGCTACCGGCCATCTTAACCAGAGAGAATGGATCAAATTATTAGAATTAAGAGATTAACCGATTATTCAACATATAAGCCTTACTCCTAAATTACTTGGATTTTTTGAGATATCATTATTGGCGTCGTCTAAGGTAAATTGAACAAAAAGTTAGTTCATTCATATTTCTTAAAAGCTCTTTTCATAACTAATGAAACCTTAACACAATAATAGCTATACCAACAACTATATCTATGGTTATGCCAACAGTTATGCCTAAGCTACGCCCCACGTGGTTATGCCAGAGGTTATGTCCATGGCTACGCTCACAAGACTATGCCAATAACTATACCCAGGGCGACGCCCACAACTATGTCTATGGCTATGCTTATGACAACGCCTATGACGGGGTTAAATTTTTCGCCCCGAAATTCAACCCAATGCGGCAGTCTAGTCCCAACTAGACTAAGCCTTGCCTCACCTTTTCGCTCGTGTTTCCCTACGACTATGTGTTTCGCTCACCCAAAGAGGTTCTCACAATTGCCTCGTCGTAAACAAAGAATGAACACAAGCAAGCACACCGAACTTTACAAGAATAACTCTCAACCTTTATTTATCTCGTCAACAAAGGATTACACAATAAGAGTGTGTGTGCTATGTACATAAAATCGCATGCTACACAACAGAGGCTTGGCAGCCTATTTATAGACAAACATGTGAGCTACAGGGTTCCCCCATGATCTCCTATTTTTCAGGACATAGTGGGGCACTTTCTCCCCCATGATCTCCATGATCTTAGTGGCCTATTTACCAGCAAGTGATGTGGCATGATCCCACGGTCTCAACAGCTTGGAGAGCCCAGTTATGCTCCCACGTTCTGCCCCCATGATGCTGCCACTTCACCCACGTTCTGGTTGTCCACAAGGCAATCCCTCCTACCTGTTCTGCTGCGTCAGCTGCTGACTTAGAAGGTCCATTATCTAAGCCCCCACGTCCATGCCAAGTCGCAAGCTCAAAGACTTGTATAGACCATTACACGCTGCCTGTCGAATTCGTTTATGCCTACGCAAGGCTGCCGCTGTCCGTCGCTGCCGAATTCTAGGCAGTGTGCTTTCGTTGGCGCGACCCCGCGCCTAGAGCTCTAACAAACCACCCCCACTAGAAGAGTCTGACGTCCTCGTCGGAATAGACGTGAGGTAGTTTTGCACTTGATCCTCAAACTGCCACAAATCTGTATCCTTCTCCCACGAAACCTCCTCATTTTTCTTCCATTTTACCAAGAATTCTGTTCGCCGATTCTTTTTATGTTGTCCAAGTCGACGATGATCCATGATCTTGACGATACCATCGTCAAATTGCTTGTGAATCGTAGGAGGAGCTCGTTGCGACTTACTTCTTTTCGGATCCTCGTTGTCTTCATAAAAAGGCCGCAAGTAACTTACATGAAAAGTAGGATGAAGCTTCAGCCGTTCGGGCAACTTCAATCTGTATGCGACAGCCCCTATCCTAAACCCTAAACCCTAAACCCTAAACTAGAGCCTGAAGGATTCATGAGGTATCTATAGCCTATAAGTCTTGTCTATTTATGGAGAGAAAGGGTTAGAGTGTAATTTTGCCCTGATATTTTTAATGAGGGATAAATATCCCTTACACATGCATTAATGAGAGAAAATATATCTGACATATGCATTAATAAAAGATAAATATCTCTAACAAGTATTAATACCATAAAAATATGGCAGACTCCTTAGAAGATTTTTATACACTTAGGAGTGTAAGGAGAATAAGATTTAAAATTTATTTGAACTCATGAGGGTTGGACTCTTTTCCAAGACCAAGCCCATGACGATTAAGTTTTTCTCTTAAACCGAGTCCATTAAAACTGTGCTCGGGCATATTGCTTAAAACAATAGATTTTTAGACCTTTACGAAAGTTTTTAAACACATTAAATTGGAGTTTATCACTTCCAAATACCACATAGAAGCATCGTTGTTTTCCTTCAGGGTTATCTACCTGCATGTTGTGCTATCCTTGAAAGTTTGTAAATTAGATCAATTAGTGCTATATTACCCAATCAAAGACACATAAACGACATATCATGCTTCTTTTAATCTTTGTGTCCACATTCCATTCTGTCTCAAATCCATCATATAGCCGACAAATGTACCAAAATCCTAATCACCCAAAAGGCCACACCATCCCCTGAGCATGCTCTATTAACCTAAGATTATCTTTCTCTCTTAGTACAACCAATAATCCACTAATTTGAGCGAAGTACAAGAAGATACAAGGTGTTACGATGTTAGGCATATAGCTGACACGTACAGCACCAACACTATACACCTTGTAACATTGCTTATGTGTCATTTTGCACATGGACACATGTTTGTACTCTATTCGCTGCGTTCATAGTCAACTATACGGGCTCCAAACGTACGTTTCACACCTTCGACGGCAGTTAGGCACAAAAAATTTATCTAGCCAGCAAAGCCTAAAGCTCCTTTACACTGAACATGTCAAAGCTATATAACATCTTAAGGCCATGGTTGTGGATTGCTCATTTTCCACTAACTCCCTCTCTTTGCTTCCTCCTACCTTTGAAACCATTGTCTTCTGACTCTCTCTAGATCGAAGAGATAAAAGAATCAATATGGGTGCTTGTAAACTCTCCATGTTTAGTTTCCTTTGTTTGATCATTATTTTGGTAGTGGTTTCTGGGGAAGAAAGTCCCCAGCTTGTTAAGGATAGAATTTCATTGCTTTCTTTCAGGTCAGGTATTGTATTAGACCCTGAAGGTGCACTTGAGAGCTGGAACTCTTCAAGCAATCACGTTTGCCACTGGACAGGAGTCAAGTGCGACAATGCTAGTGATCGCGTCATACAGCTTGACCTTAGTGGCCTGTCACTTCACGGCAGGATTTCTCCGATTCTTGCGAATCTTTCTTCTTTGCTGGTTCTTGATTTGTCAAGGAACTTCTTTGAAGGCCATATTCCAGTAGAGTTGGGCTATCTTTTCCAGTTAAGACAGCTCAGTTTATCATGGAATCTTCTCGGAGGAAACATTCCCGAGGAGTTGGGATTTCTTCACCAATTAGTATATCTTGATTTGGGAAGTAACAGGCTTGCTGGTGATATTCCTGCGCCACTTTTCTGCAATGGGTCCTCTTCTTTGGAGTATATGGACCTTTCTAACAATTCTTTAACTGGAAAAATCCCTTTGAAGAATGAATGTGAGCTTAGTGCTTTGAGGTTTCTTTTGCTTTGGTCGAATAGACTAGTCGGTCGGGTCCCTCGAGCCCTTTCTAAGTCCACCAATCTTAAATGGCTCGATTTGGAGTCAAATATGCTGACTGGGGAATTGCCATCAGAGATTGTACGTAAAATGCCAAAGTTACAGTTCCTCTATTTGTCTTACAATGACTTCGTTAGCCATGATGGTAACACCAATCTTGAGCCCTTTTTTGCTTCTTTAGTGAATTCTTCTGACCTTCAAGAACTTGAATTAGCCGGAAATAACCTTCGCGGAGAGATACCTCCTATTATCGGTAATCTTTCTACCAATTTTGTACAGATTCATCTAGATGAGAATCTTCTTTATGGCTCTATCCCTCCTCACATTTCAAACCTTGTCAATCTCACCCTCTTAAACTTGTCTAGTAACCTTTTGAATGGTACCATCCCCCTAGAACTATGTCGTATGGGAAAACTAGAGAGGGTTTATTTGTCAAACAATTCACTATCTGGTGAAATTCCAGCAGCTCTTGCTAACATTTCCCACTTGGGGCTTCTTGACTTGTCAAAAAACAAACTTACAGGCCCCATCCCAGACAGTTTTGCCAACCTTTCACAGCTACGGAGACTCTTACTTTATGAAAATCAGCTCTCAGGAACCATACCACCAAGCTTGGGACAATGTGTCAATTTGGAGATCCTAGACCTTTCTAGAAATAAGATTTCTGGGATAATTCCTAGTGAAGTTGCAGGACTCAAGAGCTTGAAATTGTATTTGAATCTGTCAAGCAATCACTTGCATGGTCCTTTACCACTAGAGCTAAGTAAAATGGACATGGTGCTAGCAATCGATCTATCTTCCAACAATCTCTCTGGCTCGATCCCGCCACAACTTGGAAGCTGCATTGCACTAGAGCATCTTAACCTTTCAGGGAACGTCTTAGAAGGTCTTCTTCCAGCTACAATAGGACAGTTACCCTATCTTAAGGAACTGGATGTATCTTCAAACCAATTGAGTGGCAATATACCACAATCTCTGGAGGCATCACCAACTCTCAAGCATCTCAACTTCTCTTTCAACAAGTTCTCTGGAAACACATCAAACAAGGGGGCATTTTCTTCTCTGACGATAGATTCTTTCCTAGGCAATGAAGGCCTTTGCGGTGAAATAAAGGGCATGCCCAACTGCCGGAGGAAACATGCTCATCATTCACTTGTTTTACCTGTCCTCCTGTCTTTGTTTGCTACTACCTTATTATGCATATTTGCATACCCCCTCGCTCTCAGGTCAAAATTCAGAAGGCAAATGGTGATATTCAATCGAGGTGACTTGGAAGATGAGGACAAAGAAACGAAAGACCTCAAGCATCCAAGAATCTCATATCGACAGCTCATTGAAGCTACAGGGGGGTTTAGCGCTTCAAGCCTGATAGGTTCAGGCCAATTTGGCCATGTCTACAAGGGAGTTCTTCAAGACAACACAAGGATAGCTGTTAAGGTATTGGATACAAAGACAGCTGGAGAAATTTCAGGGAGCTTCAAAAGAGAATGCCAAGTCCTAAAAAGAGCCAAACACAGAAATTTGATCAAGATCATCACAATATGCAGCAAGCCAGATTTTAAGGCTCTTGTCCTTCCTCTCATGTCAAATGGGAGCCTGGAAAGGCATTTATACCCAAGTCATGGACTAAATACAGGGTTGGATTTGATTCAGTTGGTGAGCATATGTAATGATGTGGCTGAAGGGGTGGCCTATTTGCACCATTATTCTCCTGTTAGAGTAGTTCACTGTGATCTCAAGCCAAGCAATATTCTTCTAGATGAAGACATGACAGCTTTGGTAACTGATTTTGGAATCGCAAGATTGATTAAAGGTGCTGATGACAGTAATCCAACAGATGATTCAGTGTCCTTTAGCTCAACTGATGGATTGCTGTGTGGATCTGTCGGCTACATTGCCCCTGGTATGTACTTAGTTTCTGCAACAACGTAGTATTAGTATTATTTCATTATTTCTAATTACGAAATGATTTATAATGTTCCTCATGGAAAGAGAGAACATTCTTGAAGACCGTGTTATGTATATTAATTTCCTTGTCAACTTGATCTAACGCAGAATACGGAATGGGAAAGCGAGCTTCAACGCAAGGAGATGTTTACAGTTTTGGAGTCCTCCTGCTAGAAATTATAACCGGAAGGCGCCCCACAGATGTTCTATTTCATGAAGGTTCAAGCTTGCATGGATGGATTAAGAGCCACTATCCCCACAACGTCAAGCCCATAGTTGATCAAGCAGTGCTTAGGTTTGCTCCATCTGGCATGCCGGTATACTATAACAAAATATGGAGTGATGTAATCTTGGAATTGATTGAGCTTGGTCTTATTTGCACTCAAAACAATCCTTCAACAAGACCAAGCATGCTAGAAGTAGCCAACGAAATGGGCAGCCTAAAGCAGTATCTCTCTAGTCCTCCCCCCCTGCTGATTGACGAAGCATATCCTAAGGCCAGTGCTTAATTATGCAACAGCATTGAAAGTAGCCTCTGAAACTGTTAATCATTGTATTCATTTGTTTGATTATTTTCATGGTAACTAAGTCTGATTTTAATTCAATACAATAGCTATCTTGATTAGCAATTTGCCGAAGTTTTGACCTTCTCGCAACTGTGTATTGTAGGATCATTTTCAATACTGATAACTATAGTGTTCGTGGTGAGGTGAAAAGATCAGACAGATTTGTCAAAGCATAAAGAACATCTTCTTTTCACCGTCCAATGGATTTAAGCTGGAAAAATATTCCTTGCTTTTGTCAGTCATATTTTAATCACAACCAACCAAAAACCTCCTTGATTTGTTAATTTCTTAATAGATTTCACTCGATTGTGAACTCTGAATCATAGTTCAACTATGAACCAGACATTGATGCTTCAACCTATGTCTTTGTTCTGCTGGTCTATTTCTCTGTTAAAATATCAGCATTTCTGTTTGTGGTGAGCAATACAGTGATTTCTATAATCAAGAAAATGCACTAGGGCCCCTTTTAGCCTACCTATGATATGGATTTGCCTTAACTGAGGAGTACGTGGAAGATTATAATAAGCCTATTACTCACCTCCATATTAATCATAGAAAGCACTCGGGACCTTTTTATCACTTCAACGTGAGAACAGGGAGAGAGTCCCTAGACCACAATGTTTGCTGCAGTAGGTTAGATTGTCTCTGGGAAAATATTAACAAAGAAACTCAAATCAATAACAAAGTCAAATAGGGATGCCACATGAGGGCGTAAACATCCGAGACTGTCCTGGAGACCGAATTTATGTGCAATGTGATATGAATTAGGCCACTGTCCTAATCTCTAATAAACTAAGTTGTGTGCCTGCACAAACTTCCAATATCTTGCTATAGTTTTCTCTAAATGGTAAATTGGCTAACCATCCATCATAATTCATGCACCTACCATCACCTCCTTTATCCTTTTTCTCCCTCTATTTCCTTATTATTATAATGAGATTTATGGAAAAAACCATAGGTGGGCATAAACAATTTCTTTAACATGACTTCAGCAAGCCAATGATTCTCTTCCGTCCCGGTACTAGCAAAGCAACCAAAAAAGTTGC
>Ga0307517_10014099_pt1 | contig 10778 bp, 12 predicted proteins | sample 23_EM_MG_FD_194515 | JGI IMG/M metagenome (GOLD analysis project Ga0307517, IMG submission 194515) | Populus trichocarpa ectomycorrhiza microbial communities from riparian zone in the Pacific Northwest, United States - 23_EM | ecosystem: Host-associated > Plants > Roots > Unclassified | place...
GAGTACGGTGACATTGTGTTTGGCCTTCAATCAGGTAAGCAAAAGTTTCCTGGTTTTGGTTTGACCCATAATTGGGTAAAGCGAAGTATCTTTTGGGAGTTTCCTTATTGGAAGACCAATCTACTCTGTCATAACCTTGACGTCATACACATTGAAAAGAACATGTTTGAGAACATTTTCAACACTGTCATGGATGTAAAGGGGAAGACAAAAGACAACATCAAGGCTAGATTGGATATAGCTTTGTTCTGTAACCATAAAAATATGGAGTTGGTTTGTGATGAGTCACGGGTCGCAAAACCAAGAGCAAGCTTCGTGTTAGAGAAAAACGCATAACTACTAGTCTACAAATGGCTTAAAATTCTGCATTTTCCCGATGGACATGCCTCGAACATATCAAGACTGGTTAATATGGAGGAATGCAGATTGTATGGAATGAAGAGTCATGACTACCACGTGTTTATGCAAACACCCATCCCATTAGCTTTTCCTGATTTGTTGTCAAATGGGATATGGGATGCACTCACGGAGATCAGTCATTTCTTTAGAGATATATGTTCCAGCAAGTTGAATGTTGATCACATTGAGATGCTTGAAACGAATATCGTCGAGACACTATGCAAACTTGAGATGATATTCCCTCCATCATTTTTTGACTCAATGGAGCATCTCCCCATACATCTACCGTTCAAGGAAAAAGTTGGAGGACCGGTCCAGTATAGATGGATGTACCCATTCGAACGGTTAGATATTACAGTTGCAATGTAATTCATATATAAAAGTATTTTCTTTTTTTTCTTAATTGTTCTTAATTGAAAATATTTGATTAATTCAATGCAGGTACTTGTTCAATCTCAATAAAAAGGTTAAGAACAAGACGCATGTTGAGGCTTTGATATGTATGGCCTATATTGTTGAGGAGATCTCAACATTTATCTCGTACTATTTCGAACCTCATCTGAGAACAAGAATCAGTCGCGTTCCACCGCATGATGATGGCAGTGAAGTGCCTTCTAGTGGGAACTTGTCAATATTCTCCAATCCTGGACGACCCACACCTAAAAATGTCGTAAGAGGAAGATATTTGCTGGAAATAGAGTTCAAACAAGCACACAATTATGTTTTATTTAACTGTGATGAGCTGAGACCTTTTATTCAGTAAGTATATATATATGTGTAATACTAATTAAACTTTGTTAATAATATATTGTTTATATATTGTAATATCATACACTCATTATCACTTGCAGGCAACATCGACAATATTTGTTGTCCAATAACTCACAGCTGACCGAATCTCAGTTCTTTCAATTACAAGATGAACAATTTGCCACGTGGTTCAGAACACATGTAAATACTATCACAAACTCATTATCACTTGCAAAATTATTGTATGCATGTCATTACGAGATTCTCGTTTACTATTCATTGATGTACATTACATATAAGGTTTATCAAATGGGAAGGAGTGTTGCTAAGTCATTGTCTTCACTAAGCCTGGGCCTTGAAAGAAAAGTTAAGTGCTACAACGGGTATTTTGTCAATGGATATGTGTTTCATACAGAAGAATACGGGCATGGAAGAAAGACATACAACAACGATGTTTGTGTTAAGGGATCGATTAGTAGTGAGTTAGAAGTTGACTATTATGGTAGATTAGAAGAGGTTGTCAAACTGCAAAATCATAGCGAGCAAAATATAGTGTTTTTATTCAAATGCTAGTGGTATGACACGACTGACAGAGGAATCAGAGTTGATTTGCACTATGGTCTGGTCGAAATCAACTCAATAGCTAGACTCTGCAACGTAAACAATGTTTTTGTTTTCACAAAGCAATGTCAACAAGTTTATTACACATACACCTCTTCCTTTAGAAAGGATCATCAAGAGTTGATTGGTTATCCGTTTTAAAAACGAAACCCAGGGGTCGTGTCGAGGTTGTTTAGGATGAGAACGAAGACACAAGTGTGCGAGATGAAGTCTTTCAAGTTAGTGAGTTGGTTGAACCATATCAAGTTGCTCCTTCGATTGACTTGGAAGAAAATTCAAATTTTCATGTTTTCGATGAAGTCTTGTTAATGTTGACGAAGAGGAGTTGAATGTTGTTTTGAGCTCTAGCGGACAAGCAAATGTCGATGAAGATGATGATATTCATATTGAAGATTGCAATGAAGGTGATGACTATTCAATTGACGACGAAGAAGAAGAAAATTCTGACTAACTATCAAAATGAAGCCTTGTGTAAAACATTTTTTCATGTAATATATATTATGGATGATATATTTTGTAACACGAAATATTTATTTTATAAGTTTATGTATTGTTTAAGCATTGTTGTTATTGTTTTTGTGCGATAGACAGTTTATCATTTAAGTGTTTGCATGAAGGTAAATAGGCAATACAAACATCATCTTTCTTGCACACTGCACTATCACCGACGACCATACCGACAGATTCCAGTCCGTCGGCATTTCACAGTAGCGTCCCTAGAAATGCCACAACCATCACCGACGACTTTGCGGACGGATTCCAATCCATCGGCATTTCACAGTAACGTCCCTGGAAATGCCACAACCATCACCGACACCTTTGCAGATGGATACCAGTCCGTCGGTGTCCCTGGAAATACCACAACAATCACCGACGACTTTGCGGACGCATACCAGTCTGTCGGTATTGTGTCTGCATGTCACAATTACCGACAAAATCACCGACGGACGGTGCGAATTTCAAAGGGCGGGGCATTAAATGCATTCTGACCGCGTGTATTTGCCGACGGACTGCGAAAAATATGGAGGGTAATTAAAAATGATGGTGCGAAATTCAAAATTTACCGATGGATTTTCAAATGTCACCGACGGAATAATTTAAAGTAATATTTTTTTTATTTCCGTCGGTAAAACTGGGCTATAAATCCCAGCGACCGCCTCTTCAGTTTATTTTTTCATCTGCTCCGTTATTCCCCTTTCATTTTCAATTTTTTTCCTCTCATTTCCTTCAAGACTTTTGTTTGTTTTGCTTGTAATCTCTACTTGAATCTTCATTAAATTAAAAGGTATGTGTTTTCTCTATTTCATTTTACTTTAAGGATTTTTTTTTCTTTGTTTTAGCTATTTTTATTTTTGTTATGTTTTTTTTGTGTATTTTTATAATGTAGATAAAGTCTTGAAATAAACACATTATTAAGGTAAGTATATTTCATTCCTAAAGTCTATATTTTTTAAAAAAATTATTGAATATATTTTATTGTTTGTATTGCCATAATAATTGAATAATTTGTTGAATTGTAATTGTTAATGTTGAATTTACCTTACAATTAGTAATTGAATATGTTGGAATAATTAGTAATTTTACTCTATTATTGCATGATTTGTGTTTAATTATTTCCATTAATTTTAATTGTTAGTCTAGAGTTTTTTTTTATTATTGGCAATATTTTATTGTTTGTATTGCTATAATAATTGAATAATTTGTTGAATTGTAATTGTAATTGTTAATGTTGAATTTACCTTGTAATTAGTAATTGAATATGTTGGAATAAATTTAATTATTTTCTCTCAATTTTACTCTATTATCGCATGATTTGTGTTTAATTATTTCCATTAATTTTAATTGTTAGTCTAGAGTTTTTTTTTTAATTTATTGAATATATTTTATTGTTTGTATTTCGATAATAATTGAATAATTTGTTGAATTGTAATTGTTAATGTTGAATTTACCTCGTAATTAGTATGGATGTTATTTGTATAGATGTTATGTTATATACAATATTAGTATAGATGGGGTCAATTGGTTGTGGCTATTGCCAATATTTGCAGGTTTGAAAAGTTTGGGAAATCTCCAGTATAGGGGAGGTGCTGTCAAATTTTTTTTAACATTCAAATTTAATTATATAATTATTCGTATAAAATTATGTAGATGCATAGAACAAAATCCACAGCTCGTCGCTCACGTATGGTTGCAGCTAGTTCTTCTTGCAGCGAGGATGACATATCCTTAGGTGCTTGTCAAGAAGAGGCACCTGCGCCGTCAACCGATGCTGCCTCTTCCAACGCGGTTTCACAGCGCAGAGGCGGCGTGCCTTCGTAGCGGAATCAATTCACTCGCAAGTACGAGGCACAGTGGAAGGACGACCTTTCAATGTAAGTTTGTTAAGGTTTTAGTTTTTAAAAAAAATTATAACATAATTTATGAACAACTAATCAATATTTCATTAATTTAATTTAATTTAAAGTTCAAAAACATTGAGGATGCCAAAGTAATATCATCGGTGTTTAAATCGTCAATGGAGATTTCATTATTTCAATGGATTCAGGTATCCAGACATCCTGAATGGATACCTCAAATCGATGCATGGTTTGATAGATTTGAGGTTGGAGTTAATTTCTAATTTTCAGTTTATTTCTAATAAATTATTAATATAATTGTAAATAAATTATTATTTTTATTTAAAATTATTTATTTATACACAGGACAAATTCGACTGACACAATGCGCTTGACACTGTTGTGAGGAGAGTGTGGAAAAATCACACGACAACTAGGTAACATCGAAAACAATACAAGATTTTTTTAGAAAAAAATTTATGTTTCAAAATCTAATTTCTCGCTATGGAAGTAGGTTGCGTGATTTTTGGTATGAAGCACAAAAAAAAGCAAAAAAAACCGCGAGAGATAATGGTCTTCAAGGCTGGAACGACATGGCAGTTTGGAGGGATTTCAAACCGATATACATCCCGGCAGATATATGGCCGCACTATCTTGAGCACGTGACGTCTGAGCGGTTCACACGACGCTCACAGTCCGGTGCTGGCAACCAGAATCGGCCAATTCATGGCTCGGTGACAACGCACACCGGCGGCTCCGTTTCGTTTGCTGCACATGCGAAACGGATGGTAAGATTAATTTAACTGAAATATATCGTTAAATTAATTTGTTGTTAATTAATTTTTTTCATTATAGGCTACATCTCTTGGACGTGAGTCGAGCCCAATGGAGCTGTTTGTTGAGACGCACATGCGGAGTCAAGACCGCCCAAAGGGGACGCAACAGTTCATTGACAACCGTGCTCAACACTTTGTGGTATGTTTGTTCAACCATTTTATTTCGTAAGTTATTATTTTTATTGAATTGAATATGATGATTTCTTTTTTCATTTTCAGGAAACCTATAATAGCTGGTTGAGGGAGAGATATGGGGACGATCCTTCGACCCATCCGGATTTCGATCCAGATTTGTGGATGGAGGTTGGATCGTCCGGTGGACCCAATAAAAATCGGGTGTACGGGCTCTCCAACACTACGGCCGAGAACTTGTGGGCGGCCCGTAGTGTCTCAACCGTTGGGAGATCCCAATCAGTATCGAGCACCCTGTCTAAGGAGTTCGTGGCCTTGCAGCAACACACGACTCAGATCACTGAAAAATACGACCACCTATCGGCAACTTATGAAAAACTCTCGGCGAATTATGAACAGCTTCGCCAAATAGTCATGAACATGGCATCACAGAGTAGTGATACATGTGCACCTCCTCCTTTTTGGTCGTATAACAACCAGCCTCCTCCTCCTCCTCCTCTAGCTCCACTATTATGTTAATTTGTAATGAATATTATTTAACTTTAATAGTTAATTTAATATTTTTTTTGAAACACATTCAATTTGTAATGAATATTATTTAACTTTATTTTTTTTTGTTTTTGATGTTTAATAAAAATTTTATTTGTATAATTGGTTTTTTTTACTATTAATTTATATAATTTTATATTATGTATTCTAAATAATTTTTTAAAAAAATATTTAAAAATAATCACGGAGGGTTTTACCGACGGACTGTATCCGTCGACATTTGACAGAGAGCGGGAAATGCCAATCGTACCGATGAATTTACAAACAGAATATGTCCATCAGCATTTCACAGTAGCTTGGTGCAAATGCCACAATCACCGATGAATTTACAGACGGATATATTCTGTCGGTATTTCACACACTCACCGACAAAGTTACCGAGGGCTATAGTCCGTCGGCATTTAACCGGGAGCTGAAAAACATTTACTGGATATGCCACTATCACCGACGGAATCAATCCGTAGGTATATTTCAAGCGGGAAAAAAAAAATTTGGTGCGCAATTTCCATCTGTAAAACCATCATCAATTGTTTTTTTTTACCGACCGATATAGCGACGAAATTAGTTATTACCGACGAAAGGAAAGCCGGCGAACGGTTCCGTCGGGGATGTCGTCGGTAAAAAAATTACCGACGAATTATGAATCACAGACCGACAGAATAGTTCCGTCGCTAAAACTGTGAAATCTTGTAGTGCTAAGACTTAAGTCGGTATGGAAGGTTTAGCCGAGTTGATCTCTAAAACGTTTTAAAAGGATTAAAAACAAGGTTATTTTTCCCAATTTGTTTTATTGAGTTTTTATTTTATTTTAAATATATCTAATTTTAATTCAATTAAAGTAGGAAAAAAAGTCTTTTTTTTTTGCTATAAATTTATAATTATAATTTAATATTTTTTGTGCTTGAATCACATGGAAAATTAATACCCTACCATTTTGTTTTTGTGGTAGATTGTATGTTGTGGTCTAACCACAATTTTATTTCCTTTGGTAAAGATGAAACCACATGTTTAATAAAGTGGGACCTATAAATGTTTGTTGTCCAATCATATGTTCAACAAAAAGCAACCATATCTGCTTTTTTTCATTCTTGTGCATAGCCAGAAGACCGTTCAATTATTTGTTTACCAAAATACTCAATCTTATCTTCTCCTCCTTACTCTCCTGATAACTAGTGAAACGACTATTCTCAGCATCCACATCTTCACCTCTTCACAAACCTCTTCCCTTCTTGAAGAAGAACCTCTATGTATAGACATCTTTCTTCTCTTCTTTCTTTCTTTTTTTTTTGTAGCCATAAACGATCACAAACCCCACAAACCAACTCCAGATCTACACAAACTAACATCCACAACCAAGATCAACAAAACCACCACCAGATCTATTTTTCTTAAGTCTGATAAGCACTTTTTTTGTGTACAAGTGTTTTTTTACAGAAAAATCTAGGTAAATTTTGATTTCAATATGTCTTCAATTTCTCATATGTGCACGTTCTTAAAAATATCGAATCTAATCGGATCTTGTTCATTATTGAAATTGTATCCCTATTTATTGTTGCAGGAACCATTGATATGCTCTTCATAATTCTGGTAAGCACTTGTGGTTCTAATATTCTTCTTTCTTAGTTGTATTATTTAGAAGATTCCTAACTTTGTTGCTTCTGATTTTTTATAGAGTTAATGAACAAAGGTTTAAAGTGTAGCTTCGGGAGGACAAACCAAGCTTTATTTCATGTGTTCTGTATGTTTATTGTGTTGGTAGCAAAGACTTATAGTTGTGTACTCTATAACCAACTTTTTCTTCATTTTTTTGGCAATTACTGAGTATGCCTTTATGTTATTATTCATTATATGTTGTTGACCATAAGACTTTTAGGAGAAAAAATTAAGTTTTAATGTTAGGTAGAGTGTGCTTGTATTGTGTAGTTCACGGGTCACTCTTTTCCACCCTATATAATGCACTATTTCAATAAAGTAGAACACATCACTTTCAAAAATATTTATGGAATGACCAATATGTTATGACTCTCTCAAGGCATTTTGATTAAAGTATATCATAAAGTAGTAAGTTGTCTTTCTTTCATTGTATATTCATGCTTTATGTTAGACCTAATTTGTTAATAGAATTGTTGGTACTTTCAACATAAACAATATATGTATTAATATAACCAATTACAGATTACTTGTAAGACATATTAATTGTTTAATATATATTGGGATGGGATGACTTTTATTGTAAACAAAAGAGTGATAAATTAATGAAATTGAATGGAATAATGTATGAAGTGTTTTATTTTATAAAATAAAATAAAATGGATTAATGGGATAATAAAAATTATATTTTCTATAAAAGTAATGTGATTTATTAGGTTTGCACGTAAAGCTTCCAACACATTTACATTAATAAAACAATTAATATGTTGTTCCTTGCTCATAATTATTTAATTAAAATTGTAGATATGGATGCAAATTAGTTTAATAACCTTTTTGAAGAAGAGTATAAAAATGTCATGAAAAATCTCGCTCAATATGTTTCACATGACTACGTTGGTAGGAATAGTAGTAGTCATATCAGTTATAGTAGTGGTGCTACTTATGATAGCAATGCAGATGATGATGGTAACAATGACAATAGTAACGAAGATGATGACGTTGACGGTGACGATGCAAGCAATTCATTTTGGCATAGAGAATTTGATCGTCGTAAACTAGTATTGTGCACACCAAGCACACTTGCATTGTATTACAATAACTATAACTATAAGCAACCCTGTATGATTTCATACAACACAGGAATGCAGTGATTGAATGAAATTTTAAATAGGCATTGGATACGTTATGTAAATATGTTTAGGATAGATGCAACAACATTTCAAAGTTTTTGTTTTCATTTAGAAACACAATATGGACTGAAACCATCAAGGAGGATTAGTGTTATAGAGAAAGTTGGCATGTTTCTTTATACTTTAGCGTTAGGTGCTTCTAATAGGGAGGTCCAGGAGAGATTCCAACATTCCGGTGAAACAGTGAGTAGGTATTTCAACGTGGTTCTAAAGGTTGTGTGTTTGCTATCAATTGATATAATAAAACCAGTTGATCCAGATTTTTCGACAATACCACAAGAAATCGTTATGAACCTGAGATATATGCACATTTAAGGTAATATATAAGATTAATAAAAAGTGAATATATTTAGCTTTCCACTCTCATTATATAATCCATTTGGTAATTCATTTACAATTAATGTTTTTTAAATTTTATTTTTAGAATTGTGTGGAAGCAATTAATGGAACACATATGCGTGCTTGTGTGTCTCAGGAAAATCAAATATCATTTATTGGAAGGAAAGGAGTACCAACGCAGAACATTATGGCAGCATGTAGTTTTAACATGCAATTTATTTTTGTTTAGGCTGGATGGGAAGGTAGCGCACATGACTCAAGAATTATTCATGAGGCCATCTATAATTCAAATATCAGATTTCCAAAGGCACCAGAAGATATTTTGGATAGAACAATAAGGCTTCTTTCAAAATTTTCATTTATTTAATTTTTGGTCGCGTGGTACAAAATATTTTTTGTTTTAAATGTCTTGGGTGAATGCAGGAAAGTATTACGTTGTTGACTCCGGTTATCCAAGTGAATATGCATTTTTTGGGTCCAAATAAAGGTAAAAGATATCATCCTCCAGAATTTCATCATCGAGGTCAGTTGAGAAGTCGAGAGGAGTTGTTCAACCGGGTTCATTCCTCCGTTCAAAGTGTAATTGAGCGAACTTTTGGGGTGTGGAAAAAAAGATGGAGAATTTCGCAAAACATGCTAATGTTTCTGTATAAGACACAGGTGCATATTGTTGTTGTATCAATGGCTTTTCATAATTACATAAGAAGGAAGTCTATACAAGATGTTGCTTTTAATGAATTTGAACAACATCCTGATTCATGCCTCATGATTTTTTACGTGATGTTGTTCCATGATCACAAACATATGAAGGCAATAGAACCTCACATCGTTTACATTTGTGCGGACTAGAATTTGATCTTGTAAACAACACATCATCTACATTTTTTAAGAAAATAAAAAAAAAAAGACGAGCATAATGATTAAAACTAGACACACGGGCCTGAATTGGCAGGCGCACTAAGCCACCCGGAACCGCACATCTATCCTATTTTCTTATTTCATTTATTTTAATTTCTTAATAATTAAATAATTCAAAACATAATGTGTGTGTATTAATTCTTAGATTAATTGAGAATCTTTTAGATATTATCTCCTAAAACTCCATTTAATTTTGAATTTATTCTCGAAGAACTTTTTTACTTGCGTTGAAATTCCTAGGAATTATTTTACTGATAAATAAAAACATAGATAGGGTCTGAAATTCTTTTTTATGTTAAAAAATTAGCGTCACCTATATATATATATATATATATATATATATATATATATATATTTGTCATAACCCATGTATAATAATTAATAATTGAATAAAACAATCTAACCATTTTGCCCAGTAAAATTTATCGTCTATTAAATGCTCAATAAATTTATCTCTCATAAATTCTTCTATTTATTTGTCTTTTTTTTTTTTCACGTGACCTTTTAATTTCACTTCTCATCGATCCATGTCCAAGATTTTAGAAAACAGTATAAATCCAAAACATTGTGATGAAAACAAGAATCCCAGAAATTCTGCTTTCTCTTCAATTTCAACCACCTACTTAATGGCTGCTGCTATTTCTTAATATAAATCGGATTTCATCAGAGTATAATTTATATTTAGAAGCCTTTATTTCTGCAACTAGTAGTGTTTGTTTGTTATTTCAAATCCTCAGCACGCACTAGAACAATCGAGTGCCTTTTATCACTAAAAAAAAGTCATTAAATCTCATTGAAATTAAGCATGCATGGCTTATTACAGCAGACACACAGTAGAAGTTTTATGGCAGATTCACAACCATCAAGACCAAACAAAACAAAAACACAAGCACTCTATCTTGCCTCCAGCAATGAAATCGAGCACTCGTTAGCTGAAGGTGGTTTGCACTGGCTTGATGAATAACATGCTTCAATAAGATCCCTTTCAGTGAAGAATCCTGGTTGTTTAGGCTGAGGCAGTTCATCTTCATTACCCAACATCAAAACCACATATGACA
>Ga0307517_10014100_pt1 | contig 10777 bp, 12 predicted proteins | sample 23_EM_MG_FD_194515 | JGI IMG/M metagenome (GOLD analysis project Ga0307517, IMG submission 194515) | Populus trichocarpa ectomycorrhiza microbial communities from riparian zone in the Pacific Northwest, United States - 23_EM | ecosystem: Host-associated > Plants > Roots > Unclassified | place...
CGTAAGATGGCAAAAAAAAAATTCCTTCTATTAGTATCATCGTCCCTTAAATATTAAGCCAAACATACAATCTCCAACTCCAACTAGAAAAATAATAAACTAGGAAAACAATATCAGAATAAATCTCCAATTCTAACTAGGAAAGTAATAAACTAGGAAAACAATAACACAAATAAAATTGCAGCAGCTCCAATGTTTACGGAGGCATTGATCACTGAATTATGGGAGAATCCTTTTCCTGATTTGCATCAATTGCCAGCTCCTCTGAAGAACTTGACTCTGGCAAGTTTTGACAGGTGTATGCAGTAAATAGATGTGGGGGTAAACGTTTGAGCTCTGAACTTGTAACCAGACAGAGGCCGAACTTGGATGATCTTTCCACTGCACCAAGAACTTATAATAACCTCCTCGACGAGTGATAACAAATTGATGGTCAAGAATGGCCGCAATCTCATCTCATGGTGCTATAATTTCTAGAACTCACAGCACTGGTGTGTCTGCCTGAACTGGTAGTGCACTAACGTCATTGCTAGCACCCTTGAACTACGTAAGATCATCAATGTTAAAAATGGGAATAATACCAAAATCAGAGGGTAAATCAATGACGTAGGCATTAGAACCCGATTTCTTTGTGACTTGAAAAAGGGTTTGCTCTGCGTGCATGCAGCTTGGTAAAGCTCCCTAGAGGAAAACACTCTGGTCTCAAATGAACTAAAACCATATTACCTACGTTAAATTATCGGTCCTTGCGTTTTGCATTTGCCACAGCTGCATAAGAGTTTGTATGGACGGTCAGGCTCTACTTGCATTCCTCATGAACATCTCGTATATAGCTAGAAAAATCCAGCGTAGCCTTATTTGGCCTTGGCGGCGATGGTAATGAATTAATATCAAGTGAGGTGTTGGGTCGAAACCCATAAACCACTTCAAATGGGGTGCAACCTATCGAACGGTTAACAAAGTTGTTAAAAGCAAACTCGGCGTGCGGAAACACCATATCCCAGCTGGTCATATGATCCGCGACGAGGCAACGTAATAAATTTCCCAAACTTTTGTTTGTTACCTCAGTCTAGCCGTTTGTTTGGGGATGGAGGGCACTAGAAAACATCAATTTTGTTCCCATTTTTTCCCACAAGGTCTTCAAAAAATAGCTTACAAACTTGACATCTCTGTCAAACACAATCAAAACTGGAATACCATGCAGACTAATGATCTCCTACAGAAATAAGGCAGCAACTTTTGATGCATCATAAGTCTTGTGGCATGGAATAAAATGGGCTATTTTGGAAAAACAGTCAACTACCACCATAATTGAATCATATTATCGTAAAGTTTTTAGCAATCCAAGGACAAAGTCCATGCTAAGATGTTGTCATGGTCTGCCTGGAATGGGAAGTGGCATATAGAGCCTCGCTGATTGCTTGGTTCCTTTATTTAATTGGCAAATCCGACATCGATCCCCCACTGTATGCACGTCCTTCCATATTCGAGGCCAGTAGAATCGATCAGCAACAATAGCAAAGGTCTTATCACAACTGAAATGCCCAGCTAAACCCCCACTTTGGAGTTCTGTTATAAAAAATTCCTAAAAAGAGCCACGCGGAATGCACAACCGTGATTTGTAGAATCGAAAGCCATCACGCGACACATACTCTTTCCCAGATACATGCCCCTAAATGGAGATATCACTCCATACGTTACCAAAGTCCTCATCATTGGCATACTTTGTTTTCAGACTATCAAAACCTGCAACATTAGCTGAAAACATATGCAGCAAGTGTGGTCTCCTGCTTAAGGCATCAGCCACCTTATTTTCCTTCCCTGACTTATGTCTAATAACAAATTCAAACTGTTGTAGGTAATCCATCCAGCGAGCATGTCGTGCATTAAGTTTACTTTGGGAATTTAAATGTTTCAGGGAGTCATGGTTTGTAAAAAGGATAAATTCTCTGTAGATCAAATAAGGGCGCCAATGCTTGAGTGTTTGAATTAAAACATAGAATTCCATATCATATACCGAGTATCGCTGGCGAGTGTCATTAAGCTTCTCACTATAAAAAGCAATGGGATGACCCTTCTGACTCAACACACCCCCAATTCCCACATGCGATGCGTCACAAGCTGCTTCAAAATTTTTTGAGAAATCTGGCAACTTAAGCACTGGTGTTTGCCCCATCTTTTCTTTAATTTCTATGAAGGCTTTGGCAGCTGCAACACTCTATGCAAATTTCTTTTCTTTCAGGCACTCGGTGATTAGGGCCATGATTGTGCTGAAATTGCGAATAAATCGCCGATAGAACATGGCCAAACCGTGAAAGCTTCTGACATCGGAGAGGTTCTGGGGTGTTGGCCATTGCTGGACAGCCTGTACCTTCGCAGGGTCAGCCTGGACACCTTGATTAGAAACTATAAAACCTAGAAATTTGGCACTTTTCCTCATAAATGAGCACTTGTCTTTATTAATATAGAGCTTTTCAATTCTCAAGACCTTCAGAACCTCTTCGACATGGCTCAAATGCTCCTACACACTTCGACTAAAAATTAAGATGTCATCAAAATAAACAACAACAAATTTTCCCAAGAATGGTTTGAGAACTTGCGTCATTATATGCATGAAAATGCTTGGTGCGTTGGTTAATCCGAAGGGCATGACTAGCCACTCGAATAGACCATCTTTCATCTTGAAAGTTGTCTTCCATTCATCACCCCCTCGGATACGGATCTGGTGGTAGCCACTTCGTAGGTCGATTTTGGTAAAAATAGAGGAGCCATATAGTAAATCCAACATATCATCAAGACAAGGAATGGGAAAGTGGTACTTTACAGTTATCTTATTAATTGCTTGACTATTGACGCACATCCTCCAGTTACCATTTTTTTTGGTATCAGTAAAACCAGAACAACGCAAGGGCTAAGACTGTCTCGAATGAATCCTTTGTTTAGTAATTGCTGAATTTATCGGCTTAGTTCTTCATTCTCTGTTGGGCTCATATGGTAGTGTGGTTAATTAGGTAGGGTGATCCTGGAATCAGATTAATAGCATATTGCACTTCCCTCATGGGAGGTAGTTGATTTGGAACCTCGTCAAGCATGATATCCTGAAACTCCTCCAACATTGTCGAAAACTCTATTGGAATAATGTTGTCCTCTTGCTTCACGTCACGACTCACTATTACCAGCACCATGTTATCCTCATGTATAGCTTGAGAGAATTGTTGCATCGTCAAAACTGGGACAGCCTCCTATTTTGTATCAAATTCTGAAATCTGTAGAGGGTCCAACACAAATTTCTTACCTCTGAAATTAAAAGAGTAAGTATTAGCATACCCATCATAGAGAACTCTTCGATCATAGAGCCACGAGCATCCTAGTAGCATATGACAAACAGTCATAGGAATTACATCACACCAAGCTTCGTCCATATATTTTCTTCCTAATGAAAATTTAACCAAGTAACGTTGTTTCACTAGGACAGAATTGGCTTCATTAACCCAACTAATTTGGTAAGGAGCGGGGTGCTTCTCAGTCTTCAACCCTAAGCGCTGATAGTTTTAGAGATCACATTCATGTTGCTGCCATTATCAATAATGACATTCAAAGCCCGACCATTATGCTCCAAGCGAATGTGAAAAATATTTGTGCGCAACCGTTCAGGATTAGCTTGAAGTTCTTTCCTCGTTTCTGTCAACACTCGATGGATAACACATGTAACATCCCACATCAAAAGAAGAGTGTCCAGAGCTAGGGCATATTAAGGCAAATGGTACCTAACCTTGTAGGACGCGTTTTAGGGCCCATGGGCTGCCAGGAACAAAACAGTGAGGCGTGAAAGCCGGGTTGGGCTGAGCCATTGCAGACAATATTCTGCAAGGGGGAGTGGGTCGGGCCTTACATATGGTATCAAAGCCGAGGACGACTCGTTCTTAAGGTGGGGGGATTGTAACATCCCACATCAAAAGAAGATTGTCCAGAGCACACAGGCCCAAAAACGCGTCCTACAAGGTTATGTACCAACTGCCTTAATATGCCCTGGCTCTGGATACTCTTCTTTCGATGTGGGATGTTACAATCCCCCCACCTTAAGAACGAGCCGTCCTCGACTCTGATACCATATGTAAGGCCCGACCCGCTCCCCCTTGCAGAATATTGTCCGCTATGGCTCAGCCCAATCAGGCTTCCACGCCTCACGGTTCTGTTCCTGGCAGCCCACAGGCCCCAAAACGCGTCCTACAAGGTTAGGTACCAACTGCCTTAATATGCCCTGGCTCTGGACACTCTTCTTTCGATGTGGGATGTTACAATCCCCCCACTTTAAGAACGAGCCGTCCTCGACTATGATACCATATGTAAGGCCCGACGCGCTCCCCCTTGTAGAATATTGTCCGCTATAGCTCAGTCCAACCCGACTTCCACGCCTCACGGTTCTATTCCTAGCAGCTCACAGGCCCCAAAACGCGTCCTACAAGGTTAGGTACCAACTGCCTTAATATGCCCTGGCTCTGGACACTCTTCTTTCGATGTGGGATGTTACAACACAGCTGGGTAAGTCTAATGCACCCAAGTGCTCTTCTTTACTGTGACCACTTCCATTGATTTCTTCTCCCTCCATGTTTTCAACAACGTCCTCTACTATCAATTCCTTTTCACAAATGAATGCTAATTTTTTTTTCTCTCGTAGGACACACCACAACATAGTGTCCAAAGCCTTTACACTTATAATATTGTGGTCCTTCATTCGAAGCTTTGGTTTTTCCTTTATAATCTCCACTTATCTCGTCTCTACCTTGATCCCTCAGCGATGGGGGCCTTTGGGTTGTAGATGCTGGGACATGTTCTGATCTTGACTCCCACGATGTCCCTCTCCTCCCAACCGACGACCCCATTTGTTTTTCGATACGGAGTGCCAATTGATACGCCTCCTCCACATTGATTAAACGTGCAGTCCACATTTCTTTACGCACTCGCTGCATAGTCCAGTGTGGTATCGGGCTAAGGTTTATTGCTTAGTCTCCACAATCTTACTACAGACAGTTAGTTCGTGGAAGCGATCTATAAATTGGTCAATACTCAATGATCCTTGCCTGAGTTGCAACATCTCTTGGAACATCATCTGCTCATAGTCAATGGGCAAATATTTTTTCCTTTAGTCGCTCTTTCATCTCTTCCCAATTAGAAAATTATGGTCTTCGTGTTCGGCGCAATTGTTCTTCCACGCTTCCCCACAATGCTCGTGCATACCCCTTCGATTTCATCCGAACGTGACAAACCTTCCTATCCTTTAAAACAACAAACCAATCGAAGTAATCCTCGATAGCCGTTAACCAGTCTTCAAAAGCACTGGGTTCTAATTTTCCAAAAACATCTGGCACGTCAACCTTTATTCTTTTAGTCAGTTCATCAAGGGGCTGATAACCTACGCCATGATCTGCATGTCCTCTGTGGTTGTGACCTTAAAAGGAAGAATAATGGAAAAACAGGTAAGAGTAGTCCTGAGTGCAAGAAACGAGAGATGGATTCCATTGAGATAAACATGATTAAAAAATGTCTATCCAATTCAACACCAAATGGACAAACATGAAAACCCTTTGCCTGATGATGAGAAAATCTCATATATCAAAGGGAAACCTGGCAAACAAAGGGGAAGAAGTCAAGTTTGCTTTCAGTTCAGAACATAATCAAGAATTAACAAGTTAGAACAATGTGGAAGTTTCATTAGATGGATTTTGTTAATGAGTGTCGCATTTGTGATTGTAATTAATTAATTCTTTTAATTTGAATCAAATTAAATCTTAAATTTAATTAAATTTCTAATAGAACTCGTGATTAAATCAAATTGGTTTAAATTTAATCTTTTTTAAAAAGAAAAGGATAATTTTGGGGGAAACCCAAAACTAGATTATGACATACTCGATGATAAAAAATTATTGATTATTTTGAAATTGACGTATTAATAGTTGAACGTGTTGAAAATAAATTTTAATTTGAATTTTTATTTTTTTTTTAAATGCTGAAAATGCAAAAAAAAAAAAAGCATAACACAAATACTTCAAAAATATATTTTTTGAATTTTTTTAGATTTTTTATGGAAAATTTTTGAAAAAGCGTGTCAAATTTTGGACTACGAAAATGAGCATCAGGAAGGCCTAGGAAATGTTTTTGCAGAGGTATCTTACTCCACTGAAAATATTACCGTAAACTATGTAAGGGCAACTGAATCCGCCGAGAGGGTTCAAGCCAGTCTTACCATTGGAATTCCTGATAATTTGTCAACATTAAGAGAGCATTGCCAACCAACTGGAGTGCTCATTCCTGATAATTCATCAAAAGATCTATTTTCTTATAGTCATTAACTAGTGTAACATGTATATGCTCTTGAATTCCCATTACTCAAAGAAATATTAATTGCCTTGGAATCTCACTTTGCAAAGCTTCAGTAAATTATATTTGTCTTTGACGAAGTGTTCATATATTCTTCAACTTAATCAATAAATCATGGTATGATTGAATGAATTTCTGAACTTGAGGAGTCAAACCATCACCTAAGTCAAAGTAGCCAAATCTACATCTGTATGAGAAACCTAACACAAGCCTTCTGAATAGAGGTCAAGTGATTTTGATAAACCAAAAGGTTTGGTACTTCCCAAGAAGTTTTTCTGGTGATTTTGATTACTCTCCTCGTTTACTACCATCTTCTAGCCTCCACTCATATTTCTAATGACCTATGCATTTGAAGTTTCAGCAACAAAGATTTGCTCAAACAAATCCTTTTCTTTCACTTTATCAGTTGATGAGGCAGCAACAATTCTTTTCATACTATCACCACCTTCTAAACCTTTTAAAACATCACACCAATCTCTCATGTCTTGTTGATCAACCTTTTCTTCAGTGTTATCTTCCTAGTATATGAATCTAGTGGACTTTCACTCCTTGAAGCATGCAACTCATACAAGATTCTTAATTGTCAAGCCTAAATTTCTCTTACCTCTTTTTATTACAAACCTTGGCAAATTAATAAGTATAGCTTCAATCTTGTCCATTTGATTTTTTATTTTATCGAATGCTACATTCATACACTCAAATCCTTGTTGCGTAGCTTGTAAGAAAAGGAACATGTTCTTGTCTTCCTTGGGGGATGACCTGTATTTGGAAAACATTGTCAAATCTCAAATTTTATGTTAGTAAAAAAAATCTTCACACATCCTCTCGTATGTTTATACTCAATATAATATCACTTCACTCGTGTTTCACTCAATTCTGGCTTTTCACGATAATATTCTCATGTTTTTACGGTAAGAATTCTAGAATCCACAAACAAGATATAAACAACCTAATAAAGCTTAAATCATATTAATAAAAATCTGACCCAATGATTACTTGAACCAATGAATCAAAGTTTTTGGATGAAAGGCATTAAATCTTTGATTATAGACAATCAAAAACTAAAAATATAAGGAAAAATGCCACAAAAATATTTAATCTTTGATAACTCATGAAGAGTTTAATAAAAAAAAAAACTAAAGTATGAGTAATCTCTCACAATCAAAGTCTCTTATTTAATTAATCTAAAACAAATTAAATAACCCTATTTATAATAGATAAAAACATCTTTAAAAATCTAAAAAAATAATAAAAGAGTATTAATCCAAATAGAAAAAAGAATCATAAACCAACTAGAAAAATAAAATAAATCTCGCACAGTAGCTTTTAGACCTTATCGCAAGGCTTTTACAATGTTTGATTACTATGAAATTTTAATCCTATAAGAAAAAAGACCTCTAGAATCTTCTGAAAAATTCTTAACCGGATCCAACGGTTGAATAGAAAATTATATTTGTTAGCATAAAATTATGTATTAGAAAAAATAACTCAAAACCACCTCTAATATTCTTAAATAATAAGGATTGTTGTTGCATGAAAAATCCTTGCAAAATAATGATTCCACATGTAATGATTTACTTGCCTTGTAAGAATCCACAAATCATATGAAAAATATCTATTTTTTTTAATTTTCTTATTTGTTGGCAGATTTCAAACATGTAATTCTTATTCATTTGGATGAGCTAATAGGCCTACCAAATATTGATGGAAAGCTTAAGATGTCTAGTTTTCATCTTAACTAGAATCGCGATAAAATCTCATATGTAGTTTCAGATATAACCTAAACAGTATATGAAGGTTTATCTAGCAAATTTGCAACTTATTAACCAAAACATTCAGAATCGACCCAATCAATTCCTCTTCTTATTTTCAAACCTTATAATAGGTACAATTGACACCTCTAATGAATCTTTGGTGATATTCAATGATTCACGTCATTTTGTACTTCTCCACTTGTCTTTTTGCTTTTTTTTTATACCCATTTAACTCTAATTAGCTTGTGTCCTTGGGAAGTTATGTCAGATCCCATGTAGTATTTTTGTTAATAGCACTCATCTCCTTCTTCTTCCATTTAGCTTCGTGGGAAGGTTTTTCAAATGTAATAGAATCATCACCTCTAAACAAATAAACAAATAAAGTATGCTAGCATTATTAAGATTAATTCTCTGCGTGACATCGTATATCTCGTGTATGCTTTTTGTCTTCCTTGGAACTGAACTTTAGGATCCAGTTGTACTATCAGCCAGGAGGTAAAGAAGGTGCAACCTGGAACTCTTCTTCATTCTTTTGTTCTTATTGCTCTTGTAAAGTCAACTGTTGTGGTTGATCTTCAATATTCTTAACTGAATTATTCAAGTTTAGTCATGATACTACTACCTTTCACAAAACAAGTTCAACATTCAACACTAAGAGCATTAATTAATAATTATTGAACATATGTAGAGAATTGCTTACCACAATAACGGATCCATTACAATGAGATGCATCAGAAACCTTAAGAACTTATTCTAAGAGCTTAGATCCTGCGACTCAAGATACAGCAAAAAACAAAAAAAAAAACTTTTGGAATTGCACAGCTGTTTAGGGAGTACACCGGAAAACCGAATCAGGCAATTGCACATGGACAGTTGAGCAACATCACTAATCATGTCTACTTGGATATGATACAACTGCTTCCCTCATTATAAATAATTGAAGATACCTAAGAGTATTGTCTTCCTGTGGGGAAAATAAAACATCCTTTCTTCTTCATATTATTCAAGAACAGGAGGCTTGCTAGTATTGATCGCAGCTTTTGGTTTAGCACATTCAATGTCCCTATGTTTTGAGATCTTCATTTCAAAACCCTCAAACATTTGCTCTAATTCTGAAATCTCCTCTTCAATATCTTTGCTTATGGCCACTCTGCTCCTAAAGCTACGTATTTTTTCAAGCCCTGCACCTACTTCGATCTTAATCACATCCATTGTAGCGCAAATTGCTCTGTTTTCCTCTTTTGCGACTTTGTATTTTCTCTTTAAAGATCGACAGCTATCAAGGGACTTGAGAAGTTGCTCTGAAAGCGTCCGGTTACGCTCCTGAAGTGCTGCATTTCCTTGAGCTTCTCCTCCGCTATTACTACTTTTCTTCTGCGGGGCACGAGCTTGAAGTTTTGCCATCAATGTCTCATTTTGGGCTTTGAGGTCACTGACCAGCTCCTCCGCTTCATTCAATTCATGAACTTTTCTTGCAATCTCTGCTGCCATAATTTCCTTTTCCTTTCCCAAGCTTGAACACATCATTTCTAGGCTCTTTCGAGCCGCCATGCTTGCATTTAGCTGCTTCTTTAACCGCTCTTTCTCGTCACCTACAGATTCTTGCGGTTTCTTGTCTGCTGGAGCTTGACTCCGTCTAAGATCCGTGTTGCACCGCCTAAGCTGAGGTGCCTTCTTCTTGCCAGATTGGGATTTTTGGATTCGGAATTTAACATCATCCAGAATGGACACCATTCCAGCGAACCTTCGCATTTTACGGTCATCGTTGTCTTTTGTGCTAGCTTCGTTGTGATCCTGGATTAGTTTTAATAGTAGCTTCACATTTGTTGCAACACCTACACCGGCAGAAGAGAATTTATGTACAAATAGGAAGAACAAGTTACTTCTACCCAACAAAGAAAAATAGCTCGATGCATGCTGCTAATTGCTAATACGAAGCCTCATGGGAAACTCTCTTAATCATTTTATTTTTTCATTAGTTTACCACGCTATATACCATGCATGTTGAATGTAAAAGCTTTAAAGCAGCAGGATATTTCTTAATTTATTTCCTTCCATTATCTATGATCTAGTGGCATGTCATGGATCTGTTTAATTCTCTTGATCAGCAGATGCAAAAAGGAAGAAAAGAAAAAAGAAAACGCAATCACCTTCTAAGCTATAATCTTCTGGCCCTTGATCAGTCGAGCTTGTTGGAAGCGGTAGCAATTCAGGAGATGAAAATGCTCGAACGCGGCTAACATTTTCCATGGCAAGAGTTTTAACAGAAACACGATTTAGTTAGGTCTAAGATATTAGATACATATATCAATCGTCAAATAGAAGAAAAGGGTGTGTTGGATATCAATTATTAATTGGTTCTTATTTTATTATGAGAGATCCAAAAAAGGGAGACTGCAATGCATTTGCACTCTCCTCTTTCTTGTTTTTTTGCCCTCCCTCTCTGTTTCTCTGTGTTTGCTCTTCTTTTGTAACACAAATTTCTTGGCTGTAAAACCATGCGTGATTGTGGGAGATGGGGTTTGACTCTTTCAATCTCTATTTATTGCTTTGACTTTCTTGGCAAATTCTACATTGCCTCTACCCAATTGACACATGCACTTCATTTCTCAATGTGCATGAGTTTTTTTTTTTTTTTGAGTCGA
>Ga0307517_10014102_pt1 | contig 10777 bp, 14 predicted proteins | sample 23_EM_MG_FD_194515 | JGI IMG/M metagenome (GOLD analysis project Ga0307517, IMG submission 194515) | Populus trichocarpa ectomycorrhiza microbial communities from riparian zone in the Pacific Northwest, United States - 23_EM | ecosystem: Host-associated > Plants > Roots > Unclassified | place...
AAAAGATCAGAATAATTCTTGAAAAGGGTAAGGCCCAAAACTTCAAGTTGTCTTGCATGAGATTCAGGAATCAGGATTCATCACAGTTCATTACAATCTGGGGCATTCCTATAATGGTAGACACAGCTCGACTGCCAGACAGGATGTGGTCCGAGCTGGCGTGGTGGGATCGCGTCGCGCGAGGCCGTATGTACGGTATGATAATGGTGGTGTGGTGTACCAGAGCCCATGGCCCCACGGTTATAATTAGACTTCACTTCCGGAGTCCATGGCTGCTTATGTCAGCGAGGAAATGAATTGGCCTAAATATAGCATGATCCCATGATATGATTAGCCTTACAACTCAGTCGTATAAAACATTGCCCAGCATCACAATTGAATGATCCCAAAACCTTCGAGGGGGCTCATTACCGTCAAGTATGGCTAATTCATCTGGAAATATTACGAGTGCTCTTCTATGCAATGACCTTCCAAATCCCTTCACATTTATGGCATTTCTTTCTCCTCGTTTGGCGTTCCAGGCCAAATTTGCGGGGTTTGTAGTTGTCTGTTCTCTTGCGGTGAGCTTTTCTGTCGATTAATGTTATCGATAGGATGTGCTAACCAGATATTTGGCAGGTTCTAATCTGGGATCAACTGCACACATTACCTGACGATTATGTGCTTGCATTTAAAAAGCAGTTCCGTTGGCCGACGACTGTGTACTTCATATCAAGGTAAGAGGTGAACAGCGCACAACAAATAAGCCTGGCTAAATACCTTCAGGGCATCCACCTTAGCCTTTCTTGTTGTAAAAAGCATCCAGATGAGTAAGGGTACCAGTCAACTGCTTGCAGGTCTCGCCACATAATGCCCCTTCCAGATTCTCAAATTGACAATTGCGAATTAAGTATAAGGACGCTAGATGCCTTCTTCCTCTTGTCCCGCGCATCAACATCACTTTTGATGTACATTCGGGTGTGCGCGGTGTACAACATGAACAGATACGTCGTGCTGTTCTTCGGCTTTACTTGGCTCAGCGTCGTCGCAGGCGCAGCGACCCCATTTGGGGCCATGGAAGCAGCCTATATCAAAGACACAAAGTATTGCCTCTGCTTGGTAAAACACCTCTACGCTGTTGCGACGTCGGTTGCCGACTTTGTAAATGATAGTCTAATCCTTCTTGCCATCATGTACAAGTTAGGTATGGCGGGGATCCGAAGAAGCCCGGCTTCACAGCTCTCCAGTACCTGGAAACCGATGGATCATTTTCAAAGTTTCACAAAAGCTTTTCTTCAAGATAGCCAGATTTATTATGCGCAAGTCAGTTCTATACTCACTTGATGTTTCTGCCTGACTCTAGTCATTAGCATCGCCGTTACATTGAACTTCGCAACAATCATCAATTTTTTTGCTGTCAACAACCCTCCCTATAATTCTGCTCGGTTCACGATGCTCTTTCCAAACGCAACCATCGTGAATATCATGGCATGTCGAGTATTTAGAAAGGTCAAACTCGGCCACCATTCTCAGGTCCTTGTCATGCCCACCCAAGTCAACACAGGGAACCTACCACAGCACGATTGCGAAAAGAACTCGTATGACACAGGCGACACAAACGTTTCCATGTCGGGGGGGTTTTCTTCGCAGAAGGGATTATCCAGGCTCCCTACGACAAACCCCCATAATCTACAGATGGAGAAGCCGAGCGCGTACTCGTAGGGAGTGGAAGTAACTCCGATGGTCATCGAGATCACCCAGGACTGATATTTAGCAGGGATGGTGTTTTATTGATGAACAGTCGGAGTCGAAATCTATAAGTAGAAGCAAAGTGCACAAGGATCGAGCAGTGCAAATCTTTATTTGACCTTGACAGAATTTATCCAATGAAATCAATAAAAGTAAGTTGTACCTGGAACATGCCGCGCTTGTCATGGGACCGAGCAGATGATTCAGAATTTCGCTGGAGAAAAGAAGGTAGAGAGGTTATATGGAGCAAAGGCTCGAGCAGACTCAAAGCGGCGAAATCCTCATATGTCTTCACATCTTTTGAGCTCAAAGAATTGCCCACATCAACAGGACAGCTCCTAGGAGGTGCTAAGGAACCAGAATCAGTGAAGATGAATCTCCAATATAAATTTCGGCAATCAACAAATATTTTTTTGGAAGTGAACTATGTATCAAACTTCGAAATAAACGAGTCCCCAGGATATTTATGAGGCCTCCGATCAGTACTAACAATATTCCGCAATCGCTCCTCTGAGGACAACATGGACTGAGTTCAATAGCCTTCGTGACTTCCGCTCCGCCCAAGTGGATGGTCGGCTTCTCGATCCCTAATTCGTGGGGCTCCGAGTCTTATAGGGAGCACCGGGAGTTCCATCTGTGGCGAAAACCCCGTTGACTTGGACAAGTTCGTCTCGCCCATGTGATGCGAGTTCTCCTCACCCAAACCAGTTTTGTAATTGTGCAGCTCTACGTTCCCAGCGCTAACCTGGGTGGGCATGACAAGGATCTGCGAGTGGCAGCCGAGTTTGACATTTCTAAATACTCGGCACGCCATGATATGGACGACAACTGTGTTTGGGAAGACCATCATGAACGGGAAAGGAGATTGAGGAGAACTCTTAATGGCGAAGAAGGCGATGATCGTTGAAAGGTTCAATACGACAGCGATGCTAATATCATTCCAATCAGATTCCAGAAAAATTGAGGGTGTATAGTGCTTAACTCACGTATAATAGATCTGGCTATCTTGAAGAAAAGCTTTTGTGAAACTTTGTAAATGACCCATCGGCTTCCATGCACTGTGAATCTGAGGAGTCAGGCCTCTTCGAATGTCTGCCATACCCAGCTTGTACATGATGGCGAGGAGAATCAGAGAATCATTTATAAGGTCGGTAATGGACGTCGCAACGACATAGCGGTGTTTTATCTTCCAGAAGCAGGGTCTTGTGTATTCGTTAAAAGTGTAGCTGTTATGAACTTCTTGCATGGCGCCAAATGGGGTCGCTGCACCTGCGATAACGACGAGCCAAGTGAAGCCGAAGAAGAGCACAACGAATTTGTTCATGCCATACACGGCACATACCCGAAAATACATCAAAAGTGCTGTTGATGCCCGGGAGATGAGGAAGCAGCTGTCCAACAGCTTTATCAATAATTTGCAGTGGCCAGTCGGAAAATCTGGAAGGGGGGTCTAGAAAGATGCGTAGAAGTCGGCCTGTACACTTACTCGTCTGGACACTGTCTCCAATGAGAAAAACCAAAGTAAATAACCTGAAAGAAATGTTCAGCCAGCACTCTTTGTTGTTTGCTGTTCACCTCTTACCTTGATATGAAATACACGATGGTTGGCCAACGCACACGCTTTTTAAATGCAAGCTGGTATTCGTCAGATAGTGTATGTAGTTGATCCCAGATTAGAATCTGCGTCACATACTACGGTTAGCACTCGACTCCAACCCCAAATAGCATTATTTAATAAGTAGACAAACATACTGCAAGAGAACAGACAGTAACAAAGCCAGCAATTTTTGAATGGAACGCCGTATGGGGAGGAAGGAATGCCATCGGCGTGAAGGGGTTTGGAAGACCATTGCAGTCAAGAACACGACTAATATTTCCAGAGGAATCGGCCATATTTGATGGCGAGGAGCACTTCTGACGCCCAAGGGTAAGCTTTTATACGATGGAGGGAGGGCAAGGCTATGTATTATAAGCCATCAAACCATAGATCCATGATTTGAGATTGTCTGACTAGAAATTCAGCTCCTTCCTTTGACGAAGAACAGACAACGTAAGTTATTGCGAGGAATCACAAAATTTGATCAGTACTTGTTATTCTAGGCCATCTTGGGGTTACCTCCTTCCAAATAACCTCTACAAGTATCCTCCAATCAAATTCGAACAAGATATTGCTGTGAGACAAAGTGCAATTTCGGAAAGACTCCGTTGGTTGCGTTCTAGCGCATGTTGGGTACCGATTGAGGACTAGTATGGTCTGGCTAGGGCCGGTGGGCGAACCGTGGCTTTAAGCGCGGTCCAAAATAGCAAAAACTGCGGTTTCACCTCACCAAACTGTTGCTCATCTCTGATGCGACTGATCCCCCTCATGATGATATTGTATTTTTGATTTTTGATTTTCCACTGATTTTTACAGTTTTTATACCTGAAACCTTGTGAAATATACTACTTTTGTTTAAATCCTGGCATTTTCCTGAGGTTTTTCAAGCCGTCATGGTGAAGTAATTCGAAAATATGATCTTCTAATCACGGTTCCTGGATTGGTGCGTACCGCGCTTGGCTCAAATCGCGGTTCCTGAACCGGTTTTTACCGATTATGCCCATGCCTGTACGTCACAAACTGTAACATGGTTATATATTGCAGCAAATTCTACCATGACAGAGGTCAGGTTATCAGGACGTAAGATAGAGCCAAAGACAGAGCATGATTTGGGAATCTCAGAAGCTACCGGGATTGCAAATGGGAAGGTGAGGGGAAACAGGCGCCTAAATTCATCAATGACATCAATATTTTGTGATCAAAAGCTATAGGAGTACTGGCGCTCTATTTAGTATATGCCCCGCTTTTGACCTGAGTTTTCTGCGATGCTAGTCCCAAATTTTAGGGTATCCAGAGCTACATACCCATAGCTCTACCCTCAAGAGCCCCGATATCAAGGGTAGTATTTCGGCGTGTGGGTGAGATGATCAACCGTGGAGAATGGCGCATCTGATGAACCGTATGATTGATGAAGAACACTCGACAGAAGCTTTGGCTAATTGTTGTGAAATCAGAAGTGCGCCACCTGGTCATCGAGAACACTTTTAAAAACGGTAATCCGAGGAAGGTCGTGGAGGCCCTTTTTGCAACAAAGCCACCGCCAGCGCAGGTCAAGTTCAGAGGTGAATACCGAAGAACAAAAAGTTTTGCGTTGGTCCAGTTATCAGACGCTGGCAGCGGAGATCCGACTCGGATGCGCGCTAAGCTTGCATAATACCAGCAGATGACCCTAACTAAGCTCATCAGACATCAAGAATTTGCGATGAGAAACTGGGAAAAACCAAGGAAAAACACAAAAAAAATGTACGACGGCTATGGACGATAAATGTTGAATGGCCACAGAAGGGCAAGAGCAAGGTCATGGCTTTGTACATCTGTGTTCACCTGCGTGCAGACCAGTAATATTTCGCGGAAAAGAGGTGGAGGAGGGTTATCGAGGACGACATGTCGGTTTTGAGGGGAATTGTAGAAACAGCATTCCCACAATAGCTTGCCGAGAGCGAAGACACCGCCAGCAAAAGAGAAAAGAGAACTTGCTGTAATCAACGTCATCGATCTCAAAAGCTCTGCAATGAGAGGTGGGCGTTGAAGGTTGCAGATCACAAGTAGATCTGATTCGAGAATGTTCCATATCATAAGGTCACGGTGAACAATTCTGAGCGAGTGCAAGTATGCGACGGTGTCGAGCATTCAAGGCCTGATGCCAGTGTTTTGGATCATCCCATGGTCCTTGTTAGATACGAAGTTTCTACAAAGAATTGCTTGAACTTGGGGAAAAACAAAGGTGCCTTCTTCCGTTCTTCCCAAGAACTGTAGGACGCGGGGTAAACCCCGGCACTGCAGCGAATAGCGAATCTCTTGCTTGTATGGACTTCTTGAAATGCTTTTCAGCGTCGAATACGATGAGGGTAATATAGCGACTTCCTCACTGCAATCCCTGAGATAAAGGTCAACCCCGCCATACAAGATCGATTTCCGCTCCACCTCGAGGACGCCATTTCCTGTGATCTCTGGCAGGTCACAACTATAACGAAGGAGGTCAGCTAATACGTCCCCAGCAACAGTTCCGGGAACTCCAATGGCTTCACGTAGTAGGACGGATCCCCGTACCATACGTTGCCTCCACCAGGTATAAAGTCTACATCATTGAGGGAAAACCAGTATGGGGAGTTGCGTCACCGAAGTGACATCCCCTCTCAAACGCGATGAGCGTATTCTGAGGAAGCACCGTCGTTCCAAAAAGGGTCCGACGTGAGCTCTATAGTAGGCAACAACCATATTTCAGTAGGTTCAGCCAAATAGATTGCCACCAACCTGAGTTGACTTGCAGGAAATTTTGAGAAGTATGTACCGGCGCTGCGGTGAGGAGTATTACATCGAAGAAAAATATTATGAAAGCCCACTTGATGGGTCTTGGCCCTCCTTCGCATTGGTAATGCCAATCGCGTATGCAGTAATCTCAAATGTAGACGATTGTGCATTACTAGTCTTCAGCGGGGGGAGAACCTTAGGGGTTTCAAATCCGTGGGCGCATTTATGCCCCCTTGGACATCGAGTATTTAGCCAATGGAAGATTCCTGAAAAATCTATAAGACAAATACCTGGTATATTTCATATTCAAATCATCCTCGCATACCTATTCAATTGAAGGAAACTCGACGTCAGTTGAATTCCGCTCTCAATTGGTTATTCATCTCTGTAACCGTTGATACCGTGACTGGACTTTACAGCCTGATTCAAAGCCAAGGAGACACACCTTTAATAGAGCCAACCTCGGATAAAAGCTGAGCTCGACTGAATATTCATGAATGAGGACTACGCGACCCATTACAGTCTAAGTCGCATCTGAGCTAAGTATGAGAACAGAGTCGCTTGAAAGTTGAGAGTCGCGTGGTATGATGACAATTGAGTTGCCGTGGGAATATTGGGAGGAAGTAACATTACGCGGTTACTATAGAACCTCACTTAGTCGTCAATTTGAACATGCCTTACTACTGGAGAATCCCTAATTGTAAGCTGGATTTAATTGTGGTTGGATGTATCTGGTTAAACCTGCTGCATAGTCACTCGTCAACGACGATCATCCCCAAGCTCGCAACTGACAGCCACGCTCAGTTCCCTTGGACAACAGGGCAACAGCGATGAAGTCAGACAATAAAAACCAGGCAGCCCTGCCGCTGAGAGTTTCTTCGACTGGAGCCCCCTTCAAAGGGACTTTGCCAACACAATAGGGCGTGGTTACCCGAATTGTAGGAAGGTACGCGGAGGAAATGTTATTATTATACGCTCTCTGCGAGTGGAACAGTTAAATACTGACCACTGCCTGCGGGTCGTTCTTAACGATATCCACCCAACTTATTTCTTTCATTCTCTGAAGCGCTGAGCGTTTTCTCTTTTTTAGATATCTCAAAGCCACACATTCATTATTTACGACCACACCTACGTTAATTCATCATGCCAAGCAAACTTATCATCGATTTCAACCGTTGCTTCGAGCCTAATCCCTTCAATACGGGACCCAGTATCCCTTCCAAGCAAGCTATCCCATTGACTCCCCTCCTCTCACATGTTGCCCTGCCAGACATCCATCGGGGTGATACACCTGATTTAACGGCCTCCCCTTCGAGCAGCGTATCTTCAGTGCTTCCCTTGGAGAGCGAAGAAATCAAAAGGATATTCTCATTCCCCGCATACGATCGACCTGAGGTTGACGCTGACGCTGTCGATCCTCCCCAGCGGTTCTCGCTGTTCGAGCAATACGGCCTGGCACGTTCCGCCGAATTCTACCAGAGTCACGCCCCTTTCCCCCACCTGGGACCCGAACTCTATCAAGCTCGCGTCGACGATTTCCTTGGCTCTCCTCAGGAAAAGTTGAACCCGCATGCAGCAGAATTTGTTCCAACATTCTCCAAACCGCTCCGAAATCATATCGAACCGGACCCCGAACCATTGGACATCCCGCTTGTGGGTTTCCAGGCAATCCCTCTTCCTGAAAATGTGCCTCCTCCTCCTGGACTTCCTCATCCACCAGCATTCTTAAACGCCTCGCCATCTCCACACCCCGCTGATGCACAACTTGCGCCGTGCTTGGAACCTCCATATTTCCCTCTGTTGATGCACGCTTCCTTCGAAAACACAACGTCTCAAGAACGAGCCGATCTAATGTGCACTCTTGTTAGAAGCAAGGAACATTGGACCATAGAATGCCTTCTGGAGCTCGCCCGGCATATCTCTGTTGGAGCCCTTTTCCCCGGTGACTTTCTCGATGAACGCGGAGCAGAACTACCAGCCTGCGCCCCCTCGAGATATGTCCCAGCGCAACCGCAACCGACAGACTTCGACATCCCTGAGGCCAACGAGCAAATGAGGCCGGAAGATATTCTTGCCGACATGACAAAGCATTTGCATGATCGATTCAAGGAATGGCGCAGCGGTGAATGTGCCCAAGCGTTCTTGTGGAATGTGAGGGAACTCGTGCTGGTGCAATTCAAGCAGTCGTGGGACTCTGTAAGTGTTTCTGCACATTCCTCCAAGATGTTGTCGCTAACGGACCTCAACTGTAGGCAAACCCATTGGCCGTAAATTTCCAGAGTTGTACGACGCCTGTCTTTGTTCGGTCCTGCCTTGCACTCTGCAGATCCATCGCAGCTTTTTTCAAACGCGGACTATTCACTCACAGAAACATCGACGCGTGCGTCAAAGTACTTCTTCAAGGGCTCATATCTGTCGAATATGCCGAGGCTCTCGTAACCCTGGTACTTGCCTGCGGACCAGAATACCTCAACCCAGAAGGGGAACCTCCCCTTGGCGAATACCAAAGGCTTGCGTCTTTGGTTGATGGTATCCGAACGAGCCCAATGACATCGCAGCTTTCGGACGACACGAGCGTGGTATGTCAACCATGGGGACAGGGCCAACTCCAAGCGAGATTGTCGCACCTGATTGATTCCCTCAAGGGCTGGGAAGAAGGGTGGGCAAACGCTCCGCGGCCCACATCGCCAACGCTCTGACCGACCATCGCGATTACGAAGATACCCGCCACGTTTCATCTGAACCTCACCTGGTTTAAGTTTGAACTTGGCAAAATCTTGATGACCTGTGAAGGACCCCATAGTATACCCGAGTCTTTAGATACTAAGATAGACTACTGTAATTGACTGTAAATTATCATAATTAAGCCCCGCACGTGATTCACGGAGGCGGATCGGCGCGTGTGTTTTTTTTTTCATCCAACCCTCCATGTATGCTACAGTTTTGCCCAAGCAAAATTTACAAGCAAAACGGAATCCGCGTCTGTTCAGGGATGATGATGCAAGCTCGCCCTGAATAACAAAGCCTCTCTCGCATTGGGGTCAGATTTCCGCATCAGGAACTTGTGCGTCCTTTTTTCTATACTTTTCCTCTGCGAAATAATTACGAAATCACGGCCAACAAGAGCCTCGAGGCAATTTCCCAGAGCTCATCGAATGCCACATACCAAGCCAATTCTAGAGACAAAGATGCCACTCTGTGCATAGTTTTGACATTCGGCACGAGCGCTTTCATTGCTATTGAAAGATTGGCGGTTAACGAAAGCAGAGCTTTCCCTCCACCCGCGAACACAGATTGAACGTGGCGTTCTTTGCGACACCTAACAATTAATCCACAGTGGCCTTTGTCTTCCATCTCTATTCTTGGTCAAAGACAAAGGGGCCACGGGGCAAGTGGGCTACATAACAACGGCGTCCTGAAACGGTAGCTTGCGCTTCGAATTCGTTTCCTCGCATTCGCATTGAGGCCCTCGCCCCAAACTCCTCCATACCTTCTCTACTCTATGGCCAAAGCGTCAATTAATTGCCCAAGAGTTATTACATTGATTCTTCCAACGTCATCGCCACCTCAACACCAGCTTTACCACTTCAAAGCGTTACTCTTGGAATATTTGGCCCTGTGGCCCGCAAAATCTATTGCTTTAATCGTATCGGGCCTTCGTCTGAACCATTTAAAATCCAGTGAGTTGTGCCACCTCATCTCATTGGAAAAATATCCTACAACTCTCTGACCAGTAACGTCCTTCCAACCCTCAACACAAAGAACATCACCGCACAATGTCTCGCGTAGACCCATTGCGAGCTAGCTTGAATTCCTACTTCGAGAAGCCTCTCAATTCTAAACTTAATCGACACGATACCTTGATGCCCTCGCACACCATCGACGTCAATGCTGCACAGGCTCGATCCTACAGTCCTTACAGCAATAGTACCTACTCTCCATCTTCCACCGTTTCCAGCTCCCATACCTTAGTCCCCCCCAACGACCACACCCGAAACCTATTTGAATCTGCCTCCACTGAGCATGATTTCAGTAAGGAGGTAGAACCGCATTCTTACGCCCATCCTTTCACGCCTATTAACGACGAGTTTCCTGCCAAGACTTACAGTACTGCCACCACCCCAATGCAACGCGACTTTGTTGCTATTTCACCTACCACGCCCCTCGCCGTCGCGCCGCGTCTATCACCAAAGAAGAAGCTTTGGACAGATTTGTTCGAAACCGGCAGTCGAGTCCAAAATCCCGACTTCAGTCTTCAGTGCGCCTCCAGAATTGTTCACTGTGGCTACGAGTGGGACGACGATCAGATTGGTGACCTTGTTCGTGCTTTCGTCTGGAATGCCTCTGCTGGCCTCGCCGATGGCCATGACGCGTTGGCGATGTTTGCTCAACGGTTGCATATTTCCTTCTTCCGGTTGAGCTCGGGCCGAGAACTCGGAAATATTTTTAAAGGTGCCCTGGCCGCGACTGTCTTGGGAACATTCAACGCATCGTGGAATGGCGTTAGTTCCTTCTTTCGTTGTTTTTTTTATTGTTAACGCTTATAATGTTTATTTCATATCTAGGGAAGCCAACACAGAAGAATATCTTACGAAGCAACGCCCTCAGAAAGCCATATGCGACGGGTTTCTTCTGCGCTGTCGCTTTGCAATTTTATTGGCGCCTTGAATAGGTCTCGGTTCCTCCAAAGATCTGACATCC
>Ga0307517_10014103_pt1 | contig 10776 bp, 8 predicted proteins | sample 23_EM_MG_FD_194515 | JGI IMG/M metagenome (GOLD analysis project Ga0307517, IMG submission 194515) | Populus trichocarpa ectomycorrhiza microbial communities from riparian zone in the Pacific Northwest, United States - 23_EM | ecosystem: Host-associated > Plants > Roots > Unclassified | place...
ATCGAGAGTGGAGTGATTTGGAATTTTAAAGAGAACGTATATCTTTTTGTAATTGATTTTCAAGACAATGTTATTCACCCTGTCGAATCTACAACATATTAGTATTTGATTCCAAGCAATTAGATTACGAGGTCACTCGGAAACCCTGTGAATTTTATCCAATGCATCCCGAGTGTATGATACAATTTTTTTAGAGGTAATTATTTTCAGTTTGGTTTTTACCTATAAAAATAACAAAATCAATTTAAAAAAACAGAAATCAAACCAAAACTAGTTAAAATTGATTTTTCAATTTCAGATTTATAGAACTAAAACCAAACCGAATCGAACCAGTTAGTTTTCTAAATATTTTAATCAGTTTAATTGATTTTTTTATAATTTAATTTTTATAATTTTCTCAATTTAATTTAATTTTTAATTTTTTTTAATTTTCTCAATTTAACTGAATAGTCGCCATCGTATCATGCTTCTTGTATCACGCAACCAAAACCAAAGTTGCCAAATGCATGCTCAACATGTCACTTGCATATCAGGATCACGTGAGTTAGGTTGCTAGAACAGTCACATCCCATAAGAGACAGGTAGAAGATATGTTGCTCCGGAAAAGATGTAAAATAAATTTATTTTCGGAGAAAATTTCTCAATTTTATTCCAACTGTTTCTAATTTCTTATTCAAAAAATAGTAACTAAACGCCAAACTGACAGTTCCGTGAACCTGATCCAAATTATCAAACCAGGTCCCACGAGATAATCACAACGGACACCTCCTTATTCATCATAACCCTACACGTTTAACTCACCTCCACACTACATCCCACTCCCTCGGGACAAATAACACGTGCTTCACCTACCCATCCAATCATAGATCACCACGTAGACTACATGATTTTCCAGATGGCAGAGCACACCCAGCCATCCGCTATCTCGTATATTTCAATTCGGTCCCCAACCCTTCATAAATCATTAAATCCCAACTGCATCATGTATCACAGTTGATGCGTGGTAAGCTCTCCACTCGCGTTGCCATATCTATCTGCTTTATCTCTCATTTATTCCAAAAATATTCCTGATAAATACAATTATTATTTCAAAAATCATTAATTTTTTTAAAAACTAATTCATTAAATAAAAACAGAAGTTTAAAAAAATACACGGCATATTTAATAGAATTTTGTTTTCTATACACATTCATCGTATACACTTTCCCTTGCATGGGTGGGTGGGTGGATATTTTAATAAATATTTAGGCGGCCTGCCTATAAGCGCATCTTTGACGGGAGAAATCGATGGACGTAACTCCCCATTCTTAAATAACCTCCTTTGTTTAATGGTTGGAAAATGTTTTTATAAAACAATATTTTTTTTAAATGATTTTTTTTATTTTAAATTAATATTTTAAAATTATTTTTATATACTATTATCAAAATTAATTTTTTAAAAATAAAAAAAATATTATTTTAATATATTTTTAATAAAAAACACTTTAAAACATATCTCCTTCATCAACCCCTGTATACCTTCCACCATAAAGGCCGCCATATTTTCACATTCCCAAAATGCTCTCACCACCCGCACTGTTTTTTCCACCACACACCACTACTTAAGAGATCGCACACGTTACTCCAAGTTACATATCACCTTTGCTAGAAAATCAACCGGAAAATGTTGGAGCCGGTGAACAACGAGAACGAGGAGGAGCTTTCACTGCTGTCTCCGAACAGAAATGGTGACGGGTCATGGCGGTTAAACTTCAACTGTTATCAGTTATCACCAGAACACAAAGAGAAAAAACCGCCTCGTGGAATCCATGATTGCTACGGAGTTTTAGGTAATTCCAAAAAAAATGTTCATTTTTTTTGGTGATTAGTTTTATTAAAGTAATAATAAACTGTTATGCTTGTTCTGTTTAATCTTCTTTGAAAGTGATTTACTTATTTTATTGGTTTTAAATGGTGATGTTCGGTTGGATTTCTTTTTTCTTATTTGGGCTTTAAAGCATTGGTTTTTTATTTTCAAGTTTGGCTTTTTTTTTTTTTTTTTAATGGGTCACAAACAATTTGCTTGCTTATTTTCTGGGATGTTTTTGAATGTTTCTGTCTAATTAAGTTGGCAGTAAGTGTCTGGCCTTAGCTATGTGAATTCACTATTGAATGCAGCTGAGGTTGGTATGGAACACAAGATTTGATGGGTTGGTGTTTGTCTGTAAGGATTTTATTCATGTAACTTCAAGTATGAGGTTTTAATGACAAACTATGACAACGACTATTTTCTTTATTTTGATTCAAGGGAGATTTGAGTCCTCTGGGGCGTTAATATACCTGAGTTAGCTTTGGTCTCGCTAAATCTTGTACTTATTAATTTATTTCCCATCTTTACAAGTGTGTGCGTGGGCGTGTGTAATTGGAGAGTTCAGAAAAAAACTAATCTGGGTTGTTTGGTATGTGTTTTTTTAATGTAAATACATGCATATTATATTCTTTTTTCCACTTCTAGCTTGTTTATTACTATAATAGTTAAAAAGTGATTGGATATGGTGGATTGAATTGATGAAGAACTAATCATAATTTATTGGCAAGAGTTTATTTTAGTTATCCTTGCTTCTATACCACCCTTGTTTAAATCTGTAGGTAGATGCAGGCTAGGTTGATAATTTCATGAACTAGAGTCAATGATTTCAAAAAGCTTTGGCAAAGCCCTTCCTTTCATGATAAGTAGTTGTGCTCTGGATAATGGTATATTGCATGAGACAGAGAATGGATGAGTCATGTCTTGGTTATTTCGCTTGATGGCTTTAGGTCCTGAAGATGATGTAGCTGAGTTCTATCAGCAGCAGGTGGAGATGCTCAAGGGCTTTAATGAAATGGATGCTTTGGCAGAGCGTGGATTTATTCCTGGAATGTCAGAGGTTTGTGTTGGCTTTGTTCCCTTTGGTTCAGGGCGTGACTGATGGTTTAAGCTGAAATTGCTGCTGCTGCTGTTGTTGCAGGAAGAGAAGGAAAATTTGGCTAGAAGTGAGACCTTTGCGATTAGAATATCAAATTTTGCAAACATGGTTCTTTTTGCTGCCAAGGTTTATGCATCTGTTAGAAGTGGTTCATTAGCCATCATTGCATCCACGTTGGACTCTCTTCTTGATCTTCTGTCTGGCTTTATCCTGTGGTTTACTGCATTCTCTATGCAAACGCCAAACCCTTATCAGTACCCCATTGGAAAGAAACGCATGCAGCCATTGGTCAGTCCTCTATCAACAATGCTCATGATTTCGGGTTGGATTTTCTAATACGAATGCAATAAACTCTATTGTGATCTTGATGCTGTTTTGTTGCTAAGTTTTTCCTGTTTTTCAATTTTATTATTGCTATGTGTCTGAATAATAGTGGGCATATTTATCCGTTCTGTGTGTTAATATGAAAAAACGTGTGTGATGAAATAATAAATTTCTCTAACTTTCATATGCAGGGAATTCTTGTTTTCGCCTCTGTCATGGCAACTTTAGGATTGCAGATTATATTGGAATCAGTACGCGCATTGCACTCAGATGTAAGTGGAATTCATTGAAATTTACAATTTCTGAATGTTTTCAGTTAATGAGCACCACACTTTCATTGGGAAGGTAGGAACTACTGGGTGTTCTTCTAAGGATTATGCATGATCATATCTCTCATTTCTTCTACTGCTCGTCCCAGGAGAATGACTTTAATCTGAGCAAGGAGCAAGAGCGCTGGGTTGTGGGCATTATGCTATCAGTGACCTTGGTTAAACTTGTGCTGATGGTTTACTGTCGCTCCTTTACTAATGAGATCGTCAAAGCTTATGCCCAGGATCACTTTTTTGATGTTATTACTAATATCATAGGCCTAATTGCTGCACTTATGGCTAATTATATGGAAGAATGGATGGATCCTGTTGGTGCAATAATTGTAAGTGATGTCTCACTTTCTCTCTCCCCTACCTGTTGTTTCTAATATCATTGGGGTAGCTCAATTCTATTTGAATTCAGCATTATTATCTTACATAATGGAGCTACAAGTAAGAACTTACAATAGGGTTATCTAGAATAGTTAAACCCATCTACACATAGTCATTCCGGTGCTTGCATTGAGTTTTGATTCTTTGGCAAATGCACCTGAATCTATCACTTCAATTTAGCTATTTATTGGATCTTGAGATAATCAACTCTTACAACTGAGGATAACATTATAGATGAGTGCAACTATCTGAACTTTGCTGCTTTCTTCTGTTTCTATTAACTCACCCCCTTTGGACTTCTTAGGCAACAGGGCATGCAAACAGACTGCATCAAGATTTAGAGTTCATAGATGCGGATTTGAATCTTTCAATTTGCTAGTCTTGTATTAAAGATCAATTTAGTGTTACGAAAAACCTATTTCTTAACTTGCTCCAGCTGCTTGTGCTTAATAAATGTGTTTGATGTTGGCACAGCTGGCCTTGTACACCATTCGCACATGGTCAATGACTGTGTTGGAGAACGTGAATTCTCTAGTTGGGAAATCCGCTACACCAGATTATCTACAAAAACTCACATACCTTTGCTGGAACCATCACAGGGCCATTAGACACATTGACACGGTTCGGGCTTACACCTTTGGGTCTCACTACTTTGTCGAGGTTGACATAGTCCTGCCTTCGAGCATGCCCTTGCAGGAGGCTCATGACATTGGAGAATCTTTGCAAGAGAAGCTCGAATTACTCCCAGAGATTGAGCGTGCCTTTGTCCACCTTGATTATGAATACACCCACAAGCCTGAGCACGCACAGTCACACTCATAGTGGCAAGTGAATATGGTCTCTTCATTACCACGTTGTGGTCTGTATTTTGCGTCACCTTCTAACACGATCCACCGTGTGTATCCACGCAAGCTAATCCATTTGGAGGAAAGTGATTGCTGACAGGGTTGCATGCAGGATGATTGGTAAATTAGTAGTATATTCCACTGGCCCATGGGTTTTCAAATCGGGAAACTTGGAAGCTCTTAAATTTGGGAGAATATAGACAAATCTAGCACTGCTGTTTAGTGCCAGATTCTCTATTTGAGAATCAAGGATTTGTATGATATATCCAGTCGGCCTACTATATCCATGTGCTGATCTTTGTATGGACGAGTTAACCTGATTCTAAAACTACGAAAAATGAGGTTCTCCTATTAGCCAAGTGTGGAGCTTTGAAATTTCTATTTTTTTATTCTGTCACCAGTTGTGGTTCTCTTGGACAAAATATTTCCGTGAATGCTTCTTTAGTCTTGTCAGCCCAAATTGGCAAAACGGATTCCTTACAAAAGATGGTGGCTCCCGTCTTGTCGATTCTGAATTCCTTTCTTAATCTAAAACTGGTCCAATAAATATTCTTTGTTGCTGTATAAATTATGATTCATCCATCTCATTATATCATGGGCTACTTGCAGATTTGATCTGTGTTAATTCTCTGTTCCTTTGACAAGGTATCGTTGCTGCATGAACAAAAGTGGTAAGCCCACCTATTATCCTCGTATCTTATTTTTTGATTTTAAGAATGAGTGGTTGCTTTTTCCCGTTTCTGTTTGTTTTTGTAGAGGCAAAATGTTTTGTTTTTAAATAATATTTTTTAAAAAAGTTTTAATGTGTCCTTAAAAATAAAATTTAAAAAATAAAAAATATTATTCTAATATATTTATAAATAAAAAACAATTTAAAAAACAAAACAAGCTATTATTCTTACAACCCAACGTGAGTGTTGATAGTTACTGGTTAGTATGTCTCATTTTCTCACTTATTGAATCTGTTAATGTCTCATTACTTCGCTTGCCCGAACAATCATCTAGCTAGTGTTAGATTATATATATATATATATATATATATAGAGAGAGAGAGAGAGAGATGTTTTTTTTTCTATTTTAAACTGAGAACATTAACTGAGCATAACTCTTCTATTAAACAGAGTTTAATGATCGATCGGCGAACATGGTTTATTGAATAGAATTCTATGACGGACACACGACTTTGACTGCAGTAGTGACTAGGGGTGGAGACGATGGGTTAAAGCTTGAAAACAAAGAGGTAGTGGATTTTACTAAGCTCCAGTGTGTATAAATTAGCATATTAAAATGATAGAAAAATTTAAATTAAAAAAAAATTAAAATCATGATTGAGCTACTCAGGAACTAGACCAGCTCTCGAAGGATTTATTAATGGATGGTGGACCTACATCGTTCGACACTTGAACTTTTGTGTGCTCAGCTCCGTGGCCCATTAATTTGTTATATGTTTAATGGGCCACAGAACGACGATGGTTTCTGGACATCTCTAGTGGTTAATAAGATCAAATATTGAAGTTGTAGGTATAAATTTACAATTTAGCACGTAAAATCAAAATAAATGGTGAAATGACACGGAAATAAGTTTTTTCAATAAAATAATATATATTTTTAACATCCTACTTTTTGCTTTTACGTTTTTTTTTAAAAAATTGATTTTTTTATTGTCTTTAATTTAATATATTTTTAGTATTTTCAGATTATTTAGATGCATTGGTTTGGTGTGAAAAATACTTTTTTTAAAATAAAAAATATTATTTTAATATATTTTAAAATAAAAAATAATTTAAAAATTATTTATTATCCCTAAAAATAATAGCTGAAAGCAAAATAAAAAACAAGGAGTAGCTGGTTGGGTTGTGGCCTAACAAGCCAGTAAAGTCAGCCCGTTGAGAAAATAAAGTCTCGCAAAATTAATTGATGTCACGGTACATCAAGACTTTTTACTTCTATGTTATTTTATTATTTATTGTAGGTGGGTGCCCTAAACTGCAGAATGATTGCGTATACAAAACTGATTCGTCATGCTCTCTCTCCTCTATGAACCTTCCTCGTATCACGTCCCTGTACACCGATGAATCTCCTCTGTCTACAGCAGCTAAGTTCTCAACTCATTTTCTCACCACCAATTAAAGAAATAAACAGCCAGAGCCACCGATGAATCTCCTCTGTTTATCTGTTTTTTAATTTATTTCTTACTTGAAAAATATATTAAGTTATTTTTTTAATTAAAAATATTTTTTAAAAACATCTATTGAACACAAATTATTGTCATGCAATGTGAAGTTTTCCAAATGCTAACAGTGATGATGCCTTCTTCCTAATTTTGTTACATTTAATTTGATTTATTATAACTTTGTCATTTATCGATTTATAAACCTTACAAAAAGTTAATTTGAATTTTTTTTTAAATATATTAAAATAATATTTTTTTAAAAATTTATTTTTAATATCTATCTTTCAACTGTAAAAACAAACAAGCGGCGATAGAGTAAACCACGTTTATTGCGGGAGCAGCTATGGAATCACAGCTACCCCTCTGCGCCACAACCTGAAAAACGAGGGACCTGCCTACTCCCTCCTCATTTTTATTATCCGAGGCACCACCGGTGCGCATGGAGATAACCTACGCCTCTTCAAGCCATCGTTATCTTCCAACAATGTCTGCCTCCTCCTCCTCCTCACTCGGATCCTCCATGCCGAACCGACCTGTCAAAACCATTCCTCTTCAACACCCAAACACGACGTCGTCCTCCTCCACTCCCTTGCCTCAGGCCATGTTTTGGAGATGGACCGCCAAAATAAAACGAACCACTCCTTCTCAATGGATCGATACCTTTCTTCCTTGTTACCGTTGGATTAGAACTTATAAATGGCGCGAGTATTTGCAGCCTGATCTCATGGCCGGTCTCACCGTCGGTATCATGCTCGTCCCCCAGGTAATTCTATCCCCTCTCTGACGAACAAAAACCGTTACATAATAGAATATTATGATCTTCAATCTTCTTTTGTTAGCTAATAATAACTCTTGCATTTTTAGTGTTTGGCTTTGAAGGAAAATGAAAGAAAAGAGAGGAAAATCTGCGAGTCTACAGTCTCTCAAAGCTGACTGACTCAAACTCAGCTTATTTTGATTTCCTTTCCTTTCTTTTTAATCATCGTTTACTGAGATGTTGGTAACTTTAAAATCGTGCTTTATTTATCCTTTTAATTTTCTTGTACTTTCTCGGTAACCAAACAGAGTTTTACAGTTGTCAACGGTTACACGTCGTGCATGACTCTGCGTTCTTTGATTATGGTTGTTGTGGAGCCATTCACTCAACTGAGATTGATTGGATTGCAACCTTTTTCAAGCTATCTTACTGAAAATCCCCCCCAAATCACTCCCCCAAAAATCTACACCGTTGGATTTGGGATCCACCAGTGGGACCCACTCATTCAATGGATGAGATTTTCCTGGAAATGATTTCTGGAAGAATTCTTCAGTTAAATCATCACCACTCCTTGTCAAATAATTAACTGTTTTGACGATTTTGATATATATATATATATATTAATTTCCTCTAAGTTTCAATCACTGCTTTTTAACTGCTCTCGATTTTACATTCCTATGGTTGGTTTATTAAGAAAAATGCACTCTAATGAATCAGATTTGGAATAAACAGGGTTTTACAGATGTGTTGAGCTTTGTCAATGGTTAAACGTAATGCGTGTATCTGCTTTCTTTAATTTTGTCATGGCTTTGATTATAATCATTCTACAAAAAAAGAAAAAACGAAGATGGATTAGATTGTGAGATTTTCAAGTGGTTTGGATAATTTTGATCATGTTTCTGTTCTCATAAATCTCAGTTATTGCTCTTTTACTGTTTTACACTATACAAGGGACCAATCAGATTTCTTTTTTTTTCCGAATAAATTGATGATAGGATTTCCTGTTTTTGATTAGGTTGTGTTTGGTTGCTTGGAAATGATCTCTTGAATGTGAAGTTTCAATTTGTCTGCAACGAAACACATTTTTTTATTTATTATTTTGCTCTGGTTTTACTTTCCTGTGGAGTCTGATGTTGGCACCCTAAACGTAATATTTTTTTCTTACTGCTAGCATTTCTAATTATTTAGTGTGATTTTGTTACTACAGAAGTCATTTTATGTACATGAGTTGGATTATTGATTTTTAGTTGTTGCAAGTCATTTTATGTAGATGAGTTGGATTATTGATTTTTTGTTGCTGTAAATGAACAGGCAATGTCATACGCAAAATTAGCAGGACTGCATCCAATTTATGGACTGTGTAAGTTACCATAAGATCATAATTGTTGTAAATCTTACTTCTTTAGATAAGATTTGTGTTGAAATATTGTCATGAATGTTTAGTGGCAGGATTCAGAAATTCCCTTTAATAGTATAATTCTTGTAGTGCTTGCCAGAACAATACTGTGGCAGAGTTTTAAGGTATAAAATTAAAAACATGATAATTAATTAATTAAAATTTATTTTGATTATATTTAGCCTTAGGTTTAGGAGAGTCAGCACCTTACAGATGAAATTTGATCTAATCATGACAGCATCTATCATCTTTTGAACTGATATCACTATCTACACTCTACCATCATATCCTTTTTAACTCTAGAATGGCTCTGTTGGTTTTGCAAGGTAGATACTGGTTTTATACCAATTTTTGTGTATGCCATATTTGGGTCATCTCGACAACTTGCAATTGGTCCAGTGGCATTGGTTTCTCTGCTAGTGTCTAATGTTTTGGGTGGAATGGATTTATCTGACGAGTTATATACAGAACTTGCGATTTTATTAGCATTTATGGTTGGGATAATGGAATGTATAATGGCATTTTTGAGGTACTACACTCACTGTATATAGTTAAAAAATGCTCTTGCTTTTTTCGTTCATTAAGTTATGTGCAGCTCTCCTTCTCTGAAGTTATTTTATGATTTCATCGGCTTATAGTGTTATCATAGTGACTGATGCATATATTCCTCTTCGCTGTAGGCTTGGATGGCTTATCCGCTTCATCAGCCACTCTGTGATTTCTGGCTTCACAACTGCCTCAGCCATTGTCATTGCACTATCCCAAGCAAAGTATTTCTTGGGGTATGATGTTGTACGAAGTAGCAAGATTGTGCCATTGATTAAAAGCATAATATCTGGAGCGCATAAGGTAGGTTTATTCAAGAGGAGAGAGAATTGATTGCAATCCGTTATTTGTGGCTTGTTAAGTTAAGAGAACAATCGTACATATTTTGGGGTCATGAAGAGCTTATCTAAAAAGGGTTCTGGCCTGATGATTAAATTGTGTGACATGGATGATGGTAATTGTTTGCATGTAGTCATACCGGTAATATTATGCTCCTGAACTTCATTTGCTCGAATTTCTGGCTACTACCACTCTTCAATCACTGATTTTATGGTTATTTGGTGGCTGATAACTAGAACTTCATGTGATAAGATTTTTAAATACTTGAGTTTATGCCCTTGAACATTCTTTATCATTTATTTTGGTCCTTTTATTTACTGTGGTTTGTGAATCAACTACCAGTGATCATTTAAATTCTACTCTAATCTTCCTTTTTACCGTGTCATGTCAACCACCACTCATCAATACCTTTCTTTAACCACAGGTGATGTTTTTCTTTTGTAGTTCTCCTGGCCTCCTTTTGTGATGGGATCTTGCATCCTTGCAATACTCTTGGTCATGAAGCATTTGGTATGAAATCACTTCAGATTTTTGTGGTAGTGGTAAGAAGTGTCTTTTCATAGATCTCTGTTATAACTTTGATTTTTTATGTTAAGGGAAAATCAAGGAAGCGGTTCAGGTTCCTACGACCAGCAGGTCCACTTACAGCGGTCGTTTTGGGTACAGTGTTTGTGAAAATATTTCATCCATCCTCAATTTCTTTGGTGAGAATGACATATAGTGCAACACCGTAAAACAATTTGTTTCATA
>Ga0307517_10014105_pt1 | contig 10776 bp, 7 predicted proteins | sample 23_EM_MG_FD_194515 | JGI IMG/M metagenome (GOLD analysis project Ga0307517, IMG submission 194515) | Populus trichocarpa ectomycorrhiza microbial communities from riparian zone in the Pacific Northwest, United States - 23_EM | ecosystem: Host-associated > Plants > Roots > Unclassified | place...
CCTAAAACTGCTTTTTTTAAAACCACAACTTCAACCACAGTTTTTACCAAACACCAATTTTTTTAAAAATCAACCTCACAAAAAGTACTTTTTATGAAACTGCTTTTTACAAACCGCAACCACAAAAGCTACCACAATACCAAACACACTCTAAATATTGCTGCACCGCGATTCCCCGTTTATACATTTTTACCGGGAGCGGATAATTCGTGTATGACATGTCGGTTTGAAGTATTAAAGGAGAGAGCAATGAATAGATAGCGCGTAGTTAATTTGTTTATTTCCCTTCAAGCTTTCGGGATTCGGAGTTATAAGACGAATGCCCATTACCTGTTTAAAATCCCGTCAAATATGAATGTAAGATCGGCGTTTGAAAGCCTGCAGTATTCAAAGAATACATTAAAACAAACGAAAAAAAAATGTTACGAGATAACTTGTGTTTGGTATTGAAAGTGGATGGAAGGTTTTTTGTAGACAAAAAAAATCATCAAAAAAAAAGAAGAAGAAGAAGAAGAAGGAAGAAAGAAAACGTTAGGAAACTTGTACTTTTCAATTGATGAGGATTCCTGGGTGAGTACTGTAGTTTATGATTGGGATTGTGTGTGCCGGCCATTTCTTGTTTAAACCTTGAATCTTATTTGTCGGAATGATGTTTGCTAAGTCCCAAGAGATTTAAATATAAATGAAATCAATAATCTGTAGTCCCTCTCATTCCATAATGATCTTATTCTGTAATTGAATTCACCAGTCTCAGTGTAATGTTATAATTTCATATGCTAAACATGGCTTATTTTAGCTCAAGGTTTTGCAGAATTACTGATTCTTCATGAGCACATACGCAAGGAGAAGATTTGAATGCATTCATGTGATGAACAGTGGAAAGCACCCCAGATGACTTTGTGGAGTATCCATCAGTTACTCCAAAAACAAAAGAAAGAAAGAAAGATATATTGAACAAGAAATTACTTCAGTTTTGGATATAAAAAATTCCTTCTCAACACAGTCCAGTGTTTTGCAGGACCTAGATAGAAGGCGAGGAAAGTATTGACAAGAAAGAGTAACAAGAAATTCTGGTAGGTGATCTGTGCATGATTTTCTTTTCCTCGAAGAAAATTCTGTACACAAGTATGAACTTTCTCTATCCCTGGAACAATTATGACCAAGTTGATGTCTTGCTACAACTGGTACAAGGACAATAATTCTGAAAGCAACTGCCGCCAATGAGCATCGTCAGACATTAGCCATCAGTCTTCTTCATCCACTTCATGAAAAGGAAGTGGCACCGTCTTGACTGCTCTATACTTGCCAGCATTATTTAGATGCTCATTCTCCAACCTGGACCATTAAAACAAATTCGCACTTTATAAGGCCTAATGAAATGTCAGGACAAATTTAAAATGAGTTTATCATGATCATATTCACAAATGGCTATATCCAATTTCAGACAACGTATTACCTGTAAAAATTCCACTGTCCTCTCCTAATGACTTCAAGGGAAGCTAAAAACAGTCCAGTTACTCTATAATCAACATGTTCAAAATTTGAATGGAGAACAGTTTGTAGCCAAGCAAGCCTGAGAACAAGGTTCAATCCCTGCAAGAAACATCCAAAGTTTGATTTAGAATTTACTTTAAAATTGAAATGACTTAAACCTGCAACTTGAAAAGAAATCAAGTCTGTGTCTGTTATGTGCTTATTTCAGAACTCTAATTCTCTTTACTTGCCTAACTAGTACTAGCCTAGATGATATTGGATAGGAATCGTACTTTCTTAGTAAAATGCTACTATCAGTACTTGCGATATGAATATGTTCGTTGTGCTCTTTCTAAGAACATCTTATCTTGATCATCTTACAACTAAAATGAAAATGGGCAAGTTGGATGTCTAATCAGAAATCAGAATAACTTCTTTGGTACCAATATCCATGAAAGATTTTGGCTTTGCTGGCAGTTAAATTCCTAATCGGAACTTGTGTCATTCCACTTAAAAAGAGAGTGATTAAGGGGATTTTAACATGTACCATGGAGAAGTAGTAAATGAACTTTCGACGAAGCACTAATTCATTCCTTAGCCAGGGATTCTTGGAATTCATTTGGAGTAAACCCCAATCCTTTACGAAGTCCCAATACAATTGGTAAATTGTTGCAGCGCTTGAGATAACTACAAGAAGGCACAGCCATCCAACACTCTTTTCTCTCTCATAGGCCACTTTGGCTCCTGCTGCTAACATTGCTGATACATATTTGCCTAGATTGACAAGGTGATTTATCTGTCCTTCGTCAAACCATCGCCTAGCACACTGCACCGACGAATTAAAATAAGAAAATATCAATCAGATACAGTTATATTGTTTAAAAATGATAAACTGAACTATAAGTAAGCAAGTGATTGGCACTTAATCAAGGGGCTGTAGAGCTTTTCTTTTCTTTTCTTTTCTTTTTCTTTTTTGACGAGGCCGAGCAGATTTATTAATACTGTACCTGCATTGCTCTCCAGTAATAGGGTATAAAGGACACTGCATAAGCAAGATCACGGTAATGCTTGGCCCTCATGCAGTAGCCAAAGTCCTGAGTTTTGTAGCTCCCGGTTAAATAATAGCATGCCACATACTCAAGGTTCCGAAGCATTGGCACCTGTTCAATTACAAATTACATCAGTGAAGCAGTCAGTACATTTTGACTTCCAGCACTGAAATGTTAATTAAGGTTCAATATTCTTTTGCAACAAGGAGCCTTTATTTAGCACGGAAACCAACCTGACTACAAAGCTGGTCAGCCATGAAGAAGTCCAGCATGACAACCTGCGGAGATAAAAATTAGAAGCAGTTAAATAGATGATTTGGTTAAAATTCCTTTCAGCACAGGAACCAAATGAAACTTTCAAGTGAAGGCTTAGCCTTCGAAACAAAATGCTTGAGACTTTCACAGAATGTTTACCTTGTAGAGAGGTGATAGAACGATGTTCCTTATCACACAAAGGAAGCTGTAACGACTTGATCGGTAGCAAATGTTGAAGGGGCACACAAGCAATAACAGGAAGCTCTGCGCATAAAGCAGTGACAAATTTTAGTAATTGACAAAACGAAGAATTGGACTCAAAACAAAAGAATTTACTTAAAGTGGATAAACTCTATCAGATTTTCAATCAACAAATTACCAATAACAGAAGGCCTGGGATGGCTTGAACTTGGGAATACGAATGTCGTTTCGTAAGAAGTGACAAATGAATAAACATGACTCCCACCACAGCAGTCATAGATGTGGTGCATATCAAGAATACATCTCTGTACTTTAGCTCCTTTGTGGGGTCCAGCTCAAAGATGAAGCTATAATTTATCCTGGATTTCCTCCACATTAAAATGTTGCAACCATACAAAAAGAAGTGCAGGAACATCAAGCTGAACATGCTGCAAATGACAAAGTCCCTTTTTTCTGTAAGCTACCATTCTTTAGGAATTTCAAACATGGTATTGAGAGTAAGTTGAGGAAACTTGCCTAAGCACAGGATAGACAGTTTCCATGTATGCTGTATCTGGATGCTGTCTGTACATCCCCGTGATACGAGCCATTATTACATAACCAACAAGGAGGGCTATGAAGCTCCCGGTGAACAGTCCTGAATATTTTCACTCACATGAGGTTAATTTTCATCTATTTAAAACTAATTGAACATGGGATTCTCATTATTATCTGTCGAAGAAGTTGCAGTAATATGTGAATTAGATTCAGTAAATTCATTTAAATTTGCATTCAAGGTATGTTGGAAGGTATCGCGTAAAAGCTGTGCAAACTAGTTTAAAAGACGAGAGTAACATTATGCTTGTACGCACAGAAAACCAGTATCTGATATATTATGCAATGCAAGGATCGTAATTTCTTATTTTTTCAGATCAAAGAAGGAAATTTAATCATCCAATAGAAGATCAAGGGAGTCATAATGTCTGATATGCGTGTTGGGTGCTCATTCAAAAGTGTCCACGCAACATACTCCATAGCTTTTATTGCTCAAGGAAAAATAGTGGTCTTTTTTAGGAGCTAATAGTATTCCTAATATTCGATACTTGTACGGGTCAAATTTGTATCTAAGATGATAATGCTATGACATGGGACCTATGCTTTATCATCCACCCAAATAAAGTGAACCAGGCACTGCCCTTCATTTGAAATCCCAGTGGCCTGATGGTGATGGGTCCATATTTATGTTTCTTTAAGCCCTGTATCATGTCACAAAGTGAACAAGAACAGAGCTCTTTACCCATATGATTGATCAAAAAAGGAAGGTAACTTAAAAAAATGTTATCCCGTAATTTTAGTTTTAGACTAATTCAGTCAAACGTACTATTAAGAAACTCACCGATGAAAAAGGTCACAGAGTGTGATTCTTTACGCTGATGTGGTTTGAGGTATTTTCTGGCCTTTCTTCGGTCTTCTTCAGCGAAATGTTTGATAAATAGATCCTCAACTTCATCTGCTAAGTTCATTACCTGTCGTTTCTGAGACTAATGAGCAAGTCTGACAGATTCACAAAAACAATTTTCACAAATCTAAGGACTACCCGTCAGTGCAGACATGAGAAGCAAGATCATTAGCCACTTGACATTGTCGGAAAACATCCTATAATAATTTTTTCTGCAACTTGGCTATACATAACGGGACCAGATATTTTACTTTAATTAGTTTTTAAGATTCAGAATTTACCTTGTCTGAACTGTTAAAATAGGAGCTTTCGACAACTTTTAGATAGATGGGAAGTACTTGTTTTTCAGTTACCTATAAAAAAGAAAAAAGAAAACCAAGAAAAACTCTTTTCCATTAGATATGTATGCACGCCAAAATAAAATGTTAAAAGATGTTTAAAAGGTAACCTATTTACTTTATCGAATTTCTTCAAAATCTTTACAAAAGCAAGCATGTTCAAGTTCCTGAAACCACATCATTAATTGCAGACCAGTAAGCTTCTCCATATCCAAATGAAATATCAACAACGCAGTAGATTTTTTTTTTTTGCTTTTTCTTAAAAAAAAGAGTAATCCTTCAATTAAATACCTGTAAGTTTCAAGATATCCCAACCCTTTGTAGAGCTCTATGAAAGCTCCTTTGATCATCTTCTCTGCATGATTCAACTTTGTTTTGTTGATACGCAGCTTGCTTCCTTCAGGGTTGCAATTATTGGAGGACTGATTAATCAAATCTCCCCAAACTAGATAACTGATCGCCGAGAAAGTACGAGAAGGTGTGGTTAGAGGAATGTTTATCCTTAAATTCTTCCCTTGGCAATTGAAAACACGGCCCGAAAGTGTCCTCAGTTTCCTATCCTCTCTTTTCATGATCCTTGTTGATTTTCCCATCTCTTCTGATCTTGGGGAGTCTAGGACTTCATTTTTCTCCAAGTCATCTGTGCTGTCGTCCTGAATCTGTTCTTGTTCTATTCTGTCTGTCACTGAATCTTCCTCTGCAGCCAAGAAAAAAAATGATACAGAATAGAGTTCATGATTTTGCTGATATCAGATTATTTGAAGTTAAAGAAATAAAATAAACTCTTGCACATTAATGCTAATACCAGTCCCACTTAATAAAGCTATTTCTATTTGTTTTTCTCTGCTACAGTTTTACAAGTTTAACAATTCCTATATGCTAAATTTTGATTATGATGCCTGAGCGTACTTTTCTTCTAGTACTGATCTTTTATGGCCCATATTTCAAACAGCATAGGAATTGAAACATTAAGTGTCAAATGTACTTGTGTTGTGCGTGAACTATCATGTTCCGAGTCACGAGAGCAAAAATATGGATACGAGTCCTAATGGTAAGTGCATATGCAGATTTAAATGAGGATAAGAAAAGGTGACATTATATTAAATCTTTAATTAAATGACGTAAATTTGGAAAATCGGCTATCCTCACAAGCCAGAGTTGGAATTGTCATTATACCACAAGAGATTCTGCAATCAATAGAGGCATCCTCAGTGGAATCCTGAGCAGAATTAGCAACTTTGTCGCGCTGTTGTTTGAATGCAGCTTTGAGCTCTACAAGAATATCCATTTGTTTCTTCAAGCAATCCCCTCTATCCAAGAACTCTTTCTCCTTAGTCTTGTAAAACTGGTTAACTTTGTTAAGTTGCAAGTCCAGACATGAGAAAAACTCTTTGGCAGCATCACTATCCTCAAATTGCTCAACCAGTTCTGTCTCGTACACATCACCTTTACTAGCTGAAGATGCAAGTTTCTTATGAACCTGTTAGACACCAATATTCATCACATTAATTCTTGCCAAGTATATCAAAGAAGTAATGCATATGTTAATTAGGGGTAGCGAGCACTACATGAATGGCTTCATGGTCCTTGTGTTGATGACCAAATAAAGAGAACCCCCCCTTAAGAGAGGAAAGGAAGTTGCTAGACAAAGAGTTATGATGACTGTGCTTGAAGAGGGTGTTCTTCTTGTTGTTATTAAGGAGATGGATTTTCTTCAGGTCTTTCTTGAGTTGCCAGTAATCAACAAAAGCCTCTTTCCACTCAGGCACAAGCTGACCCTCAAACTGCTTAGAAAACTTCACCATCCTTAACAACTCACCCGAGCCTGTCACTTACGTTTGAAAGAGGGCGTAACTAGGTGAAGTTTTTTTGTGCAGCTAGTTTTGTTGAGACTTGAGAATGTGTTCGAAGGCAGCCCGTGATCACATTATTTATGGGATGGGAAAAAAAAGGAATATGATTGATGTGCTCGTACCGATGCTCGACAGCACATTCTAAAATATCCTTTGCACTTGTACTAACAATTCTATGCTTCGTCCACTTGAAAGTTATAGTGGCCAAGATTCGCCGGAAAATCATCAAACCGCCACCGGATGTGATGGCTTCTCTGCCAACATGTTCTTATGAAGGTTTTGAAAGGCTTGGGAATTTAAAGTGGATGAGAGTGGGGACGTTCACATTTCAAAAATAAAAGGGGAGCTTCCTGCAATTTCATGATCGAGTAATGTTTTGGACAGTTAGTATATTTATGTTTATTTTTTAGCTTTTAAGTATGGTGGAGTCTTCCTAAATATACATGTACATGTACGCTGCCGGTGTGTACGTGGATCGATGTATACGATATTCTCGGTTTTTATTCTATCTATTTATTTATAGACTCATTCGCCTTTATTTATTAATTATTTTAAAAGACAAATACAGGTACTTGGTGCTTCATTAATTTTTAAAAAGAGTGAATTTGACTGGCTAATCATATACAAGCACACGAATGTTGCTTCTAATTAGACCAGCCTGATTTCCACTAATTCGAGATCAAGTAAAAGTTCCACCTGTTTCCGATCACCGCCGCTAAGATAAGAAAGGTTATATAATATTTGTATCCTCTCTGATGTGCTAGGCTTACACGACGGCAGAACCATCATATAAAGTGTCCCACACATCGGCCATCGATCGACTATATGTTTATTCGTCAGCAGAATAATTTGATGCCGAGTCCCTCATCAGCAACATTTTGTACCGCCATTGCCAACCAAAGAAAGCAATCCACCATTACTGTATATATATATATAAGAAATGAAAATGAAAAAACTCCATTAAATGGACAAGTTACAACTTGCTATCTTTCTAGACATGAATTACAATAACATCAGAAATTATAATTGTGGAAATTATATATATATTTCTTTTTTACATAATATAATTAATTAATATTCATTGCTTAAGAGAATATAGCAATACACCTCTTAATTACATTATTTCTCTGCACTACCATGCATTCAACGTGTGAGTCTAAAATTAGAAGAATGTAATTAAGAGGATAATTTCTTTATAAATAAAAATAATGATGGCTTTTTAAAAATATTTATGTATTTTGAAGTAAAACACTGGAGATTGTATATATGTATATATTTCATAATCATTTTTAATAACTCCTTATTCTACAAATAATGTATCTTTTTTTTTTTCAAGCATTTTAAGTTAGATAAAAAAAATTTAAAAACAAACAAAGTCTAAAACCCTCAACATGGAGCTTTGGTCCTTTTTTGTATTATAGAGTTCGAATATTCTGTATAAATATATCCAAAAAACATTGTTTGATATGAAATACATTAGTAATTGATTTTCTTTCGTAATTATAGAAGTTTCTTATAGTAACATGCCAGAAGCAGCGCCATTGTACTTATCTTGTTAAGGAAGGATCGACGAATAGAGAGCGAGAATCATTACAGACAGACATGGAAATAAGAAAAACAGAACACGGATCAAAATATATATGAGATCCAACTGGAAGCTGGCGCACGATCGACCATAACATCCAAGCTTATAGGAGTCGCAGCCCCACACCTGCAAGAGAGACGCCCAAGGAGATGATCGCAGCAGCAAAGGCATTCAATGCACGCTGATGGAGGCGTGGCGAATGTCCAAAAATAAGAAAAAAAATAGGTCAACCTCACATCTCAGAAGGGAGGATGACACAAAATAGTAAAACACAGAAGATTGAAGAATTAATGCACATATAGCGCCCTAAGTTAGCGAGGAGAAGAAAAAAAGGAAAGGGCAGGAGAAAGCCACTCAGTGACAACTTAATTGTTTGTTAACAGTTGAGTCCACAGTGTATTTGTGAGACAATCAACAAGGCCAAACAGTGAATGGCTCAGCTGTTCTTGTTTTTTTTTTTTTTTTATGATATGATTATTTATAATATGGTTGTTGAATTACGTACATGGTCTAATATTTATTAACGTTTATAAAAATATTGGCAAGATGTTCTGATATTAGGATCAAATCAAATCAATATTGATTCAATCAGGAGTTAATTTACTCTTTGTAGGACTTCCAAAAATAAGAAACTATAAGTGAGTGTATGAAATCAGTACAGTCAAGAAAAAAGAACAGAAAGGAAGAAGACATGCACTTAAACCAAAAAGAAAGGGCACCCACGAAATCTAAATAACTTTCTGTTTTTATGTTTTTAAAAATTTTAATTTTTTTATTTTAAATTAATATTTTTTTAATATTTCTAATTATTTTGATATACTAATATCAAGAATATTTTTTAAAAATAAAAAATATTATTTTTATATATATTTTTAAATAAATAACATTTAAATAAAAAATTATTATCATCCTCGTAACTTCCAGTACTAGAAGTGTGTTGAACCAATTACAGGACATGAAAATGATAGTCTGATTCGGATGGCATGATATGTTTTGGTGCGCTCTTTTCACTGTCTCTCCTTTTCTTCTTCTCGTTACTAACGTTATCATCTCGCATACATATATATTCTACTCTATGTTGTGATACAAATGTTTGACCCAACAATATCAAGTGTTTTTTTTTAAAAATATTTGACAAGTTAATGATTAAATATATCATTTATTAAAAAATTTTAAAGGATATAACTTAACTGATCATATTCTAAATTTGTTTTCTAGAGATCACTAATTCAAGTTTCATAAACTTTATGGCCACTAAAGGTTTACATGGTCGTTAGTTTCAAGACCCGTGAGATTAGTCGAGATGCGCGTAAACTGGCTCGGATACCCACGTTAATAAAAAAAATCAATCGTCAAATGATATATATATTTTTATTAAATATAACACATGTTTTTAACAACATTCATTAAATACTCTTTTTTAACGATCTTAAAGCTCATCCATCACCTGTAATGTGATAAATTCTAGAGATTGGTAAATTCTTTTAGATGCTAGCTTTATAATTTAACATAAATTTTTTTAAAAAAGAACATTTTTTGTAATCACCAATTAACTCTTATAAAAGGTCAAACAAATATTAAAATAAAAGTACATTAATTGGAACCGACGTCGTGAAGCCACTAATACACCTTTTAAATATTTAACAATCTATTATAAAATGGGATTTTAACTTTTGAAAAATGATTGCAAGCCACTGATAAAAATATTGATTTGTGGCTTCATAGACTGATGCTTTTGTCCAAGCAGTCTTAAGATGAAAACTTGAAAACATAATTATCATCGAAACTTATGCCTCTTTGAGTTTAATTTAATCATTGTTAATGGTTACTAACATATATAATACTTGTATTCTTGGATATCTTTAACATAATTCCATGGATATACGCATATCATATTCTAATACAAATATAAATTAAAAAAAAAATCATGTTTTATCGTCGTGTGTCATTTGAAAAAAAATATGTTGTCCAAATATCTTTATATTAAGTTTAAAATAAAAAAAAATAACATGATGGGAGAGGAAAAGATTCGTAGAATAAAAAGGAAAAGTAAAAAAAACCTATTGGTAAGAGAGCCGTAGAATTAAAGAAAAAAATAAACTACGAAAAGAAAAGAAAAGAAAACTCAAACTTTAAAGTTCAAAGTCCAAAGAGACACTTCAAACCCAAATAAAGCAAAAACAAAGTAGTACCAAATGAATTGTGATATTATTATTGTTAAATAATATATTTATCTTATTTTATTTATTAAGGATATATCAGTATTTTTGTCACGACCCGAATCTTGGATCCATGACCAGCACATAGGCAAGGTTCCCCTCCAAGGTTCCATACCTATGCGAACCCAAACTTACACACAAACTTATCCTAACTAAATCAGAGTTCAACGCAGCATTAATAACAAAATCAACTTCATAATATAATTGAATTGTCTTAATACAAGAGTTAATATAATTTCATAGTTTTGGAGCACTAACTAGACATAAAGGAAAATGTACAAAGTACAACCAAGAGCAGGTTCTGAAGGTCCAACAAAATGACCTGCTATCAAGCTATAAGCCTGAAAAGGATAAATAATGAGATG
>Ga0307517_10014106_pt1 | contig 10776 bp, 3 predicted proteins | sample 23_EM_MG_FD_194515 | JGI IMG/M metagenome (GOLD analysis project Ga0307517, IMG submission 194515) | Populus trichocarpa ectomycorrhiza microbial communities from riparian zone in the Pacific Northwest, United States - 23_EM | ecosystem: Host-associated > Plants > Roots > Unclassified | place...
TGTGATTATCGATTGAAACGATGATTCGCAAGAATGAAAAAGAAAGAGGAAGAGAAATTATGTAAATATTGTAGGTTTTTTTTATTCAATTTTGATGTTAATTTATACGTTAATCAATCATCGAGGTTATGTTCTTCATCTCAATCTCAATTATAATATTAGTGTTTGTTTGAAAATATAGTTACGGTTGCTTTTTAAATTTTTTTTGTGTCGAAATACATCAAAATAATATTTTTTATTTTTAAAAAATTATTTTTACATAAAAAAAATTAATTTTTAGCTAAAAAAATAAAATTTTTATGAAACACAAACGGTGCCAATACCAAGAATTGTTTAGTAAATAAATAGTTGATTACATATTATATATCAATCCTAAAATTAATTAATTTGATGAGTTTTTTTTATTATAGTCAATAATCACAACTAATTTTTATTGTGGGATGTTTTTTTATCATGACTTTTACCAACTACATGTTAATTAAAAACAACTAATTGCATCCATAACTACAGCAAAGCCGCAACAGTTACCATAATAGTAAAAGTCAACAATATTATCAAACTAAACCTAAAGTTGTTAATTGAGAGCATGAATTAACAAAGAGCGGATATTGTACCCGAAATCTCATTCTTTTTATTTTTTGCAAAAAAAAAAAAAAAAATTAATGGGAAGGGCCCATCATCCCATCTCTTATAAAATCAAGAACATTGAAAGATTCCATGGAAGTAAATGTTCAACACGAAGTCATCTCTCTCTGTCTTCATCAAAAAATGTTTTAATCAGTGAATTATTATCTATGGAAATTAAAAAATTGTAGAGAACCTCACACTAACTAGCTATTAATTATTTATATATTGTATTTTGATGTACTAATGGGAGGCAATGCATTTGAATTGAGATATTCTCAAGTTTTTTTATGTTATATTCTGCTATAATCATTAGATTCAAATTCAACAAACGTGATTATAAAATAAAAATGAATTAATTTATTATATTATTTTATTTCCTCCATCTAACATAAATTATTAAATTCAAAACTAATTTTAATAAAATCATGAGTAAGTCACATGTTCTCACAAGGCATGCCGTTTTCATTGAGCTATGATGGTGACACAATTTGAATCAAGTATATATAAACCTTAGGTATCTTAACGACCGAATCAACTCGTTGTTAGCAGCAAATTAATTATAACGACAAAAATTATATATACACACACAATAATTGGCTATACCATTTTTAATATATGATTTTTTTTTAGGAAATAATTTTATAATACTCTTTCCTTTCCGTATTTTTTATCACTATCAACTGTTATAAGCATAGTTTTAAAACCCGGTCAGCCTAGCAAACCGACTTGAAACTGGAATCGTGTCAGGATTAAAAAAATAATAGAGGACAAAAACCCGGATTGACCTAGAAAGATCTAGTTAGGCTTCACAGGTCGACCCGAGACCAAAATCAGATCGGGTTCAATAAAAAATAATAAAAATTAAAAATTCAGGTTGACTTGGAAAGATCTGGTTGCAATTCACTAATTATTTTTTTTAATACAAACATTTTAATTTACATATAAAAAAATTAAAATCAGTTCTAGATGATTTGATTACTTAGTCAAAACCTATAGTACGAATCTTGAACCGAGTTGAATCATTGTATAAGGTTTACAAACTCGTTACAAGGGGATAAGAATTTATTAATCCAAATTTTGTATTATAAACGGTTGTTCACTCGCAACAAATTATAGTCACCGTCACTTTATTTATTATAATTAGTATTACAATGGAAAAGGATTAATAGTATTACAATTTATAGTTTTATTTTTATAAAAAAAATATTTAAGATTTTAAAACTTCAAAACTTGTATTAAAGTTGTCGTGGGGGCACGTGTTTGAAAGAAGCATACAAACATGTAGATTTCTAAATTTTAATGAATTTTTCTTATTTAGAAAGAAAAAAAAAACACAAATTTCCCTCCATTTAGATGGTTGGAGTCTACAATAATAATTAAAATTTTTTCTGAGAAAAGAACAAAAAAAAATAAAGATAAAATGACTGTTTATTTTTATGTTTCAAAATATTTTTGAAAAAAATAAAAAAATTATTTTTTATTTACTTTAAATTAATATTTTTAAATATATTAATATTAAAAATAATTTTTTGAAAATAAAATAAAATTATTTTAATATATTTTTAAATAAAAGATATTTTAAAAAATAATCGGTGATTCCACTCATGAAGAAAAAGAAAAAATCATTGACGCGTCACCAACACGTCGTCTGGAAGCAGGCAGCCAAAGTCCAATAAACGGGGGCCCTGCCATCAAAGCCTCCCCCCTCCCTCTCCCTCTCCTCCTCTCTCTTTCCTGCCATTATTTATACGAGAAGATAGCCCGTCTCTACTCGTCATAACTACTAATAGAAATAGATACCTTAGAGGATCTGTCAGTTCCCATATCATCACAGATTTTGCACCATCTACCTAATATTTCCTGCCTTCTCTAGCTATCTAGCTAGCTTGTTAGTTAGTTTCTTGTAATAGAAAGAACCAGTTTCTTGTTTCAAGAAACCCCATTAAAGTTTTCTTGAGAAAATTGTTTTTGCTAAGAAAGAAAAGAAATGGCTACTGCTTTGGTATCTCAAGAAAATGTTGTAGCTTCTTTGGTGTCTCGTACAGGGAGGCATTTGCAGCGTTATGATAAAGGTCGTCGTCAAGTTGTAGGGTGGGTTGGTTTTCCCTTATCCTTCTCTCTACTGATTTTTTTTTCTCATTAGTTAACTAGCTGCGTTTTCTTGATTTTGCCTAGTGGGGCATGATTGTTTTTCTTATTAGGCCTGCAGATTTGATGGACTAAATAATCATTAGTTGATTGAGGTTTTGTTAAGTTTTGCTTTGTCTTTTAATAAAACAGGATTCGTCATAAATGATTTCTTGACATGTTAGAAAAGCAGAACTTGATTCTGGTTTGCGAGGTTGGTCTAGTACAAAATCTTTAATGAATGTGATGAATGGTTGCTTACGGGCGCTTGAGGCCACTTGCTAGTCCATCATGGTGGGCTTATCCATGATGGGTGGACAGGATTGGCCCACGTGCATGGATAATTGTCCATATCTTTTCCTAAATCTTCTTGTGGAGCAGGGAAAATACAGTTTCTGTCCTGCTCTCTGATTGATTGGCCATCTTTGTTGGAACTGAAAACATGGAAGCAATAATTCAATTGATGATTTGATTCCAAGTAGTCCAGTTTGTGCCCGATTTGATTACTTTTAAGTTTCTTGGTTGCTAAATTTTCTGTATTCTTGTTTCACATATTGCAGATGCATACCATACAGATACAAGAACGGGAGCTCAAATACTTCGGAGGTTGAAGATGAGTTAGAAGTACTTGTCATCAGTTCACAGAAAGGAAAGGGGATGTTGTTTCCTAAGGTAACTAATTTCAAAATGAAATTAGCACTTGATTAACTCAATGTAGAGCGTAGAGTATAGACCATTGCTCTGTCACATAACCTAACCAATATGCTTCATTGATTACCAGGGAGGCTGGGAATTGGATGAAACCATAAAACAAGCCGCTTCTCGAGAGACATACGAGGAAGCCGGGGTGAAAGGCAATGTTGAGGTAGTTGTCTTATCTTCTTTAATGGTGTGATTGCAGTTCAATTTAAGTTCATTTTTCCCAAATTTAATCACGCAGTTTATTGATGTTTGACCTTTTTTTGCAGCACCAATTAGGTCACTGGACCTTCCAGAGCAGAACTCATGGCACTGATTATGATGGATACTTGTTCCCTTTACATGTTAAGGAGGTATTAGATTTCTGGCCAGAGAAAAACAATCGCCAGAGAAAATGGGTATGCACATGCTACCTTTCTAACATTTTTATCTGTATTATTGGAACTGTCGGTGCAATTGCTGATATTAAGTTACCTTTGTGCTATGTATAGATGAGTGTGGAAGAAGCAAGAGAATGCTGTCAGCGTTGGTGGATGAAGGAAGCCTTGGATGTATTAGTTGACCGTCTCGCAGGTCGGCAACAACTTGGTGAAGAAGAAATGGGATCTTGTTCTTTAAGCTACCAGGCCAAATCCAACTTGTAAATAGACAAATTGTGGAGAAATACAGCGAGGGCCATAATTAACAGGAATTGAACAAGCAAGAAAAGGAGTGGCAGGAAGCAAGAATTAGGCGATTTTGTGTTTATTTTGTTGTCCCTTTCTTGAATTTTCAATTCTGATCACTTTCTTGTTAGGAATATGTTAGTGGGAACATCAGAGAGTTTTACGAGGAAGACGCAAGATGGTTTCTAACTGGAGAGGAATTAATAAAAAATTATGTTTTGGGAAGGAAACAAAACTGTCAGTTGTCTTTATTTCCATAGTCGGCTAACTGTCATTGGACTTCATCAGGATTGCAGATAATGACAGCTTTTTTTACTTCTGGAAATTTTGATTATTTGCAATTAATTTAAGGGCTTTGAAAGTAGTAATCTGTAGTTGTCAAAGAAGAAAATTGGGAAAGTTTCTTATTTTGTTCTTCTTTTGTTTCTAATTTAACCTGCAAAATGGGGTGGACTTTCCTCCTCCATCAAGCTCTAGTTTCTTCATATAAGCGATGTCGGCTCTAGGTTTTGACTTTGATTTTCGTTAATTATTATCCTTCTTGAATCTTGAAATGACTTTGAAGCATTGGGTATTATAGATTGAAAAGTAAGAAAATATTATATGCTCCGCGGGTTTTTGAACATACATTAATAATTATTTTTTAAAAAAATTAATTTTGTTAACAACAAATTAAAATAATTCAAAGATATAAAAACTATGCGGTTTATTTGGCGAAACGGTAATTATTGTTAAAATAATTCAATTAATATAAAATAAATACAAACATGAATAAAAAAGAGGCTATAATTTTCTTTAATTTAGCATGTTTTAATCTAAATATAAAATAATTATATATAAACTAAAGTGAAAATAATATTCTACTAAAATAAAATAAAATATATATTTCTTAACATTTATACCGTCCAACCAAACACCTCCTTTATAACTCCAACGAAAGGATTCATAAAAAATGATCTTGTGGGTAAAGTTCAAAGCTTGTGATCCATGAAGCTATGATTTCCATCTCACATTATCCAAATTTGTTTTTTATATAATTAAGTAAAAATTAAAACAATTCCATTCTGGTAACGATGACTTATTTAAGTTATTAGAAGGCATAGTTTTCGCATGATGTCCAATTCATTCACATGTTATTGCAACACGCGCGGGACGTGCATGGCATTTTTTTTAATTATATATACAGCTTTTATAAGGAGTTTTTATACTAATATTACAAAACATTAATAACATACCCTCTGCAGTTCATATAAATCTATCATTTTTAGATTTGAAATATGTTAAAATATCGGAGGAAACTAAACATTAAATGTGCACAGAATATTGAAAAAGGTGCACAAAAATATTTACTCAAATCATTTACTCTTAAAATATCCATCTTCCTCATCCTCCACCCATTTTGTTGTTCTTACAAACTGTTTCTAATTTATTGTGTTCTTTCTTTATCTTTGTAGGTAGCCTCTGTGATTATGGACAGGTAGCAACGGTGGCTCTATGGTTAGCTCGGCATCGTTTCTATTAGATAGCAGAGAGGGTAGGTTAAGGTCGCAGCAAGTCACCTCTTAGAAAAGCTGTTGAGAGGATGAAACAATAAAGTCTTGTTTAGTTTAGTTCTCATTGCTGTCTTTCTGATTCTAAGTTACAAATCTTTCAAGTTAAAGTGATTTTTTGAGTTTGATCTTTGAAGGGTTTTTGTGTTTTTAGTTTAAGATCGTGGGTTTTTGCTTCTTCTCAAATGTTTTCCCTTTTTATTTAAGGTTTTGGAGATGATAGTAAGTTGTAATTATGTTAGGTTAATTGAGATTACTGGGGATTAGTTGGATTCTTACGTTTCATATTTTACACGATCTCTACTTCCTCTTTGCTTCATAATAATTGATCATTCGAGGAGACCTGAGCGAGATAGATGCAGGGGAAACCCTTTTGCTTCCCCGTCTCCTCTCTGCCTATTGCCCAGTCACATTGAAGTAATAGCACATCTCATCTCTATCTATTTATGCTCTTCTTCTTCTTCTTCCAACTTTTGACGGGGGTAAAAAATCTGAATCCATGCTTGTCTTCATATTTTCCCTTGGAAAGCTTCACATCAGGCTGTTGTCCAGTCTCACCATGTTTTCTTAAACTTGAAGTTCTTAAAGAGAGCTAGGAACCAGAGGGAAAAGTGCGTATCAGAAGTAGCAAAAATAAGTTTTCTTGCCCGAAGGACAAGATGAGTAGGATGTCATATAACAAGATAAAATGAGGATGAAGAATAGATAATTAATCAAATAAGGGGTACGTTTCTTGCCCAGATTCATGAATAGAGTGATAAAAAAATAAAGAAAAATGCCATCACAACTAAATTTACATGCCTTAAAAACAATAAAGTTAAACTATACACAATGTTCACGAGGGATCTCTTTTGGTGAAACTTGGTCATATTTGCAGCAGCTTTGAATTGTTCTTCTAGAACTCATCCAGGTTCGAACGTTCTTCGGTAAGCTCGTACAACTCAATAGTATTTGCTTCTTCAAAGGTTTACTCTTTGTTTCTTGGTTTTGGTATTAGCTCCTTCAATTCATCTGCTAAACTTTCGATTGATTACAAAAATATAACATGATAATGAAGGCATTGAGAAGCAATAAAAGAGAGAAGCTAAAATTTTAAGAACAAATAAATAAATATTAATGATGAACCAATATAAAAGGATGCAAATATAATGCATGGAAAAAATGGACCTTGAGAAGGTGAGATGATGGTATAACTACCATTCTGGCTTCCTGGTGGAGATGGGAGAATTGGGCACCTCTCAATCTCTAACCTCTTCAGTGCCATGCACCGTGGCAACCAATCTGGCAGAGAAGAAAGCCTGTCGCAATAGGAAATAGAAAGATATTGCAGGCTGCTAGCAGCATATTTAAGCTCGTTTGGGAGTTCTATCAACTTGGGAAGCTGAACAAAAGTCAGAGACCGAAGCTTTTGAAGGCCTTGGTGGCCCTCTTCTTTTTTCTCCTCATCCTCAATTTGCTCTTTTTTGTAATTAAGACCTACAATATTGAGCAATGATGGAAGGCGCCAGCGCCCTTCCAAGCTATCTTCCTCTTTCTTCTTCAGTTGTCCACTCAAATCAAGACCACTGCAGTTACGAATCTCCAGACTTTCAAGGGAAATGAGGGAATTCAAACTGAACTCTAAAGAAGTGAGATTGGGGCAATCAATCAAACATAATTTTTGAAGAGCAGTCAAGTGCTGCATTCCTCGAACCAGAGTTGAAAGACGATAACAATTGTGGATGGACAATGAACGAAGCGAAGTCAAGCACTCTATCCCTTTGTTTGGCAAGAACTCTTGCTTCGAAGTTATTTCCAAATGTCGTAGGGTAGCAATCTTCCAAGTACCTTTTGGCAACTCCTCAAGCTGCTTGCAAGAATATAGTTTCAACTTCTGCAAATTTTGCAATTTGCATATAGAATGTGGAAGTCTTCTAATGTGATAGTTCTTAGAGAGATCAAGATATCTTAAATGCAGCAAGGTACCGATGGAACTTGGCAAACCATCAAATTCTGATTCAGTTAGAATAAGGATGCGCAGGTACTTGAGATTTGCAAGGAGATTAATTACTGTCTTGTTTTGCTCCACTAGTAGATGATAGTAAAGAGTTCGCAACTTTTTTGCATTGCATAAAAATTCTGAAATTGAATCCTTGACTTTCGATGAAGAGTTTTCAGGCAAACCAGATCCAAAAACAGAAACATGTCTAACTTTTTTGCTAGGGATTTTAGGATGAGCAGTGATGATTGAGCACTCTGTTCCAGCAACCAGCCGTGCAAGATCATGAATAAGATCATGCATTTTGCAGTGTCTTGCTTCATCATCAGGATATTTATGTTCATCTTCCAGGAGAGACATTGACAAGAGTTCATTAACATACCTGTCAAAAAAATAAAAATGAAACACCAAAACAGTAAAAGATGAACATATAAAAAGATTGGATATGATTGCATGGTTTGAGGATGAGTAGGATAATTATTTGTTAATGTTCAAATAGCAACATTTTCTCATTCACTTGATGAGTGTTTATATTAATTAACCCCACTAAATGCATATTTTTTTATGGGAGATTAATATACATATGGTATATTAGTTGATATAATTGAAAAAATCGTTTATTCATTCTTTCAAACAATCAAAACAAATCCCACTGACTAAGATAATCAATCATATAATTTTCTTTAGCTCGAGATTCTTTAACAATAAATACCTGTGGCCAATCTTCTCAATTGGACTTCCATCAGATGATTGAAGGAAACCTTGAGCCATCCACATGTGGATTAGTGTTTCCTTATCGATTGAATGATCTTTGGGAAACAAAGAGCAAAACGCAAAGCATGGCTTCAAGTATTGTGGTATTTGATCATACGTCAATCTTAAAACAGGAAGAACATCATCTTCCTTCTGAGCTAGTTCCCATATCTCACTATTCTTCACTAACAACCATTCATCTTCACCCTTCCGGTATAAGAAGCAACCCAACGTTCTTGCAGCTAGAGGAAGCCCTCCACATTTCCTAACTATATCCTTTCCAATTGCTACTAGGTTTTGAGGTCGATCTTGAATTCTATCAAATGTCCATGACAGAAACAAATCCAAACACTTATCATATGGAAGACCACTCAAATTATATACATAGCGTGTGTCAGTGGCCATCATTGATGCAATCATCCTACCACGTGTGGTTACTAAAACTTTACTCCCCCTGGCACCATTCATTAACAAATCTTTTAAGCGAAACCATTTTACTCTATCCTCATTCCAAACATCATCTAGGACTAGTAAATACTTGCTAGTGCTCATTTGTTGCTTAAGTATGATTTGCAACAAATCAAAATCCAAGTGGCCATATTTTCTATGATCCAATTTTTCAGCAATTCTTTGTGAAATCTGTCGCACATGAAAGTCATCAGAGACACACATCCATATTTTACGATATCCAAAATGGGATGCAACTCTATCGTCATTGAAGACCAACTGAGCAAGTGTAGTCTTTCCTAAACCACCCATTCCAACGATAGGAATTATGGTAACATTTTCTTTCTCATTAGAAGACAGCAACAATTTGATTATCGCCTCCTTATCAACTTCCCTTCCTATAACCTCTGATGAAACAACTGAGCCAGTTTGTTCCCTTTTTAATGGCACAGCTTTGCCATCTCTCCCACTTTGTACCGTAAAGTGGAACTTAGACCTATCTTCTGCAATTTCATCCATGTTCTCTCTAATTTTCTTTAACTTTTGACCCAATTGAAAACGAAACAAGATAGGGTTTGAAAGCGAACAAAAGTTGCACACCTTCTTTATCAAGCTCCTATACACCAGGACCTGCCTTTGCACATTGTCAGTCTGGTATTCATCAATCACGTCATCCGCATCGTAGACTGCTTCTTTAAGCTTTCCCAACCAATCCCTAACCTCCTCGTTTTTGTCATGTTCCTCCTCTGCAGCATGAAGTACAGAGTTAATTGTAGATAATGTGTTTTTAAGCTTTTTAAGCTGTTCTTCAACTCCACATGCTAGTTCAATTTGTTGCTGAATCAGGGGTGCCAACTCTTTGGTGATTGTACCAACAATATTGGAGATAACAGCTTCTGCCATTATCTTCCCTGGTTCAAGAATAAAAAGGGTTTTCTTTATAAAGAAGAGAGCAAACCAATGGAAAGAAGGACGAGGCTCGGTAAAGGATAGGAAAGAATGTTGGACTTGGAAGAAAATGATAGCCTTGAGAAAACGAGGACTAGAAGAATGATGAAATGTGATAGCATATCTTACACTGCACTCATCATGTAATCAATAGAATGAAGCCAGGTATAGAGTAAGAAGAAGTTGCCCTCAGAAAGAAGAACTAGGAAGTCGGCTTTTGTTGGAAAAGGCAGTGAAATGTGATCCATGCAGGAGCATAGCTTGTACAATACTCATGGTGCAAACTGTGAAAGTAAAATCCCAGAATTAAGCAGTCATGGAAGTACTTGAGTTGCCTACTAAATGTTTGGTGAAATGCAAATGTCATGCATCCATCTCCCAGCCTAACAATTCCTTTTACCAATACAGTCTTTCCCAGATCACAAAAACAGAGGAAAAAGCAATCTTAGGGTAATAATATCAACATTAAATGAAGCTTAAATACTTTTTTTATTATTATTAATATAAATATCAGCTTGCATATAAATCAACTAATTTTACGTATCCTAAAATTAATGAATATATAAGTTTCGAGTTACTGAAATTTAAATATTCTTTAAGTGTATGGAAGATGAGAAAAAGTAAGAGCATTAACCTGAAAGAAAAGAAGACCAGCTTGCTTCGCTCATAGGCGCCGGAATCTAACCCAACAGCGGAGGCCCAGCCTTTTCTTTTTGCTTTTCCTTTCTCGCACTCCTCTTGCCTTGTAAGTTGTTGGTTTGCTATTTGATGCCTGCGGAATCTCGAGACTTAATAGAAATAGAAAGCCCAACTCGCTGTATAAAACCTAAGTTATAAGTTGAGATATATGGAACCTGAGCCCAAGAGAGGTGCAGATCCATTTAAATATCAGAGACGAGAATACTTGTCCTCTACTATATATTTTAAAAAAATTTAAAAAATATTATTTTAATATATTCTTAATAAAAAAATATTTTAAAAA
>Ga0307517_10014107_pt1 | contig 10776 bp, 11 predicted proteins | sample 23_EM_MG_FD_194515 | JGI IMG/M metagenome (GOLD analysis project Ga0307517, IMG submission 194515) | Populus trichocarpa ectomycorrhiza microbial communities from riparian zone in the Pacific Northwest, United States - 23_EM | ecosystem: Host-associated > Plants > Roots > Unclassified | place...
GGCGATCCTCCTTGCCTTATTTTCCGTCGAATAGGCAAAGAACCCATAGACGGCCAGCAGGAAGGCCAGGAGAAGGGAAATAAGGATAACGGTATTGAGGGTATGATAGCGGGATGTCATTTCATCGAGCCTTGTCTTGAGCCGGTGATCTTCCGCCGATTGCAGACTTTTAATGTTCGTCCGGATTCGGTCCATGATCTCCCTGCCGAAAAATCCTTTCATGCGGAGAGTATCCGTCAGCTCGTAATGATGGCGGGTATAGTCCTGGACGGCAAACTCCATCAGCTCGTATTTCTTGTCCATCAGTGTGCGGAGGGTCGCCAGCCGGGATTGCTGGTCGGCGTCGCTGCGGGTATCTTTCTGGAGGAGGGTATATACGGAGTCGGCTGATGCTTTGCTTTCTTTATAAGGATGGAGGAAGATCTGATCCTTCATGATCAGGAAGCCCCGCATGCCTGTTTCCGCATCTTTCAGCGAAGAGAACAGGTTCTCCACCCGGGTGATGACCTTATAGGAATGGTCCACGAGCTGTGCCTGTTTCAGCAATTCCGAATTAGCATAGAGCGTGAGCAGGTAGGAGATCAACAACAATAGAAAAGCTGCGCCATACCCTACGCGGATACCCAGGTCGATCGCAAATTTTTTTATCACTGTTTTCATGTCGAATCTCAATATCTGTTATGACAGGCTATAAGGGTCTATGGCAGCCGCGTCGGTCCGGCGATCCGGAACAGAACGTGATAAGATTCGGGGTCGGCGAATATCTTCTGAACAGGTCGGATCAGGAAGGCGCCCAGACGGCGACGGAACCTGCGTTCACACGGAATTCACCGTGGCCGTTCTCATCCAGGGTGACGGGGTCGGGATATTTCCCAAGGTAATCTTTAAATACCTTCCCGGCATGCGCCTTTCCTATTTCCATGGTCTTAAATCCTTCTTCTCCATTGCTGAGCAATACGGCGCATCCCGATCCGGGATGATCCGCGTCACCTTCCCGGGTCCACCCGATGCAACTGGCATGATCCAGGTAATCCCGCTGCGCGCCATAGGCGAAGAGATTCCGTGCCTGCATCAGTTGATCGATATGTTCGCAGGCCGGCAGGAAGATCTCGTACTCCTGGCCATCGTGGCCCTTGTCTTTATAGGTAGCACTGTAAAGGTCCGTATAAAAAACACAGGGATAGCCATTTTCCCTTAGTAATATAAGGGCATAGGCCAGGGGCTTGAACCATTGTTCGATGGGAGCTTCCAGGGACTGAAGGGGCTGGGTATCGTGATTGCCGACGACGGTCACCGCCTTTTCGGGTTTGCTCGCTACCAGGGTATCGTTAAAGATGGTCGCCAGGTCGAAATCATTCCCTTGCTTGGAGGCCGCCACCATATTATGGTGCAGCGAAGCATCGAAGAGGGACATCCTATCCCCGGTAGCTTCCAGGTATTTCAACAGGAGGGGCAGGTTGCCGGGAGCCCAGTATTCACCCACGGCGAAGAATTCCTTGCCGGTAACGGACCGCATATGATCCAGCCATTCGTTCTCGAATGCCGGCGAGATATGCTTCACGGCGTCCAGCCGCACCCCGTCGAACCCTGTTTGCTTCCAATACCATTCGCCCCATTGTTTCAATTCTTCCCGGACGGCCGGGTTACGGAATTCGATATCGTCATACATGAGATAATCGTAATTGCCCTTTTCATCGTCCACGACTTCTTCCCAGCCTTCGCCATATTCGTTGAGGATGCTGTAAATGGCGGTCTCCTGCGTTTTTTTATCATAGTCGACGCCGCTGAAGCAGGTATAATTCCACTTAAAGGGCGAATATTTATCCTTCCTTCCGGGAAAGGTGAAACGGGTATAGGCCTCTATATCGAAAGGTTCGCTGATGAATTCATTCCTGTTTTCCGGGTTGACCTTTCTTACTTTTATCAACTCCACCTCATCGGCTCCTCCCATATGGTTAAGGACGATGTCCACGTACACCTGCATGCCGGCGCTGTGCACGGCATCGATCGCTTCGATATATTCTTTTTTCGTACCGTATTTTGTCCGGACGGAACCTTTCTGGTCGAATTCTCCCAGGTCATACAGATCATACACGTCGTATCCGATGGAATAAACGCCGTTGGTGCCTTTATAGGCCGGAGGAAGCCAGATGGCGGTAAACCCCAAGCCGGCCAGGCGGGGAGCTTCTTTTTTTATTTTTTTCCATAAGCTTCCATCATGGGGGTAATACCAATGGAAGAACTGGAGGATGGTCCCATTTTGCATAAAAAAGGTTAGGGTAACATAAATATTTCAATGGCGGCAGGTTGGTAAAGGGATCACTCGAAATATCTTCTCAGCTTCCACGCATTGGTCTCGTGGGCTTCCATGAGATTGGTGAGAAAATCGGCCGTTCCGGCATCCTTCAGCTTGTCCGTGCATTCATCTACGTCCTTTCTCAGCTGGATGACGATGCTTTCATGGTCTTCCAGTAATTCTTTGATCATCTCTTTGCGGGAGGGATATTTGCCCGGGGCTTCCTTCAGGCGCGTCATTTCCAGGAATTCCTTCATGGTGCCGATGGTCTTGCCTCCCAGCTTATTGATACGTTCGGCGATCTCGTCGATGGCTTCTTCCAGTTCATTATACTGTTTTTCGAACAGGAGATGGAGCTCCATAAAACTTTCACCGGACACATTCCAATGGAATTTACGGGTTTTTGTATACAGTACGACGGCATCAGCCAGGACGGCTGATAATAAGCTGGTGACGCTCTTTAAATTTTTTTCTGAGATTCCTAGATGGGGTTGCATATGGTTATTTTTTCACCAGTGTATAACCATAATAGTACCATAACTGCAAATAGCCTTGTGGATCAGCGAGGTAGGGGCCGGCGGGCGGGGAAGGACGGTCAAACATGCTCAGAGTGTAGAATATTTTTCTCATTGGGTAATCTTCCGGTCCTGCTTATCCCGGTGGAACGAATAGCCGGGCCTCTGCTAACGGTAGTTTTACGCCTAAATGGCCGCGGCAGGGATATTTGGCAAGGAATTTTAAGTATAGTAAGGAAATACCCTTCCTGGAAAACTATAAAACGTGCACAACCAATCATTATAAACATTTTAAAACTTCAGTTATGGATAATTCAAAATTAGTATGGGGATTTCTGGCCGGTGCAGCTATCGGTGGAGCATTAGGACTTTTACTGGCGCCCGATAAGGGGTCGGAGACACGTCGGAAGATCATGGAAAAGGGTTCGGATCTTTCGGGCTCTATCAAGGATACGTTCACCGATGTGGTCGACGGAGTGAAAGATAATTTCTCCAAATTGAGAGGAGAAGCGAAGAATGCAGCGTCGGATACCAGGCATACAATGTGATCCCTTAATTTCTTTAATGAAGAACCATCGACCATTAAACCAACTCTTGCACGTTAGCAAATAAGTCCGGCAGTTCATCAATTTTACGATTTATGGAAGATCAGCAGGAAAATATTGACCATCTGTTGTCGGATGCAGGCGACTATATAGAGACCAGAGCCAATCTGGTGAAATTAAAAGCGATAGAAAGCCTGACGGATGTGTCCTCGGAATTAGTATCAGGATTGGGGATATTGGCAGTTGTAACGATTTTTGTCCTGATATTAAGTATCGGCATGGCGCTCCTCGTAGGCGATTGGCTGGGAAAGAATTTTTACGGCTTTTTTATCATCGGCGGGATGTACGGAATTGCCGGACTTATTTGTTTCATTCGACGGGAAAAATGGCTGAAAGTTCCTTTCAGCAGTATGTTGATCCGGAAAATATTAAAGTAAACAAATGGGAAAGATCAAAAATCTGGAAGAACTAAGGGAGGCTATCCGGGACCTCGAGCACCAGAATTATGTCAACGAACAGCATATGCGCGGGCGGGTCAGCCAGATCGCGGACAGTCTGAAGCCTATTAATATCGCCAGGAACCTGTTGGGTCAGGTCATTGGCACCAGTCGATCGGGCGTTAAGATGAACCTTTTCCGCATGGCGGCCGGATTGGCGACGAGCTTCATCGTAAAGAAATTTTTCAGGAAGCGAATTGCCTGAACAAGGACTTACGATATATAACACGAGCCAGGTGCTAACAAATAACCCCTGCCGGTAGCGATATCGGCGGGGGTTTTCGTAATTTGGTAGTATGCAATGGAATTTGTCTGTTCCCGGCAGAAGCTTTTTTTCCCGGATATTCTTCTTCTTCCTCTGGCCGGGATGGGCGTCGGCACAGACAGGTACTCCCATACATGATCCCGTCATGATCCGCGAGGACAGCGTATATTATGTCTTTGGCACGGGCAATGGCATCAGCGTGTGGTCCTCCGTCAACAGGAAGGACTGGCGGCCCGAAAAACCCGTATTCAGCAAGGCGCCGCCATGGGCCGTAGAGGCCGTCCCCGGCTTCAGGGGACATGTCTGGGCCCCTGACATCAGCTATCACAATGGCAACTATTATTTGTACTATGCCGTCTCTGCATTCGGGAAGAATACTTCCTGCATCGGCCTGGCCACCAATAAGACCCTTCACCCGGCCAGCCCTGACTTCCGCTGGGAGGACCAGGGCAAAGTGCTGCAATCCGTCCCGGGACGGGATATGTGGAACGCCATCGATCCTAACCTGGCCCTTGATGAACAGGGGACGCCCTGGCTGGCATTCGGATCTTTCTGGAACGGGATCAAGCTGGTGCGTTTAAGCCAGGACTTTCGTTCGGTGGCGCAGCCGGAACAATGGTACACGATAGCGGGCCGGCCGAGGAGCGCTTCCATCCCGGATACGGCGGCGGGAGATGCGGCGATAGAAGCGCCCTTTATTTTTAAGAAGGGGGCTTACTACTATCTTTTTGTATCTTTCGACTATTGTTGCCGGGGCGAGAAGAGTACGTACAAAATGATGGTGGGCCGCAGCGAAAAGATCCAGGGTCCTTACCTGGATAAGGAAGGCGTCCCGATGACCAATGGCGGAGGATCGCTGGTGCTGCAAGGGGATACGAGCTGGCATGGCGTCGGGCATAATGCGGTGGTGACCTTCGGGAACACCGACTACCTGGTCTTTCACGGATACGACGCGGCTGACAGGGGCCGGTCAAAATTACGGATCGAACAGCTGGAATGGAGAAATGACTGGCCACAGGTCCTACGGCTCTAAAATATGAGCATAATACACCGGATCGATGAGTAAGGTATTACGTAAAAGAGAGATCCGGTCTTCGTTACCCTGTGCCTTTAAATAAGAAAATACATGATGTAACAATATTTTGTAAATGAATGCCGGCGGCCTTGCTTCATTAAAAAGCTCATCTTTCTTTTCCCACAGGTCGATCAGAATATCCATGGTCAGAACTCCCAATTCTTTTTTATCGGACAAGCCGGTCAGGGTTGCGGCGGCCAAAAAAATGGATGAGCAATAATGATCAAGGAAATGTTCAAATAAATCAGTCATGTCCTTCTTGGCATCCTTCATTTATATATATATTTATATGTAATTGCCCGAGCCGCGTCAGGTTCGGGTATTAGTAAGAACAGCCAAACCAGGCGTAACCGGGTCAGAACTGATTTTTTTAGATATTATATTTAAACCGTTATGAATAAACGACTACTGCTAAGTGCCTGCTTTTCCCTTTGGCTGGTCCAGGTCTTCGCGCAGGCAGACATCATTGTTCGCGCCGATCAGCCCGGCACTGCCATACAGCCTACTATGTGGGGAATATTTTTCGAAGACATCAATATGGCGGCTGACGGCGGCATTTATGCAGAAATGGTGAAGAATCGCAGCTTTGAATTCAATATGCCGCTGATGGGCTGGAAGGAGCTGAAGGATGCACCCGTTAACGGCAGCGTACTCGTTATCAATCGCAGCGCGGAGAACCCCGCCAATCCCCGTTATATCCGGGTATCGCATTATACGGATGGCGCTTTTGGCCTTTCCAATGAAGGTTTTCGGGGCATGGGCGTAAAGAAGGGGATCAGCTATAATTTCTCCGTGCTGGCCAGGCAACAGGCAGGCTCTGCGCTGGCCATGCGGGTAGAACTGATGGGCTCCAGGGGCGCAAAGATCGGGGGCGACCGCCTGGTCTTATCCTCCGGCACGGGCGCTGCAGGCACGGGCGCCTGGAAGAAAGAGACCCTGAGTTTTACGGTCACGGCAACGGACGAGAAGGCCCAATTACGTATATGGCTCGAAGGGCGCGGCGTGGCCGACCTGGATATGATCTCCTTATTTCCTCAGGATACCTGGAAGCAGCGGCCTAACGGCCTGCGGGCGGATCTGGTGCAACTGCTGGCAGATATGAAACCCGGCTTTATACGGTTCCCCGGAGGCTGCATCGTGGAAGGCCGCGAACTGGCCACCCGCTACCAATGGAAGAAGACGGTCGGGAAGGTAGAGGACAGGCAGTCGATCATCAATCGCTGGAATACCGAATTTGCGCATCGGCCGGCGCCGGATTACTATCAGTCCTTCGGCCTGGGCTTCTTCGAATATTTCCAGCTGGCCGAAGACATCGGCGCCGAACCCCTGCCGATACTCAATTGCGGGATGGCCTGCCAGTTCAATACCTCGGAAGTGGTGCCGGTCGACGAGCTGGATCCCTATATCCAGGATGCCCTGGACCTGGTCGAGTTCGCTAACGGCGCGCCTTCCACGAAATGGGGCGGCCTGCGGGCGGCCATGGGCCACCCGGCGCCTTTCAACCTGAAGATGATGGGCGTAGGTAACGAGCAGTGGGGACCCCAGTACGTCGAACGTTATATCCTTTTCACCAAAGCGATCAAAAAGAAATATCCCGCTATCCGCCTCGTCAACAGCGTCGGCCCCAACCCGGACGGCGAGCTTTTCAATTTCCTTAATGATACCCTGCGGAAGATGCATGCCGATATCCTGGACGAACATTACTACCGGACGCCGGACTGGTTCCTGAAGAATGCCGGCCGCTACGACCAGTATGACCGCAAGGGCCCGAAGATCTTTGCCGGCGAATATGCCGCGCAGAGCAAGGCCGTCGCATCTCCTGACAATAAGAACGACTGGCAGTGCGCCCTCTCCGAAGCCGCCTTCATGACGGGACTGGAAAGGAATGCCGACGTAGTGCAGATGGCTTCCTATGCGCCCCTGTTCGCCCATGTGGAAGGCTGGCAGTGGACGCCGGACCTGATCTGGTATAACAACCTGCGCTCCTTTGGCACGCCCGATTATTATGTCCAGAAATTATTCTCTAATAATAAGGGCTCGGTAGTCTTGCCGATCCTGATCAACAAGCAGCCCGTGGCCGGGCAGAACGGCCTCTTCGCATCGGCCTGTCTCGACAGCAGGACGAATGAACTGATCCTTAAGCTCGTCAATACGGGCGCTACGGCGCAAACGCCGGATATCCGCGTAGAAGGAATAAAGAAGCTGGCGCCGACGGGGGTATTAACGGTGATGAAAGGGACCCTGGACAAGACCAATTCCCTGGAAGCGCCGTTGACCGTCAGCCCTTCGGAAAGCGAGATCACGTTCAAAGAGCGGAAATTATCCCCCGCCCTGGAACCCTACTCCTTTACCATCATACGGGTGAAAATGCAGTGACGGTCCGTGTTTTATTTTTCCATGAGTAGTACAAACGCCTCCGGAAGGTGTTTTCTAGTACAGTTTTCTCATGTGAATCTCAAACACGGCGGGTTGTTCTCGGCCTGCCCCGTTTTTTTCAAGACCTCTCCTAGAAGACCTCTCCCAGGTTGACGAAAAAACCGCCAGAACCATGCGTTCCCCAGCCATAATCCACGGCCAGGTTCGTGCGGGAGAATTTGTTGAGGCTGATGCGTATACCCGCTCCATAGCCCGGCGCAATGTATTGGAAACGGCGGGTAGGGGTCTCCGAAAAAGATTGCGCATTGGCAAATAGCACCCCGCCCAGCAAACCGTTGGAACTGATCCCAAAACGGTATTCCGATTCTACATACAGCATGTCCTTGCTCCTGAACCGCCCCTGGATATAGCCACGGGCCGTATTGCTGTAGGCGTCCCAGCCTGTGCTGGGCAGGAGCAGGTAAGGCGGATTGCCCCCGCCGGTGGTGAACCAATCGTAGGTCCAGATAGCCAGTACATTGTGGCTGTCGCCCGGGAAACGGATATATTTACGCAGGTCGACCAGTAGACTTTGCCAGTTGGCATCGCTGCCCAGGAAGGTGAAATTAGGGCGCCAGGTGATGCCGGCATAATTCCCGGACTCCGGGTTGATCTGGTTGCGGCGCGAGTCAAACAGGAAATGCAGGGAGATCCCCGAGGCCAGCTCTTTTCCCTTGAGACCATAACGTTCGAAATCAGTCGCTTTTCCCGCCGGCGGATCCAGTTCGCTGATATTCCAGAAATAATCCAGGTCATAGCCCAGGCCCAGGTAAAGATCCTTCGAGAATTTCTTTAAAATGGCCTGGTGAAGGCGCAGATAGGAGTAATCGATACTGTAGCCGCTGTCCGCCAGGGTGTTGCCTCCCAGCCCATAGGTGAAAGAAGGATATTTCAGGTAGCGCCAGTCCGTAACGATATTATACCGGTTGTCCCTTGTCCAGATATTCGCCTGAATGGGAAAGATCACCTGCTGGTATTGAGAGTAAGTGACGCTGGTGAGGATATTGGAGAGGTTGGCCTGGCTGTGCTCGCTGGTGTAAAAGGCGAAATTGGAGCTGATAACCCCCGCGAAACCTGTCTGCAAGGTATATCCCACGACGGGCAACGCGGAAATATGGAGTTTGCCTGCCTTTTGGGTGCCGGTATCCTTGCGGTGAGAACGGACATTTTTCAGGAAGCTGCGTCCGAGGTCTACCAGGTCCGTCTGCCTGTTGGGCTCATAGCGAAAGGCAGGATCTTTCAGGAGCTGGGTGGTGTCGGTGCTTTGGGGAATGGGCGGCAGGCTCCGGGCCAGGAGAGAAAAAGGGGAACAGGCGGCAGCGCACAACAAGGAAAGAATACCTATGTATAAGGATCTGTTCAATTACAATAGTTTAACCGCTGCACAGGGCGGATTGCACAAAAATGACTGCCGCCCGGCAATAGCCGGCGCAGGGTGCCTTTCACTGGTCAGTATGTTAGCAGGAAAACGGGAAGGTTAGGATCGCCGTCCGCAGGAATACGTGTTTTTCCCTGGTCACGTTGCTTGGACTTCGATATATTCATTTAGTTTATGCAGCTCCAAAATAGTTGTTTTACCGTCATCACTCTCCCGGTACATGGGGATGAATTTTCGGTTAAATCTTATTTCATCGTAGGTGTAAGAGGTCCTTTGCTGCACTATATTGGAATAAACGTCGTCGAAGCCCCTTATCAGCACATATAATTCTACGTCGGCTGCCTTCATATCCTCTTCGTTGAAGCCCTGCAAGGGGCTTTTATCGTCTATGGGATGCACCACGGTCCAGTTCATCGGCAGGCTTTCCACCCGGGATCTTTCCAGGGACAGGTCGTAGAACCGGTACTCGGCGTTGCCATTCTCCTGTACTTTCAGGCCAATGTTCACCCGGATCTCCACATTGGTAAGCGTATGGTTGTCCTTATAGGAGGCAAATCGGAACATCAGTCCTTTACCTCCCTTATAGGGACCGATAAGGGCGAAATCACTGAAGGCCAGGTAGGCTTTGGGCTTGGCAAACCTTCCGTACATCAGGCCCGTGGCCAGGGCAAAGGACAGGAACCCGCTCATCGCCTCGATGGAGGCTACGAAATTGGCCCCGTCCCCGATAGGGTTCACGCGACCATAGCCGACGGTCGTAAAGGTCTCCGTGCTGAAAAAATAAACTTCCTTGATCTTGCCCCAGGTGGTCGTGGCGATCATGCCCTGGAACTGGTCGATGCCGACGGCCAGGTAGATCCCCGTATAGACCAGGTTGATGGTAAGATAGAACAGGACGAGCACGCTGATGAATTTCCAACGCGGCAGGTTCAGCATATTATGAAAGATGCTAAAACGGTTGACAAAGGAAACGCCTTCTTTCCGCAGGTTGAAGCTTCCGTCCCGGTTGATGAACCGCCCGCCATAGCTGCTGGCATTATTGCCGAAGCCCGTGTCATTATTGGTCCGTAAGATGGGGTTGATCCGTTTACTCAGCGCCATGGCTTATGATTTTATGAGGCAAATTTACTTGTCTTTATCGATCGGCGGCCAGCGCTTCGTACAAGATCTCCACGGGATGCAGGGCTTTTCTTCCCGTACCGTCTTTGATCTGGTGGCGGCAGCTGGTGCCGGGGGCTGCGATGAGCACATCCTCTCCCGCTTGCCGGACCGTGGGCAGCAGCACGAGCTCGCCTATTTTCTGCGATAGCTCGTAGTGTTCCTTCTCATAGCCAAAGGACCCGGCCATCCCGCAGCAGCCGGAAGGGATCGGTGAGACCGAATAATTTTCGGGGAAAGAAAGTATCTTAACGGACCCCGCGACGGAGGCCAGCGCTTTTTGCTGGCAATGGCCGTGCAGCCGTATCGTCTTTTTTTCTTTGGTGAACTGCTCGCGACGGATATGTCCCTTTTCCATTTCCCGGGCGATGAAGTCATCCACGAGGAGAACGTTCTTCGCCAGCTGCCGGGCCGTCTCCAGTTGCGCGTCGTCGGCCAGGTCGATGTATTCGTCACGGAAGGTGAGAATGGCGGAAGGCTCGATGCCGATCAGGGGCGTCTCGGCGGTGATCAACGGGCTCAGCAGCCGGATGTTCTCATGGGCGATGGCCTTCGCCTGCCGCAGCAGCCCCTTGGAGAGCCAGGCGCGGCCGCTTTCCTTATGCTCCGGTATCAGCACTTCATACCCCAGC
>Ga0307517_10014109_pt1 | contig 10774 bp, 7 predicted proteins | sample 23_EM_MG_FD_194515 | JGI IMG/M metagenome (GOLD analysis project Ga0307517, IMG submission 194515) | Populus trichocarpa ectomycorrhiza microbial communities from riparian zone in the Pacific Northwest, United States - 23_EM | ecosystem: Host-associated > Plants > Roots > Unclassified | place...
TGTAATGGGTTACAAAATGCATGTCATTAGGCTTTTTTCCCTCTGTTAAAAATGAAGCAAGGCGGGTTATCCAAAGGCTATATATAGGTATTGGTTTTAGTATTAGGCATGAAGAGATGGGTATATTGATTCTTTTTAGCTCACACTTGATGGTTTTGTGCCTTTTTTGCCTATGGTTTCAGATCAGATTTCACCTCGCTCTTGCTTGAATGAATGGTCATTTCAAAATAAACAGAATGAATACTTATGACATTATTATGCATAAATGTTCTTACACAACACACACTTCATTTTATTTGATATCAAAATGTTAAACTTGATGCTGTTCAGGACCTTAAAATAATGTGATGAAACATTCGGCGGATGAATTTGAGTGTTTTTGGGTGACTTGGAGTTGCAGTGTAACATTTTGTTGACATTGCAGGATAGCATGGATGGATCCAGGCTTGATCGCAAAATCCTGAGATAGATGGCAATGTGGTGAAATGGAATGTTAGCACTGTTGATGTTGCTTTTTGCTGTATGTTGGTCTTGAAACTGTAGGATTGAGGATATTGTATGAAACTTTTGTTCCTTTTTATCTAGTAGCTTTTTTGGATTTACAAATTTTCTTTTTTCGCGTGGTTATTGTGTTCCAACAAGTGTTCATGTTCTTTAATTATATAGCCCAAAATGAAATTCAGGGAGTATTGCAACTTTATTTGGCCTCGGTCGGTCCTACACGGTAGGAATCAGCCTTGTCCCTGAGCTTCTGAGCAAACGAATTAGTGTCTGTTGGGGTCAGTTGGAGGCCTTTTCGCATCTCAAATATTAAGCAGGATCTAATTTCAGGTTGCTTGTAAATAGTACGCCGACTTTTGGGTCGTGACCTGCACTGCAAGTGATCCTCCTCCCACAAACCCTTCAATACCTATTATAGGCTTTAACATATGCCAAATGATTACTAGAGCACAATTTTGAACTCTCTAGCCAGTCTGGAATGCCTTCAGATCGCAAAATGGCTTCAATTTTTTCCTCCAATTTAAAGGCGTGCCAATATATGGAGCATAGAAAACCCATTGGCTCGGTATGTTACCAGAAGCACGCTAGTAAAGCCATGGCAAACAAAGGTTTCCTCCATGCGATGAAACTGGCTAATTTGACACCATTCACAAGGACGTCCAAACAACCAGTGTCTCAGTATTTGTACTTTTCAATGTTGATATAATGATAGAAATGTAGTAAATTCAAACTGAAGGGCGTAAAAAAGCAAAAAGACACCTGATAAACCAGATATTAACAGATTAAAAACAAGCATTTAGGATCACAATGCACACGGAAAAAATTGTTGTAGTGGCGCGCATCTATTTGCTACAACATAGAGCAAAAGCAATTAAAAAAGATCAGTAACTTTCAAATTCAGCAAACTGGGTTGCTATCTGCAGCATCAACATTGGAGGCAAGTACTAGCTGTGGCTGAGCAACGATACCTTCCTTTCTTGCCTTTTTGCGTTCACGCTGCAACCTGAAGTTCTCTCTCTTTCTTGCTCGATAGCTGTTGGGATTCTCGGGCTGGATTTCTCTTGGGTACACACTAATCTGCCAAACATACAAGACCATAATGCATCTCAATTTGGAATATTTATCACTCTCACAAACTGTAAGGTTTAAAATGTAGAATCTACCTTTTTTCTGTCAGGCCCAAATTTCTCAAATTTCACCAATCCATCAATCAAAGAAAAGATGGTGTGATCCTTGCCAATCCCCACATTCTTCCCTGGATGAAACTGAAAATGTAGGCAAATACTCAAATGTGGTAGCATGAAAAACTAGCCACAACACTATTTAATGCACATTGAATGACAGTGGGGAACAGCAGAGCAGATATGTTCCATAAACAGCAATATTAGAAAAAAGAATTTCGCATTTTTCAATATGCTTAGAGCAGTCATCTCAAAGTGATCAAATTTAAATTCCCTTATTCCAAAAGGAAATCATTTCCATGATCCCTAAATTCAGAGTTAATAGCTTTCACCCTCCAGAGCAAAACTCCAACCCACTCTTCCTAGACGAACCAAACATATAGAGTCAGCAAATCAGAAAAGAGAACACAAGATTCGCTAATTTGATATGGTTTTGCCTTGCAAATCTTTTTCACCGGTGACCTACTATGATATGGACCGCCATTACAATGAGGGTTCCTACAGTCATGGATTTGATAATTTGGATACAGGGTGACTAGTGGATTCCATGTTGGTGAAAGCTGGAGACTAGCAGAATACTCGGTTCTTTGACCTTGACAGTCCAAAATACAGACCTCTTGCTCTCCCATTTCCCCTTTTCTACATTACATATCACATTACTAAGGAAATTCCCTAGCACAAAACCCCTTATTACAAAATCAAGCATTGCCAAAAAAATCAATTTAATTCCCATCGAATCGAACTTATAACTAATAACAACTACAAACTTAACCCAAAAACAAAACTCTTTTAAGAAAAACAAAGGTGCAAAACAAAGGTGAACTGCTAAATTTTGAGGAAATTAAGGCCAGACCTTGGTACCACGCTGCCTTACAATAATTGCGCCAGGTTTAGCTGCTTGGTCACCATAAATCTTGACACCAAGCCGTTTGCCTTTAGAATCACGGCCGTTCTTGGTACTCCCAGCTCCCTTCTTGTGAGCCATTTGAATCGTCAAGGGTAATGGAGCCTTCACCGGAGCCTTAAACGGCAACAAAGCAGAGCTTTTCAAACCAAATTTAAGGGACCCAACATCTCCTTTGAAGAAGGAAGATGAAGAGCTTGAAGATAAAGAAAGGCCTTTGAATGAACCAATTAGATTGAAGCTGACTGCCATTACTGCTTTTTAAGCTGAAAATTTGAAGACCCAGAAATGAGAATTAGAGGTTTATGTTTGTGGTGAATTAAATTAAAAACAAAACACTGATTTACAATTTTTTTTTGAGTGCTTTATAGGGTTTGTTTTATGGTTACAAGTGAAGAATAGATGAGAGGAGGAGGGGAGGGGAGGGGATTGAGAGCTTTATCTTTTGAAAGGTATTCACGTGAGAGTGTGATGGATTAGATGGAGAAAGGGAGGGCAAAGGTACATTTCGTGCCTATACTCTTTTGATTTTCAAACTGGTCCCTCCTTTGCCATATTTCTTGTTCTTGTTCTTTTGCCGATCTCCATTACTAGCATTGAATATGTCATAAGAAGCTATGCAAGATTAGCTTGTATGATTCAAGATTCGAATTCTAGAAAAATAATTGTAAATAATTTGTTGGGAATGTACTCCTAATTCACGAATAGCCTTTGATGAAACATGCATGCTCAAATATTTCAAGTTTGGTTTCAAACGTGTTGGAGGAGGGTTGCTTGATAGTTCATAGAATTGAGAGATTTCATCCAAAAAATGGAAATTAAAAAAAATGTAATTGAGTATTGTTAATGTAGTGTATTTGAGAGCTGTAATTGGTACAAATCCATATATATCATAATTGATATGAGATCTTACATAAATCTAGATTATTAGGTTTTCATATTAATTTATTGATTATTATATCAATTTTACTTAATTATCATAGTATATTAAATGTCATTTTAATATATATATATAATTGACCTGACCAGATCAATCATATAATAGGTCAACTCACTAAAATATCTAAATTTTATATGTAGAAAATAAAACCTGATCAAAGTAGTTTAAAAACTATCATAAATATGTAACAAGTTAATCCCGTGGATGAATGTATCTCTATACATCAATATTGTCATCCACAAATCATCTAATAGGTGATTTAGTTGTAAAAGTTTAGGATTAAAAAGTTTACCCCCGTGATTTTAAGTTCGAACCATATAATTGTTAATATTAATAATTAAAATTAGTGAAGATTTACACAAATTAACCTAGACATCACACGTGAATAATAAAAAAAAAATATCGCCACCCACAAAAGTAAGCAACCTAACGGATCTTAGAGGAAGAAGTATGATGGAAACCATAGTTGTTGCCCATTAAGATTGTATTCGTGTTCTGATGAATCAAAGAGGGAGAGCACTGAAGACATCAATCACATGGTGAGCTCGTCTAGATTTATTTCCAGGCTATTTAAAACTCTTAGAATTTAATTTAATTTTAAATGTTAAATTAATTCTTGTATTTGAAATTTTTTTAAAGATATTGATTTAAGTTGCAAATAAAATTCAAATAATAAACAATAGCAAAAAGTAAATTAAAGGAAAAGCTTCTAATTTGCAAATCAATTCATCTTAAAATTAATATTGAAAATAATATTTTAAAAATACCTTCCTTTTCATCTTCAACCCCAAAAAAAAAAAAATCGTTAACTGTGAAACCTTCAGAAGATTCGCTTTTGTGGAGCAAAGTCTGAAGGTGTGCAGGAATATCATCTTCGCAGCAGTAAATTGAGTGGCGCATCTTACAAGAGAAAGAAAAAGCTAGTAAGTAAAACCCTTAATTTCTCTTAATTAAGATAGAATATAAATGCCAGATTAATGAAATAAAATAGTAATATCTAACTAATATAGGATTGCCATCAATGGATCCTGTGTCGAGTCTATGAAAGGGAGGGAAGTTGCATCACAATAGCACTGATGATGATGATGATGATGATGATGATGATGATGATGATGATGATGATGATGATGATGATGATGATGATGATGATGATGATGATGGGACTGAACTTTCATGTCTAGATGAGATGTTCTTATCAATGGATGATTATATTTGATGGTATATAAGTTTTCCAAATTAAGGGTTCCTGGACTGTCTGGAGGTTTGATGAAGGAGCAGCTGGGGAACGTTATCTTTTCCTCTAAGTTGTTGTAGTGTAGTTATGATTATTTTTTAAAATATATTTTATTTAAAAATACATTAAAATAATATTTTTTTATTTTTTAAAATTTATTTTTGACATCAGCACATGAAAATAATTTAAAAACATCAAAAAAAAATTAATTTGAAGTAAAGAAAAAAATAAAAAAATTTTAAATTTTTTCAAAAACACTTTAAAAACACAAAAACAAACAGGACCAACACACAGTTTTATTGATCCGACCGCAGCTTCTAGGCTATTATCATTATCATCTAACTTGAAGGTTTTGTGTGCAATGAATTCTCTACTTCTTGAAGAAAAAATACCTTCAGTGTGAATAAATACAATGAAAAATTCTTACTTTCAGAAAATATTTTTATGGGGGTAAAGAGAAGAGAACTAAACACATATATAAATAAATAAATAACCTTTAGAAAAATAGTAAAAATTACTAATTCTATTCAATTCTATAGGTATTCCCAACAATATAATTAAATTTAATTATGTGATTTAATATTTTATTTTAAATATAAAAATTATGATAAGTTATTAATTGAATTCAAATCATGTATGACATCGAATTAAATTTAACTATACTTGTGATTCAGTTTGAAACAGGTTGTTGATGTTTTGTAGATATAATTAGAAGATGGACCGTCTATTAATGTTCTTATAACCATGTTTGTTCATGTGGAGGAGTGCATGTCATGATTTATCAGTCTGTGGGAGGCCATTTGAGACAAAACAAGGAGAGTTATGTTTTTCTTTTTAAGGTGTACGATGTTTTTCAAGATAAGTTTTCAATTAAATTGTCTAAAATTAATCCTGATCGTTCTTTAATTTACAAGAAAAGCAATGAATTACAAGCAATTGATGGTCATTGGATTTGGAATTGCCTGCTCAGAAATTAGACACCGAAGAAATACTCCGATCAACTGAGTTTTTCTTAATTCTAAAATTAATTTAGAATTTTGGGATTAGAACTCGGAAGTGAATTTGAATCATTAGAAAACATGTAAAAAAAAGGGAAAAAAGAAATGTTGAGAGTGGGATTTGAACCCACGCCCTTTCGGACCAGAACCTTAATCTGGCGCCTTAGACCAACTCGGCCATCTCAACCTGATGCTAAGCGTGGGAACTATGTATTATATGTATCAATACATATACCATTTGAGAAAAGAAAACGCCGTCTTTGCATAACTTAACGGGGACCAGGCATATGAATCTTAACGCGAGGATCATCTTAGGGATTTGGGATGGGAGAACTCAGCCCAATCTGATATGGTATCAACCGAACGTGGCGGCTGGATGACAGGCGCTCCCATCATTAACGAGAGGGAGCAGGCTTTTTAATATTGGTGTCGAGCGCTCCCATCATTAACGAGAGGGAGCAGGCTTTTTAATATTGGTGTCGAGCGCTCCCATCATTAACGAGAGGGAGCAGGCTTTTTAATATTGGTGTCGAGCGCTCCCATCATTAATTGCCGATCGTTTTCCATTGACTGAACTCAGCACGACCTCTGCCAATGTTTTTACTTCATGTAGGTTCTTGAAAATCCAAGTAAGAAAAAGATTCTGATCCATTTAGCAAGTGAACGTATATGATCACTTATTTTGGATGTGCTTTAATTGCATAATTTTCATTGCTTTGGGAAATGAAAGCTCTTGAAATGTATTAGCATCAAGCTACCTAGCATGACCCATGTTGCATGAATTAACCTGAAGTGAGCACTGTTTTGATACGCCTACATCCTTCAGTAGTAAAGGTTAGAGGAGTGGACCAGAACAGAAACACTTCAATAGTCAACTGAATTTTGGAATCGTTTGCTAATTAGGCCATGTTGGGGATTGAGGCCTATGCAGGATATCATCAATCGCCACTTTAGATGCCTCACGATCCCGTGCAAAAAGAACATGAAATAACGTGGATCGGAAAAGGAGTGAACAGCAATAGTTAGCTATGTACGAAAACTAGCTGCTACAACAATGAGCTTACATTAGAAACATGCGGAACGTCGCAGCCCAGAATGAAACTAGAATACAGACAAATTGAGTGTCAATCTACCTAGGCTGAAACAGCGGTGAAACCCTTCTTCGAACAGTCTCCTGAACTTGTTCAGGTGACAAAACTGATGCCTCACCTTCAAAATTGGCATTTTCCATCTGCTGATGCAACTGCATAACACAGGAAAGAGTTGACAGATGTTAAGAGGTCCCTTCCAAGTGAAATTGATCAATTGTTTCATAACTAAATTGTTGTTAGAATATCCAAAATATGAGCAGCAAATGAACATTAAATAACATGTCTCCAGAATGATGTCCAATGAAATAAATTTTACAGCCCTGAGGTTTGCATTTTTATCTTTGAGCAAAAACTGCTAAAGTGAATGAGAAAATGAATCACACAGGCATTTACCTTCTCAAGAATTGCAGATTGATCATCCAGGTGAAATTTGCGCATGTGCTTTAGCATCTCTAGTTGCTGCAAAAAAAATTCCCAACCATTTAGTTGTATCCATCTTCAACCAACCTCTAATACCAAAATTCAACTAGATTTTACCTGCTCCTGTAGTTTTTGTTGATAGTGCATTTTTCCAGCAAACTCATCTGGTCCAAGCTCAGCTTCATCGCAGGCCATTTCTTCGCTGTCATTTCAATGCATATCAACACCAAAAATACAGAATCAGATAATCCAATCCCTTGCAAAAACCAGTGCATGTAAATGGAACATCTGTTTCAACTCATGAAAACAGGGACATCATAAATGACATCAACTTTTTTGGAATAAAAAGTAAAGGCACTGTGAGGAAAGAACTCGGAAACAATGCAGACAGTAAACGTAATTCTCCAATAAGGAGAGCATTGATAAAGACAAGTCATGTTTTTTAAGTAAATCCATCTCAGTGACAATAATATAAAAGGAATGGTCAAGTATGTCATCAGGGTTTTTCCCATTGTGACTAGAAAATACGAAAATAAACACCCTTACTTACTAAGTCCTAAACATGTGCTTACAGGAGATGAGTAAAACAGAGTCCCTGACCCTCAACCAATTCAGCTTGTTATCCAAGGCATTTGAATTGTCTATCAGTTTTATTTCATAATCGCCACTAGTATTGTCCCTATCATGCATAAAACTTCATGTATGTAACCCCATCCATATAGTTGCTCATTTTTCATTCCCAGCAATGAAAACTGCATTTCTATCTTCCAACCCCATTGGAAAGGAATCTTCTACAACAATTACATTTCATGCCAAAGAGAAAATCGATCTTCCATAGGCCCAGTAGAGTTCAAGATTTATCAATGGTATCTTTACTTGGAAAGGGAAATTTCAGCCAGAAAAATGTTGGAAAGTTGAAAAAAATCGCATGCTGTTGGAGAGAAAAAAAGCTCAGACTACATTCAACTCCTTGGGAAAATGTAAGAGCTCACATGACAGCAACTGTTACCTAAGGAAAAAAGAGGCACTGCTTTTTACATCTTTAAAAAATTTGTGAAAGGCCTAAACCTTAAAATGACAATAACTTTTACAGTGGAGGCTGGAGAGATGATGCTGTACATCACAGGTAAAAAAAAAATGAGGGTCCCTGTACAAGATCATAGAAAACTAATGGCGGGTTCTTGTACTATCTCATATGTTTGTGTCCTCTTTAAAAGTAATAATAGTTCACATAAAAAAATGCAGAATACTCATATGCTGTCCAATGGCTTAACAAAAATTACTCAATCAGAAATCTGTACCAGAGACAGAGAGACAACATACTTTGCAACAAATTTGTAAAAGCGAATCATCAAATCCTGATCATTTTCATAGACCACGTTCACTTTTCCCAAGCATGAAATACCAAAACTTGGATCTGCAATAGTAAAACAGTATTTTTCATGATATCAGATTGCTTTAACTTCTTAGCACAAAACTTGCACCAGTATTGAAGAATAACAAATGTGAGTCAGAATAACTGAATGGATCTTTCAATGTCTGTCATCATGGCATGAAAGCTAAAATAGTCAGAACTTTCCAACTAAGAGTAGTCAATTTCCAAAAAGAGAATACCACTTTACCTATACAAGTCGAGATGCTAGTGATATCTTGAATACCAAAAACAGGACTTTAAAGGATAAAAAATATTCATGTAAAAAAGTCCAAAGCGAGATGACCCCTACATCAGTTTAACTGCTATGAAAGCATAGCAGCTATCCCCTCCACAAATCTATAATGCACCATCCGTCACATTGAGCTTCATTTGCCCTATTTTAAGATGAATTGCAATTAAGAATTTACTTAGAGGTAATGTTTCACTTTGCAGATGCATTCGCTATCTACAAAAAAGAAAAGAGATGCGTGGTTCAGCAATAAAATTTCCAAAGCTCTAAGAACAAGACTAAATACTGATAGATCTCCATGAGATTGCTGTAACAAAGGCAAAGAAAATAACAAATAAAAAGTTACATCAGCAACTTGTAGCCCATGAGAACATACGAGGAAAGAACACAACATTCTATCAACAAGCCTCAACGACTGTATGTTCAGCCCAAGCACAATGAAGCAAGTGCAACAGATTTAGTTACCCACGAAATGCACATACAAGTCAAGCGACAGTGCACTTTCCAATCCAACCAAGCTAAACCAACCATATCACTTTTTTAGATTAAAAATGGATTTTCAAAGATAAGACTCGAACCCCTGTCCTAACAAAAGTCCTAACCGCATTTGCTTTGCAAGAGTACCAATACCCAGCATTTTGAAAATGAGCAACCCCCATCTGGAAAATTTTATTGAGAAATTCAAAGATACTCCGGGACAGACTCACCAACCCCCATTTCCAAAAATATAGATTCCTGGATTGTAGTGGTAGCAGCAACAGCTTCCTGCATTAAGAATCCCATCTCAAAGTTTGACAAACAGAAGCGATACTTGTTAATCAAAGGGCAAACCCATCATTTTTTATTATAAAAACACTCACCTGTTTGTCATTCACGGCATCAGCGATCCTTTTCTTTACATCTAACAAAGAGTATTTATATGAAAATGGTAAATTTATAGTTACAATGAAGGAAAAAGAAAAGGAAAGGGGGGGATTTTGAATTACCAGGCTGGGAAGTGAGTTGAGAGAAGGAATTAAAGAGATAAAGCAACTGTTCTCTTGATAGCATTCCTGAGCTTTGTAACGGTGAAGTTGCCATTGATGATGATGAAATTTCTCCGCAAAATGGAATCAGACAGACAATATTGCTGTCACTTCACCTCCCTTTTAAAGAGAAGGCAAAATGGAGCCTTTCATATACTAGACACGACGGCCATCATTAACCCATATTCTAACTTACCCTTAGAACCACAGAAATAACATGGGATGAGAGGCCCCAAGTTTTCATTTTTCATTTTAAAAAAAAAAAACTGTGTTGATTTTGACTTCTTTTTTTTATTTTATTTGTGAGGGTTTAAGATTAAACATGTTAATTTTAGTTGATACAGTTTCAGAGATTTTAAAAAAATAAAAACTAAACTAAGTTTTAACTCAATTACTAATTAATCAAATCAATTTCAAATTGATTCTTTAAATTGATTTGATTATAATTGTAACAAAATGCAAAGTTAGTAGTTAAATACTATAATTTAGGATACAAAGTTACTAGTTCAACATGATAATACCTAAACAACTAAAACATATGGAGTTTGATATAAAACCTTATTGTTTAAAATAACAGTAAAGCTCTTGATTTTATTTTTTATTTTGTTTAATTTAATTTTTTTTTAGTCTAATCAATGAAATTAGCCTTAAAATTATGATAGATTTTTAAATTTAAAAGACAAAAGACTCAATTGTAATACATCAGAATAATATATGTTAAATCCAAAATTTGCATAATTTTATTTTAATTCTAAAGTTTATTTTTATATTTTTTCATTACCAATATGAGAGAGAGAGAGACATGCTAGAAAATAG
>Ga0307517_10014110_pt1 | contig 10773 bp, 9 predicted proteins | sample 23_EM_MG_FD_194515 | JGI IMG/M metagenome (GOLD analysis project Ga0307517, IMG submission 194515) | Populus trichocarpa ectomycorrhiza microbial communities from riparian zone in the Pacific Northwest, United States - 23_EM | ecosystem: Host-associated > Plants > Roots > Unclassified | place...
TAACAGCACATTGACGCAATCTTTTTCATTGGAATATAACATATTTGACATTAGCTCTACTGTGATAAGAAATTCATTAATTGACAATACTACTAGCCCTTTTTAATCCTGAGACGAACTTTCTGCCCAGCTTAATCTTAATTCTGTCTGCCTTGTTCCCCTTTGATCCCTCTCTTTCTCCTTCGCTTTCCTCTCTTCAATCCTTCTCTCTCCTCTGCCCCTCCTTCCTTGCCTTTTCTTTCGTAGTAAAGAATAAAGAATAATTGAATGCATTTCGATAGATGGTCCTCAAGGAAGCTTGTATCGATATCCTTGTCCCACCCTGGTATCCAAGGCTAGCCAAAGTCCAAGAGGGAATTCAGGGGTGCTTTGGAGTGCCAGGGGCTTGAATTCAATAAGAGGATCGCTTTGAAGTCCCCAAGTTCGATAGAAGACGTGATAACCATTCTCAACTAGAAAAAAGGTTGCCGATTTCCCCAACTTCATTTGGTGGAGAGTTAAAGGCAGAAGAATAATAAATTCTATAGCTGCCAGCCCTTTCCATGTGCCAGCTAAAAATGTCAATACATTGTACTTGGATGTCGTGGTCGTCCATGATGGTTGTGGCAGAAAATAGTTCAGTCACATGGTGTCTCTTTCCGTAACTTCGCCTCGTCCTCCATCCACAATTATCCTTCGATGCCTTCATTTTGCCCAAGATGCGCAAAAAAATTTAAAGACTGATCCTTAGTTGAGGACCACATGAATCAACCTATCTCATCATGCGAGTTTCTTCAAGTTAACGAAGCACTTTTCAGAGCCACAAACGATTGTCTCCGGCCCCCGAACTCTCGTTCTACTTCAAGCGTTACTCCTGGGGATTCCCTTGATGGAGAACATCTAGATTCCATGGATGTCGATTGTGTGGCTCCAGACGCTCCAAATGTTCCAGAGAATTTACCATTAGTCTTCTGCCCCCATCTTTCCCTACTTTAAGCAAGTTCATCCATCAGCGTCAAAAATTTGCGGAAAGGGGAATACATTTATGGATAATTTCGAAAATGACCAATACGCGGATAGGAGGATAGGACAATTGTACTATTCCTTTGCATCGAAGCATTGCTGCATTTCTCCTGCGTTCCAATTTGAGCATGGCATTAATTGATAAATTTTAAAAGCTGAAGCTAGTGGGTGCTTCTCTAATTTTTCTTATGTTTCTGCTGTCTTTGTGTCGTCAACCAATGGTATGTCACCGAAGACTGAGCGTAGACGGGTAGTGTGGGCAATGAAGTTCAGGATGTCTATGGCGGTTTGTCTTTCGATATCCTGGTTCATTTTCGATTGTTCTGATTATTTTCAAACCCAGGGTTCACAATTTCTAAACCATCAATGATTGGTGCTCTGCATTGGATCGCTTGAATTAATGTGAATTTTATCTTTCTTTCAGTTGTGTTTTGCACGTTTGCTTAACATTTTATTTTGTTCTAGCCTCTCAAATATGTACGGATTCGACTCAGTTGCTAGTCTCGTACCAAGATCGTCCTTGAGACCGTGTTCTGAGCTCAGAGTTGACAAGGAAATAGGAATGTAACACACCAAAGACAGCAAGAGAAATGGTCTTTAACCTATCTGCCTAAGGTTCTCCATCCCTTGTCACCTTGTGGCTCAAAGGGAAAAAATGAAGGTCATCAAAGTGCAATCTGAAGGAAAAATACTCACCAGAATCTGCATCCAAGCTGGAGTCGGGTACATCTTCCAAATGAAGCACTTCCGCACTGCAGGAGAATCCAGAGCTAGCAGAAGGTACAGACCAGGGGAGCTGGATGGATTTCCCCTTTGAGGATAAAGCAGAGAAGGCATCGGCGCTGATGTAAGCCCACTGGAACGCAGAGTGAATAACCCAGTCACGTAGACGACTCCCCTCCGCTGCTAGCTTAAGGGAAAATACCCAGCTCTTTTCATCTTCTATCCGCTGTGCCCATAGTTTGTTATGTGGATAAACGAATGATAGGTCTTGGATGTGAACCAAGAAGCTCTGCGAGACCAAATCTTTGTCGAAATAGTCTGGACAACACCAGGCGAGGTATTTTGGTTTGTCGTCGGCAGAAATTATGGCCATCCTAGGACCTTTGGAGTTCCTACGATTGCGATTGCGCGTATCTGCCTGAGTGATTTTGAATAGTAAAGCGACAAGATGCTCGTTTTCGGCCTCCATGATGGACAGACGCTCCAAGCCAAAGATTGTGGGTCAAGCAGGTAGACAAGAGCCAATATGAGCTAGAAATTCTTGCAATCAAGAAGTATAACTGCAACAAATGGAATGGACGACGGACGTTAGGAAGTAAAATTCGACTGCATTGCGAAGCAGTGGTCACAGTGACGTTACTGCTCGCCGCTTCGCCTTCATCCTAGCTAGTGAACAAGAACGGGGTTCCGGTTTGTTCCGGTGAAAAAGTACTTGTCCACAACTTGAAAGCAAGCTCAGTGGTGCGGAGTCCCCAATATTTCTGCAGAGGTACATAAAGAACCATCTTTACTACCCATATGTACACTGTGGGAGGTATTTAGCAAGAAATAACAGAAGTAACGGAAATACATTGCAGATCCTCACCTATTTTTGCGCCGGACAATTTGGCTTTGAAAAACTAAGTTCACGATGGAATCTTTCCATTTTTTGGTGCATAGAAACATAAAGTACCATATTATCTACCCATATGTGCATTTTTAAAGGCAATAGGCCAGAATTGACCGAGGAAGGAGCGATACAACAACAGAACTTTTCCTTTGAGCGGAGTGCAAGTAAAATTTAGCTTTGTTTGTTCAGGCCAATTTCGCAGCCTTTAGCCCTTATGTAGAGAATGAATGCTCGCTTCGCTCGCAATTATCTTTCTTTTCCTTGTCCTCTCCTTGATCGAAGCTTGATCCCCCCTTGTCGCTAGTGCGTTAGCGAAATCTCCTGCACAAGTTGGCCAGTGTGTCTGCACGAGTCGGCTAGTGCGTTGGGGAAACCTCCTGCACAAGTTGGCCAGTGCGTCTGCACGAGTCAGCTAGTGCGTTGGTGAAACCCCCTGCACAAGTTGGCCAGTGCGTCTGCACGAGTCGGCTAGTACGTTGGTGAAACCCCCTGCACAAGTTGGCCAGTGCGTCTGCACGAGTCGGCTAGTGCGTTGGTGAAACCTCCTGCACAAGTTGGCCAGTGCATCTGCACGAGTCGGCTAGTGCGTTGGTGAAACCTCCTGCACAAGTTGGCCAGTGCATCTGCACGAGTCGGCTAGTGCGTTGGCGAAACCTCCTGCACAAGTTGGCCAGTACATCTGCACGAGTCAGCTAGTGCGTTGGTGAAACCTACTGCACAAGTTGGCCAGTGCGCCTGCATGAGTCAGCTAGTGCGTTGGTTGGCAAAACTAGTCTCCTAAACAGACAGTGCTGTTGTGGCACGCCGAGGTGGGATTTCCCTTGACGTACTGCTGGCGGGCTCAAGCCATGCTGTGAGCGAGCCACTTTTTATTTTCGCCATTTAGGTGAGTATTTGCACATTTATTTACACTTGGAAGCAATTCTCACTGTTTTTTCAGCTCACATCCAATTGTAACCATGAGGTCGCGACTGTCTGCACCTAACAAAACGGCCAACAGGTCTGTGTGGAAGGTGAGTACTGGTTTTTTCAGACTATTTTTGACGTGGATTTCACCCAGTGATCTTTTTAGGCACCAATATTGATGGCTATCATTGATATAACGCGCAGTGGAGATCCATCCACCAGAGGTGGTGTCGCGTCTTTCAAAAAACCAACTACTCTGGATGTCGCTACTATGGGAATACGGAATCGAGTTGGCATTGAAGGGGATTTTGGATCAGTCTGGGGTTGATCGGCATGAAATCTTGGGGCTGACTATTGGGGACTTCTGTGCGTTGAAGTTATCGATTCCTCACCAGTGTGATTGTGGTGTCCTTGACTGAGCGTTTATTTGTTTTAAAGCATTTCATCAACATCATCGTCCAGCTTGATCCCACAAGATCGGCCAAGGCGGCAGTGATCCGTCTTGCAGCTCCATACGCGAAAGAATGCCCATCGGTAAATAAATTATTTAACTCTGGCCATGTAACATGTTATTGACCTTGTTTTTATGTGATAATTACTAACACTTTTTTTTTTTTTTTTTTTTACAGTTTATCAATTTCCCTGTTGATTTTAAAGAATATTGGTCATACCGTCATCATCCAAAGCGGTTTACAGATGTGCGCGTCTTGAAACTTAAATGTCTACGGCCTCTGACGTGGGTTTTAAATCTGTACAGAGATGGTCAGATTATCATTGATGTCCAAGAGGAGGAAGTCGGTCGAGCAAGCTAGGAACATTGAGCAGAAGGGCTAGAAGAATGTTCTCGTCGGAGCATGTAGGTTCCCCTCTCATCCTTTCTTTACTTATGACTACAGCTAATTCTGAGCACCAGTTCCTCCTCTCGATTTGCAAGGATAGCAAGAATGTCAAGTTCGCCGGATTCTTCGTCATGAGCTTGGTGATGATGCGAGCGTTGTATGTTCTCGAGGCAAAGGAAGTCCAGAATGATATTCTCCAGGAAACGTGAGCTTATCTTTTACTTACATTTTCTCCACATACTGAGTGTTTGTCTAGGTTCATCGATACGACTGCTGGATGGATCAATCTCCTTCTGCTATCATCAAGTGGGCGGGCCTGTAAAGATTCTAGTCGGCGCCTGGTATGTTTTTTAACCTTGCATTTGAGAAATCTGCTGATAATGTATTGCCAGTGCAACCGCTCTTCAATTTCTCAAAATTACCTCTGACACTATCCTCTCTGGCAAGCCGCAAGGCCAAGGTCATAATTGCTGGTGGCTTCTGGTGAAGGTTCCTACGAGTTCGTGAACATGAAGGCCACTAGCAAAGCTGAGACAGAATTCGCCATGGGACGTGAACTACAACTTCTCGTGCTGGCTTCATGGAGGCTCAAGGAACCGGTGTTCATATTGTCATAAGCGCAAAGACCGCACTCGAGTCGGGTACACCCATCCGCGGTATTCTGGCTTTCACACTTAGACGTAGGTATTTTTTTTCAGTCGATTATTGTTCAATGCTTATCAATTTCGATTCTTTGTAGCGGCAAGGCTGGTCGTTCGGTCCCTGCTCCTGCAAAGGGTGCCCTTACCATCGCACGCGAGGTCAACACGAAGTATCCTCTTCCTATCTTGGATATCACCTACCGCTCTCGTCAACTTTCCTTCTGCCGCACCCAAATTTCACAAAGGCTTACACATAAGCAGTATGAACTCCAGGAAGAGATTGCCTCCTGCAAGAAGGAAGGCGATGCTGTCGACGAGGAGTACATCTCGTCTCGCCTTACAAATCTTGAGAGTCTGACAGCGTCACATCGTTAGCGGCGCAAAGCGCCGAGTCCCCCTTTGTTAGCATATGTACTTAATAAAGAGAATTTGATCATGATGATCACAGGCGGTTCATATCGTTTATGGCTTCGTAGCTTAAATAGGTGAGATGGCGAATTTAAAATATGGGTTTATTAACAGCGAATACATAAAAAAGTGCATTTGAACAAGCCATTCAGTTGAAGGCAAGTCTCTAGATATTTTCCAAGATCCCTCGCTGGCCTCACCAATTTCCTCCATGTCACCCAGCAAATTCACCGTGGGCTTTCTTTGGGATACTGGGACCATCGTCGTCATTGTCGGTGGCGGCACGTTTCTTCCCTTTGCTGTTGGGAGAGGGTTCAACGATGTTGGCAGGGAATTACTTAGAAGCAACTCCATCCTCTCGAGGACGAGTTGGTAGATGTGGGACCCGCTTTTGTCTCCTGGGGGATTTGTAGTTGGAGGCAGCACATTTCTCCCTTGTCTGGGGTGACTAAATGGACCAATCAGGACAGCGACACATCGGGTAAGTAAACGACACATCAGGTAAATAAACGACACATTCGTGTGTAGTGTGTCGCCAATTTAAGATAGGGAGTGCCAGGAACCAGCACCCTTATGTAATCTGCTTAGTAAGCGCCAAGCCTGGCAAAATCTGGCCTTCGAAAAATCCAAAAAGTTTTTTTCCAAGTTTTTTTCTGCAAAAATTTGTTAATCATATGCTAATATTGATATACAATCTATTTACCATTATATTTGGTGGAATTTCTTCCTCAAATATGCAAGAACACGTGTGATATCAATTTATTTGACCTTGTTAGATCATCAGCATTGTTTGGTCATGTTGTTGGAAGCTCCGCTATAACTGTAGGTGTGTCTGTATATACATTAGATTGTTGACCCATGTGCATAAAAGTGGATTGACATGTTTTAGGATACTTCACTGCTGTTTTACAACCTTTTTCATCACTCCTATTGTTACTAATACATAGTCGTATCAAGTTGAGCATAAAGTCACGTGAAGCTATTAATAATATTATGTAAGCGGCAAAATGTCTGGGTCATATTTTCGACTTTTTCTGTCCGCTATTGTCCTGCATGTTTTGAAGCTTTTTGAAGCTTTTTGGTCAAAAATTTTTGGAGTTGAAATTTTGGCACCTGTATTTCATTTTAAGAATTTTTTTTTCCATAGGATTGTTCTTAGGTCTATACTACACCATTCTACCGTGCCAAAAATGTACCAAGATAGTCATTGTGGAAGCAATTGAGGTTGCCATTGAGTGTCATTTCTTGCTTACATAAGGGTGCTGGTTCCTGACGCTCCCTATCTTATGTGTAGTGTGTCGACAATTATATATTTGCGAGTCATGCGACACACCCGGATGTGAACCTTCCGTTGGACTTTGTTCAAAAATTACTCTAAGTCAGAAAACAGGAAGGAGTACATATGTACTTTTTTTTTTTCGAACTCTTTCTATACTCATATAACTAACAGTGGAAATTTTATAGAGAAACTTTCGTACAGGAAAAGATGCTATATACATTATAAGAGAGGTGGTGTTGGAGAACGTAGCCGCTCCTCCTTGAGAACAGTTGGGGACACCTACGACGTCAATCCCACCAGATCCTCACCATCTGCAGTTCGCTGGTGTTGGCTTGTACACATGGGTGTTGGGCTGTATACGCCGGCGTCTGGCTCAAAACGGAGGTGGTGGACCGTACACGTTGGCGTTGGGTCGTACAGTCTGGCGTTGGGCGGTACACGCCGGCGTTTGGCTCAAAACGAAGGTATTGGGCCCTACACGCTGGCGTTGGGTTCGAGACGTCGGTCCTGGTCGTACACACTGGCGTTCGGCTCAAAATATCGGTGTTGGGTCGTACATGCTGGTGTTAGGCTTTAAAGGCCGGCGTTTTCTTCGTGGCACATGAGGTCACAGATAACGGCGGTGAAAAGAGGTCGGAGACACACCAATATGCGCATTGGTGCTTCCATCTCTCGCCACCACGTGGTGCTGGGGGGTTGCGCCAGATTTACCGCTTGAGCTGCCGCTCTTTGCGACTGGGGTGCTTAGGCCATTCTTGGTTTCTTCATACTGTGATCAGCGGTGAACGGAGAGATGGAAGGGTTCAAAAGGGGACATACATTGGGTCGGTTTCGTGAGGGTTATTCCCATTTTGTCTGCGGATATGAACATGAGGCCTGCAGGAAGGAGATTGGGGGGTGGAGAATGAGGGCGGGACAGGGAATCGTCGATGGTGGGAGTTGTGAGAAGAGTGGCAGTAGGCATAGACCTGTCTCATAGCAATGTCCTTGAATTTCTTGGAACATTGAGGACAAAGATGCATTTTGAAGACAAGTGTAGACAGCAGTGATTGTGTATGTTCAGAATAGAGTGAAGAGGCGTCAAGCAAAGAAGTGTTTACTGACGTGATATGAGTACAGCCCGTCAGCCTATCAACTTCTATTTTGAGAATTCAACGTTCATGAGTGAATCTGACATTCAAATACTCTCTACTACTATCCCAAGCCTTCATATGCAGGGGGTAAATGGGTACAAAATCTATTACTCTACCGTCTTCAGCACCCCACCAGATGGCTTTCGAATATTCTACTGCACGTGAGGGACTTCCAGGCGCCAGTCCTTCTGGATGCAAGTACCAAATGAAGGCGAGCCAGTTAAACATCCACGATACCGCTCATGGCAATTGATTGTACCATAACCATAGCATCCTGCTTGTTCTCAGTAGTCTTCACCGCGATCTCGGCCAAGAAATAATCATGCAGCAAGTGCACCAGCAAGCTGTTCTAGTCCTCCAACGGGCGACACGCCTTTCCCATCATCTGCAGAACATCCATAACGGGGTAGTCGATGTGGCGAGATGTTCTTTGCCTTCGTAGAATTGCACGCCCATGGCCACAAGTAAACTTCAAGCCGTGTCCTGTCAAAGATAATTAGTCGAAGGAATGTAACAAACGAACAACAGCTTACTTTAGATGCCACCAAAACTCGAAGAGCCGCTGTGCGATACGCTTATCTTGCTTGTCGAGGGCTTCGTGGTAATATCCAATACCATGCTTTAGGGTCTCAATAAGACTCGATCAGGCCTCTCGTCCGCGGCACAATGCGTCAAGAGATCGTCAACAGTCAACCGGCATTGTCTCCTCGAAGGCACGAAAATAACAACGGGCTTTGTGGACGAGTGTTCCTTGATGGCAAGGTAGGCGGGTTTGGACATGGCGATCATAAGCGAAGGGAAGTGGTTGATGGTAAATGATTGGGTGTGAATAGCCATATCGAGTGGTCGAGCGCTGAAAAATTCAAATACAATTAATAAATAAATAAAAAGACATGGGATAGTATCAACAACGAACCTTGGTGAAAAGTTGAAGATGGTATGCTCCGAAGCACCCATCCACTTTCCGAGGTCCTCTGCATTTGCGAGAGAAACACCACACGCGACAATACGCGTCTTGTTCCCAGTCTGACGCTCGACGTATTGCGTTCGTGAGATGACGACCTCGTAAGTCGGCCAACTTCACCGCCAACCATTTGAACCTCATCGGCGATCAAGAGGCCAAGCGTTTGTACGTTTTTGCGTTGTCGCCACCTTCGAGAAATCACATCCCACTAGATAGATCCAAATCAGCAACGAAAACAGAACAACTACAACGAAAAATGTACCTGTGTCGGCGTGCACACAAGGACATCTCCTTTTTCCAGTAGCCTCAAATCCGCACTTGTCTCTCCCGTCAAGCTTAGAATCTCCTTCCCGCCCTGTACACTTCCAAACTTCGCCTTCCATTCCTTCACCCTCAGATCCACCATCTCCTGATACGGCTCAATACAAACTGCCCTCAGCGATTCGCTCTTGCTCCACAGCCGCATCAATGCAAACTCCACACAAATTGTCTTCCCACTGCCCGTCAGGGCGCCAATGAAGGCATTTTTGTCTGAGGTATATAGGGCCTGGAACACCTGAGTTTGGATCTTGTTGAAAGTTTGGCGTAAATCGCCTCGAACTCTTTGTTATGCAACCCAGAGAGAGGAAGTGCTTGCAGGTCGAGAAGAGGTGTCGGCTTTGGGAACTTCTTGGGGAGAATCAAGTGCTTGAACAAGATTGGCAGACGTGTCTCCACATGCAGCCAACGGTCCGAGATGACAGAGATATAGTAGTTTGGAGGAACAGGCTCAAACATGGGCACCGTCAGTGTAACATTATGCTCATCTTCGGCATATCATTGACGCAACACAAAGTTGTCATGAAACAGAATGACCTCGCTGTCGACGTCTTCAACCAAAATGAGGAAGTTCTCTGCTGTGCTGTGAATCTTCTCGTCCCACCGGAAGTCAGGAACAATAGAAAGATCAATGCGAAGCAGAGATCGGGTGATTGGTTGGACTTGAGCCTGCAATCTATACAATTTGGTTACAAACCATAATATGATCAATTTCAGATGAAAACTTACTGAAGCTTGGGGAAATTATGCACAAGACGGTGCACAAGTCGACCAGCGTTGGGAATTCCGATAAGCTCTCCAATTTCGGGCGGTGTCAAATCGACGTAGCGATACCACGGCTATGAAAAGGATTAATCAAAAACACTAGGAGAAAATAAGAAGGATGGCTCACGAATTGTTTTCCCTCTGCTTTGCGGACCACATCTGCCGGCACACCCTTGAATTGATGAAGAGGCGTCATAGAACCCCACCTATTGAAAACGAATGATCAATAATTGAAAAATAATTAAAGAAAAGATGACAAACATTCGTTTCTCCGCCATTTTGCACAAGTCAAGGGCCGCCTTTGCAGGAACCGCCCATCCACGCTTCAAACAAATCTCGAATATCGCATGTAGAATCCTGGGGAGGCGTATAATTCGTCAACAACCAAAGTCCATATAAAGTTGCCAAGAGAACATACCGTCCAGCAGATTGTTGCACGAAGACCATGTCGGCAACAAGAACGAAGCCTAAACTTACACAATAAGGGTTAGAGTATGAAGCAAAGGCCAAAAGAAAAGATCGCACCATCGAGTTTGAGTTGCGAAATATACGCCTGCAGCAATACATTGACCTTCACAGCAGCCTCTTCGACGCTCTCCTTGACGGGTATCGGGACGCGCTCAATCATCGACATCGTTGGCCTCAGGTGCTGGTTATATATACACCATCATAGAGTTATACGTCACATAATAGTATGACGCGATTCTGCCCAGTTCCGTGCTCGTAAAGCGTCCAGATTGGCGGTCGTATTTGATGAGCTGGCATTTCTCCTGGAGAACGGCGGCCGAGTGGGCGATGTCGGCACGTTTCTGGATTAGACCAAGATCGTCTTCTTGGTAGTCGGCACCAACACCATATAAGGCGGGCGATTTGAGCATGCGAACGTAACTGGAAAAAAGGAATGAT
>Ga0307517_10014111_pt1 | contig 10773 bp, 10 predicted proteins | sample 23_EM_MG_FD_194515 | JGI IMG/M metagenome (GOLD analysis project Ga0307517, IMG submission 194515) | Populus trichocarpa ectomycorrhiza microbial communities from riparian zone in the Pacific Northwest, United States - 23_EM | ecosystem: Host-associated > Plants > Roots > Unclassified | place...
CATTCCATAGGTACATTATTGGTGAAGTATGACACAACAAAGATGGTTTAGGATCATCTGCAAAGGTTATTCACGCAATCAAATTTTGCAAAGCAGTATCAATTAGAGAATGACATACGAGCTTTTTACCAGAAGAATATGAGTATTCAGGAGTTTTATTCTACTATGATAGATCTTTGGGATCAATTGGCTCTTACAGAATTAGTAGAATAAAGATATATGGTGCCTATATTGCTCGTAGATAGCAGCAACGATTGGTACAGTTTTTAACAGCACTTTACAGTGATTTTGAAGTACTTAGAGGGTCAATTTTACATTGTTCTCCACTGCCTTTTGTTAACTCTATTGTCATTGAGTTATTGGCTGAAGAAATATGTTTTCAATCTTATTATGAAAAGGAAATTCTTTCTGCTTTGAATCCTTTTGTAATAGTAGTACCCTCTAAGCCATTATTTAATCATCAGAATAAGCCTTATACAAGGGTTGCCTTCGACGAGTGCAGTTTCTATAAGCAGAAAGGTCATTGGAAAGCTTAATGTTCCAAGTTGAGATAACATAATCAAGCTTGGAAGCCTGGTAGCTAGTCATAATTTGATGCTCATAGATCACCTCAGGGCTATAAACCATCACACCACAATACTACAGTAGTAGCTTCATCATGCTCTATCATTGATCTTAGTACTATGGCTGAGCAATTTCATAAATTTCTCTTTACAGCCACAAACAATGTCTGCTTCTTTTTTTGTAGATCAGTTGTCTCATAATTCCTCAGGTATGTCACATTCTGAATGAGTTTTGGATTTTGGTGCTTCACATCAAATATCTCTAGATTCTTCATCTTTTACTTATGTGTCCCCTTCGCCCTCTATTTCTATTATGACTGTTGATGACACTCTCATGCCCTTAGCAGGTGTTGATTTTGTTATCACACCTCACTTGTCTCTCTCTAATGTTTGTCTTATTTCGAAACTCAGATTAAATTTGCCTCTGTTGGTCAGTTATGTGATTCTGATGATTATTATATACATGATCTGCAATCTTAGAAGCTGATTAGGACAGATCGTAGAGAGAATAGACTATATATTTTGGATGAGTTAAAAGTGTCAGTTGTTGTTGTTGCTGCTGCTAGTGTTGATTTGTCTTCTTTTCATTTGAGTCCTTCCTCTTCTAGTTTTTATTTAAGGCATTCTTGTCTAGTTTGTATTTTTTCTTCTCATTTAAGATATTTGGCATCCATAGAAACTTTAGGAAGTTTACAAACTTGTGATATTTTGATGTATGGATGTAAACTAACAAAATTTTCTGCTTTACCTTTTAATCAAAGTATTTATGTTTCTTCTTTCCCATTTGACTTGATTCATTCTGATGTATGGGGACATTATCCTGTTGCCATAAAAGAAGGGTCTCAATATTATGTTTTTTTTTTTATTATTATTGATGATCATACTTGTTATTGTTGGGTTTATTTAATGAAGCATCATTCTAAATTCTTTGAGATTTATACAACCTTTCAAACTCTTGTCAAAAATCAACATTCTATTGTTATCAAATGTTTTAGGTGTGATTTGGGTAGGAAATACACGTTTAATAAATTTTGTGAGTTGTTTGCTTTAGATAAAATCATTCACAAAATTTCATGTACAGATACTCCTGAGCAAAATAAAGTTGTTGAAAGAAAACATAGGCACATTGTCGAAATTGCTTGTTCTTTTTTATTGTCTGCTTTTGTTCCTAGTAAGTTTTGGGGAAAAGTTGTTCTTACTGCTATAAGTTTGATTAATACAATTTCATCTTCACATATTTCAGGTTTTTCTTCTTTTGAAAAGTTGCATGGGTATGCCCCTGAATATTCCTCCTTTAGAGCTTTTGGTGTACTTATTTTGTTCTTTATCCTCATGTAAAACACAGTAAGTTGTTCTCTTGATCTACTATTTATGTCTTTCTTGCTTATGGTGAAGGTAAAAAGGGGTATTGTAGTTTTGATCCAATAACTCAGAAACTTTATGTCTCGTCATGATGTCTTTCTCGAGCATATACCTTTCTTTTCTATTCCATCCACTTCTCATAGCTTGAATAGATCTGATTTTATTCATATAAATCCTTTTTTCTAAGGATTATGATAATTTATCATCTCAAGTTTCTGGTACCTCAAATACCCCTCCTCATGTTCGATCAATTTATACTGATCATTTTGCAAGTACTAACACTTTACTCTATGGCACACCTGAAGCTCAATTCTTCTATACAATCCCTCAAGCTCTGTCTAAGATTGTGAATGCACCTCTACATCAATCCAAACATATTCGTAAATCCATAAAGTTATCAGATTTTTCTTATTCTTGTTATTCTTAATAATATACTTCCTTTTTAGCTTCTACTCGTTGTCTCTTTAAGCCCTCTTTCTTTAAAGAGATAATTCTCGATCCTCTTTGACAATAAGCTATGGATGAAGAACTTTCTGCTTTGCATAAGAAAAATACTTAGGATTTGGTTCCTCTACCTTCTGGTAAGAGTGTTGCTGGTTGTCGCTGGGTGTATAAGATCAACACTAATTTTGATAGGACTATGGAGTGATACAAAGTTAGGTTAGTTGCAAAAGGATACTCTTAACAGTATGGTATGGATTATGAGGAGACATTTGCCTCTATTGTAAAAATAACTACTATCCATACTCTTATTACCGTAACTTCGGTTTGTTAGTGACATATCTCTCAACTTGATATTAAAAATGCCTTTTTGAATGGAGATCTTCAAGAAGAAGTTTATATGGCGCCTCTTCCTGGTGTTTCACATGACTCTAAGTATGTTTGTAAGCTTAAGAAAGTATTATATGATCTCAAACAAGCACCTCATGCTTGGTTTGAGAAATTTTATTTTGTGATCTCTTCTCTTGGATTTGTTTTTAGTAGTCATGATTCTACTCTTTTATTAAGTGCACTAATACAGGTCGTATCATTCTGTCTTTATATGTTGATGACATGATTATTACTGGTGATGACATTGATGGTATTTTATTTTTAAAGACAGAGTTGGCTAGACAATTTGAAATGAAGGATTTTAGTTATCTTCGATATTTCCTGGGTATTGAGGTAGCTTACTCACCCAGAGGTTACCTTCTTTCTCAATCGAAATATGTTGCAGATATTCTTGAGCGGGCTAGACTTATTGATAATAAGATTGTAAATACTCTATTTGAGGTTAACATAAGATATTCTTCTTATAATGATTTACCTTTGTCAGATCCAACTTTATACCGTACTCTTGTTAGGAGCTTGGTATATCTCATTATTACTCGTCCAGATATTGCATATGTTATTCATGTTGTTAGTCAGTTTGTTGCTTTTCCTACTATTGTTCATTGGGTAGTTGTTCTTCGTATTTTGCGATACCTTCAGGGTATAGTCTTTTAAAGTCTTTTACTTTCATCCACCTCTTTTTGGAGATGTGTTCATACTCTTATGCTGGCAAAAATAACTAATATTCGTACACTTATTACCATAACTTTGATTTGTTGGTGGCATATCTCTTAACTTGATATTAAAAATGCTTTTTTGAATGGAGATCTTCAAAAAAAAGTTTATATGATGCCTCTTCCTGATGTTTCACATGACTCTAAGTATGTTTGTAAGCTCAAGAAAGTATTATATGATCTCAAACAAGCACCTCATGCTTGGTTTGAGAAATTTTATGTTGTGATCTCTTCTCTTGGATTTGTTTCTAGTAGTCATGATTCAGCTCTTTTATTAAGTGCACTGATGCAAGTCGTATCATTCTATCTTTATTTATTGATGACACGATTATTACTGGTGATGACATTGATGATATTTCATTTTTAAAGACAAAGTTGCCTAGACAATTTGAAATGAAGGATTTAGGCTATCTTTGATATTTCATAGGTATTGAGGTAGCTTACTCACCTAGAGGTTACCTTCTTTCTCAATCAAAATATGTTGTAGATATTCTTGAGCGGGCTAGACTTACTAATAATAAGACTGTAAATACTCTCATTGAGGTTAACATAAGATATTCTTCTTATGATGATTTACCTTTGTCAGATCCAACTTTATACCGTACTCTTGTTGGGAGCTTGGTATATCTCACTATTACTCATCCAGATATTGCATATGTTATTCATGTTATTAGTTAGTTTGTTGCTTCTCCTACTATTGTTCATTGGACAATTGTTCTTCATATTTTACGATACCTATAGTCTTTCAGAGTCTTTTACTTTCATCTACCTCTTCCTTGGAGTTGTGTCCATACTCTAATGTTGATCATGACAGTGATCCTATAAATCGCAAGTCTGTTATTGATTTCTGTACTTTTTATGATTCTCTTATTTCTTGAAAGAGCAAGAAACAATTTATTGTTTCTCAATCTTCAACTGAAACAGAATATAGTGTTATGACATCTACTACCAAAGAGATTGTTTGGTTACTTGCAGATATGAGAGTCTCCCTTTCTCATCATACTTCTATGTATTGTGACAACCAGAGTTCTATTTAGATTGCTCACAACTCGGTTTTTCATGAATGAACTAAGCACATTGAGATCAATTGTCATCTTACTCGTCATCATCTCAAGCATGACACCATTACTTTGCCTTCTATTTCTTGTTCTTCGCAAATTACAAATTTCTTTACCAAATCACATTTCATTTCCTGTTTTTGTTTTCTAGTTGCCAAACTCTCGATGTTTGTAGCTGATGCATCGTGAGTTTGAGGGGAGATGTTAAGAAATATTTTTATTTATTTATTAAAGGTAGAATAGTATTTTTAATTTAGCCTCTATATAATCTCTTTGTATTTAAATTAAAATAATAATTTGAGAATAAAGTGATAAATGAAACCCTAGTCTCCTCCTCTCTTATGGTCGTATTTCTCTTTATTTAATTTGGATTGTTTCATAGGAGGCATATATGGATTCAAGTATATGGTTGAATTGTTCATGGTGGACCTATAAAGATCACCTAATGAAACAAAAAGGTCAAGCATGTCAAAGAACTATCTCAACCTAAAAGCTTAAGCTATTAAGTAAGGTCTCAAGATATGATTTATATTATTCTTTAACACATCCCCTCAAGTAAAAATTGTTTGTGCTTAAAACTTGCACAGACTCACACTACCTTGTGCTTAATTTTTATCAAATAAATAGAGATGGTGAGATTCGAATTTGTGATCGCTTGGTCATCAAGACTCTGATACCATGTCAAAGAACCATCTCAACCCAATAGCTTAAGCTATTAGGTGAGGTCCTAACACATGATTTATATTATTCTCTAATAAAGCACACATACCATATATGCAATTCCTTGTCCTTAATATTAGCTTTGATTGGATAATAATTGACATTAATAAAGTTAAATAACATACCAATACTGTTACGCAAGGGCCCTGACTTTGCTGAATCAAATCTTCATCGATCAATGAAACCTTGTGTGTTGCTTTAATATTTTGGCCACTACAGTAAAAATTATAATGGACAAGTAAAAAAACTGAGAAAATGATTAGCATTTTTTTGGATATAATGGAAGGGAAAGTTTATATTTCTTCTTAACACTTTAATAATAAATATCACTACAATCTCCAAACCTCCCATATTGTATCGCTCAATAGGGTATAGGGTAGCAACCATTTGTTGAGTAATATACTAAAAACTTGTCGGCTGAATTACGTTTATAGATCACCTTAAAAGTTTCATCAAGAACCATACCATCCTTTAATTTGCACAAGGAAAAGGGAACACTATAATCATGATGAGGGCAAAGTGTCTTGTAAGAGTTGTCAGATACGCTAATGGAATTCATAAATAAAATTCAGAGCTACATGGAATAAAATTACGTCAACAATTTATTGCAACAATGTGAATAAGGTCTTAGATGTATTTTTTTAGTTTAACGTGGGTGTTCGGATCAACTTACACGAGATTATCTTTCTTTTTAACATATCATAGAAGCAATTTCTATCCATTCATGCTTTCCAAAATTGCATTATCTCAATCTATTCAAAGACTTGTTAATTCCACTTCAATGAATCTTTAATGAAAGGTAATAAAGGGTTTAAAACTGTAAAGGTAATGCCTCAAGCCAATATGTTATGAGAAGATCTATATTTATAGAGAATAGATTCATTGTATTTATACAATCATATAAATAGAAACAAATATACAGAGAAAGTAGATAACTAAGACTCTGGAGAATCACCACTATCTTGGCAATAGTTGTGGAGAATATCTTGGTTATAATTATGGAGTAATATCTTGTTGACAATCAGAGAAATCAGAGTTTCCTCTAACATCCCCTCTCTATGTTGTCGTGGCAGAGAAAAGGGAAACACACAACTTGCCATGATCCAAGAAAAATAGTAATCTGGCCACTCTTTTTATAAAGACATCAACTAACTGAAGGTGTGAGGGGACAAAACCAAGAGTAAGAACTTTTTGAGAAACAAGTTCACGAACAAAATGATAGCCAATATCAATATGTTTGGAATGAGATTTGGTGATTGGATTGATAGCAATAAAAATGGCACTGTTGTTGTCACATAGGAGTCTTAGAGGAGAGGAGAGGGTGATTTTGAGTTCTCGTAGAAGTTGAAAAGTGTCCAAGAGAGTTCGGCAGCCATAGAGGCAAGTGCACGATACTCAGCTTTAGTATTAGATCATGCAACAACAATTTGCTTTTTAAAGCAATATGAAATTAAGTTGTTGTCGAAATATACAGCAAACCCAGTTGCTGAACATCGAGTGTCATGAGGACAACAAGCCTAATCAGCATCAGAAATAGCCGAGCAAAGTTCGAGAAGAATCATGAGAGAGTTGTCGACCCTAATGTCAGGTGCCTTTGACATAGCGTGAAATACGCTTCAAGGCTCGATAGAGTTGACAATATAGGATAAATTCGGTCTAGTAAGAGTCAAATATTGTAATGCACTAGCTAGAGAGCGAAACTGTGTAGCATCAGAATAAGCAGTACCAGAATTGCTTAGATGAGATTCCACCACAAAAGGAGTTGATTTGGCTTGCAGTCCACCATAACTGCATGATTTAACGGATCAAGTGCATATTTAGCTTGGCTAAGATAAAAACCCTTATCATGTTTAACGACCTCAATCCTCAAAAAATAGTGTAACTCACCGAGGTCTTTCATGGAAAATTCCTTGGCCAGATAAATAATAAAAGAACTCAGCATAAAAGAACTGCTTGCTTCTTATTATATTCATATCATCAACATAGAGGAGCAAATAGATAACAACAGAAGAAGTAAGATATATAAATAGAGAGGAATCAACACTACTAGCAGCAAACCCAATACTAAGCAAGATCTGACTAAATCGTTGAAACCATGCATGAGGGGCCTGTTTAAGGCCATAAAGAGCACCTTGTGAGCGACAAACATGACTTGGGAATTGTGGATCAATATAGCATGTTTTAGAAGAGGGACCTGACGCTGGCAAGGGAGAGGCATGTTTTGCACGTCCAGAAAAATAGCCACGCTGGACAACCATAGCCGACTGATAGGAAGAATCACCAGAGAGTGATCGAGAAAAAACTCATGGCTGAGAGCTTTGGGAACCAAATTAGCAAAGGAGGGCAGTGGCAACTGAGACAACATGGGTGTGGAAAAAATTTTAAAACCCGATCCAAGTCCACAGAGAAACCAATGAACCTTATCGGTGTCATCAACTGATTTACCAATAGCACTAAGCTGATCACACAATGATCGAAAGGAACGTGCATATTCAGCAAAACCAAACAATGTTTTTTTTTTGTTTTTATATCTTAAAATTTGTTAACGAAAAAAAAATATAAATCGCAAAATAATTCCTTTTCCTTTACGTAATTTTTTTTTATGGTTACAAAGCAAAGGCTTTTAACCTTAGGCCTTTTGGGTGGGAAGACATATGTGTTGCTGAAGCTACCAGCTCGTTCTGCCTCCTTTTTGAGTTTTCAAAATCATTGCAATTAGTTAGGTTTTTTTTTTTATGTTTCAAAAACTAGAGATTTTGCCTCAAACATCTACTAGTTTAATTATGATAACTATGGAGGCAAATGAGCAAAGAACGCAAGCTACGAAGGATTTTTTTTAGTAAAGGCCTCCTTAGTGCCAAGACAATTACTACTTTAATTTTCAATGCCTTGAGGAGGAGGATCTCAAAAGACGGACCTGAGATAATAAGTTCTTGAACTAATAAAATCACACTTACAAGGTTATTTTGCAATCCTTGAACATGCATGGAATGAAAGGATTTAAGCCTACAAGGAAGAGGAGTGGTAAAACCATCAAAACAAAAACCATTTCTATTCAGCCGAATCATCAACAAGTAATTACTATAAAGCTGACGGACCAATTAGGACAGTTACTGTTTTTCTTAGCATTAGAGTGAAACCAGACTTTGGGATCTTGGCATGAAGAAACTTTGCTTGAGGTTAGGGAGTACCGTTCTCTCTTCCACACCGTATGAGCATTGGGACAAACCTGAGAGCATAGACAATATCCTCCAGGGTGGACCTGTTGGGGGATAAGGCGGGGTTGAGTGAGAGGCTTCGATGCGAAACAAAGTCTATTTGTCCTCATTATTTTGAGTTTGTCGAAGGTAAATATACTTCTAGGATTCACCAAAACTAACTTAAGAACTAGAATACTCAAGAACAAGTTTAAGAACAGAGAACAGAGAAAGGAGAAGAATGAGGGTTTTTTATTTTATTTTGATGAAGTCCAATATATTAAAGAAGAAGAAACCAGCAAAACACAGGGAAGGAAACAATACAACAACATAAAACACAAGGAAGAAACACCTGAAACTTATAAAAGGAATCAACTCCTTGTCTCATAACCAAGAATGCACTCATGATTTCTCGAGAGATCCATACCCATGTGAATGAAGGAGCTATAGAAGGATCAAATCCAACCACTAATGTGTTTGGCACCAAAAAAAATATTAACCCAAGAGTATATTTTGTCGGTGATTGGCAATGACATTTGGAGTAATTTTATTCCAACCCTTTGTAAAATATTAACGGAAGAATTTCACCAATGATGTAACCTAATTTTTGCTCATTAGCTTTTAATTTAATTTTACAGGGTTTAAAATGTAAAATTAAAATATTAGAGATTTATTTCGATGAAAAATGTGATTTGTCAGCTTGTGTGAAAACTAGGAACTATAATGTGTTTTTGTCATTTTATCCTTATCTTCAAGATAATCCTTATATTCAAGATAATGATAGATATCTGTTTTCGAATTTGATTTTTATCAAATTCAAAATTCAAAGAAGAGAATGAGTTTGATTGAAACTTTATTTTCCACACGCGATGAGACTCTTGCACTATAAATATAGATCTCAATAAATGCAAAAAAGGAAAAAAAACCCTAGAGGGGGACAATCCCAAGAAACCCCAGGGGAGAGGCCATTACCAAAAACCCTAAAAAAAAAAACATAAAACAGAAGAAAGGAGGGGCGGCGAACCCTAAACTAGCCCCCAGCCCCTTTCTTGTTTTTTTTTTTGTTCTAGCCCGGCCTCTAGGAACCTCCATATAGCAAAGCCTCCCCCAGCATCCCTGATTGATGTCCACCTCAACAGCACCAAGCCACACCTTTTTCTTCTCAGCCGCTACCTGTAAAGAATACAGGACCCCTTCCCCATGGCCAAACAAAGCTTAGACATCACAACCCTCACTCTTTGAAAAAGGAGGAGAACGGGACCTTCGGAGGAGGGAAGAGGATTAATTATTGCAGCAACAGCAGCAAGTTTCCTCCCTCTACACCAGCGACGACCACACTAGTAGATCAGTAGTGCAACTTCTTCTTCTCCAGCACATCATCTTCCTTTATGCAATACTATGAGCCGTCAAGTAGCTTTGTCTTTAATCGTGGGCTCCAAAAGCCATCATATAGGCTTTCAGCCGGTGTTGCAGGAGACACTTTTGTTTTTTTTTCCAGTCCAGCAGGAGCTTCTTCTCTGTGCCATAGCAACAACAGGAGACTTGTTTCAGCAGCAATTCCATCAGCAGCATCCGGTGGGCAGAGAACTTGAGTCACTTCTCTTCGGATGGCAGCGGCACCTGGAGTTTTTTTTCCCCATTGAAGCAGCGACAACGAGTGCTCCTCAGCCACACCTTCCCTCAACTGCAGTGGTAGAAACAGCAACAACCTCCTCATCCAGTAGCGGCAGTGCTGTTTTCAGCAACTTGACTTTCAGTCACACCATCAGCAACCAACGACAGCAGCTCCTCTCAACAAGCTACCACTGCGACCAACATACATCCTCTTCTCAGCAAGCTGCTATTGTGAGTAGCAGAAGTAGTGTCCAACATCCTAGCTTCAACCGAAAGTAGCGTCCAGCAGAGGTTCCCATTGCCAGCAGAAGGTAAACACAGGGAGGGAATGAACAATATAAGGTAAGACAAACAAAACAGGGAACCAGAGAAAGAATGGAGGGGAACTAGCATTGATCAGTTCTTCTCCAGCAATCCAAAAATCAGAGAAAGAACGGAGGAAAAGAAGTAGCATTGGTCAGCCGTTACCCCATCATCCAGCTTCTTCTCCAGAGAACCAGGTAAGTCTTCTCTTCCCTGCTTTCGCAAATATAATTCACTTTTCTCACTGTGCATACAAATTTAATTACCCCTGCACTGTTGCTTGTATTTTTTCACGTGAATTTTTCACGCATGCGCGCAATAGTTCCCTAGCGGGCTGGCTGGATCCAGCCCACCCCATACGGCTGGGCTAGATCCAATCCCAAAAGAAATAAAAAAAAAAAAAGTTTATGTT
>Ga0307517_10014112_pt1 | contig 10773 bp, 10 predicted proteins | sample 23_EM_MG_FD_194515 | JGI IMG/M metagenome (GOLD analysis project Ga0307517, IMG submission 194515) | Populus trichocarpa ectomycorrhiza microbial communities from riparian zone in the Pacific Northwest, United States - 23_EM | ecosystem: Host-associated > Plants > Roots > Unclassified | place...
GGATTGGGAAGAAATTTTAACATTTATACCTTTTTTTTTCAAATTTAAAGTGTTGGTTGAACCAGTCTGATTCAATTGGTTTTGAACTTTTAAAACCAAAATTAAATTAGATCGAATTGTTTTTTAAGTTTTTTAATTAGTTAATTTGATTTTTTTATTTTTTTTCTTGGTTTAATTGATTTTTCAAGTTTTTTTCCCATCCCTACTAAATAGTATCATTTCCTACCAGATTTTTGTTTTCTGAAAAATTGATTAAGTTTTTTTTTAAGTTGAATTTTCTTTTGTTTAGACATGGGAGAAAGTTTTGATAAAGGGTCATTGGGTCAAAAAGTGTCTTGTAACGTGTAAGTACTTTACATGCTAATGACTCAGACATGGAAACCGGAGAAAAATAAAAGAAAACAGTAACACCAACTGTGGAAAGGTATTATAATTGGAAAGAACTAGATTAGACGTCTGTATTATGCCATGGGTCACGTTAATTTTTATTTAATATAAAAAATGATAATGTTTTTTTTTTAAATAATAAAAATTTAAAACTCAAATCATTGGTTAAATAGATTTAATAAGTTTAGTTAATTTAATATTATGATTTTATAAGAAAAAACCAGTGACAATAGAAAACAATAATGAGTTATCAAAAAAAAAAAAACACTTACTAATATTTTTAAAATATCTCAAAGATCTTATTTGATAACAAAATAAAAATTAAATGAAAATAAAATAACCTTATAAAAAGAAAAATGAAAAAAAAAAAGCTTAATCACTAGTAAATCAAACACAGAAGAGAGAATTGAAAAAAAAATCAATTTTAAAAAAGAATAAAATAATTTAACTATACTCAAGCATGTCAAACTTGCGACTTGCTTACAAGGGTGGGATAACCCCATACAGAAAAAACTTAATAAAACAATGGAGGTGTTGCACGTAAACAAAATAATGAAAGGTAAAACTGAAAAGAAAAATCAATAAAAATAACATTTAAAAAAAAACTCAAGTAAGCTTGTGTTAACTCAAATAATTTGTAATCCGAGATATAAAATCAAGATAATCTTTTAGAAAGGAAAGTAACAAAACTCATGAAGCTGAAGACCCAATAATAAAACATTGAAGGATGAAATTGTAAAAAAAAAAATTTGTTTTTTTAAAAAACATCTTAAAAAATAGACCGAATTCAAATCAAGCTAATTTTTAAAACCTATAATTCGATTCATGAGATTGAGTTACCTCATAGAAAATAAACCTGAAAAAATCATAAAGCAAAATTTATAATCATTACAAATTAAAAAAACAAAACAAATAGTAATTAAAGGAATGCAGATTAAGTCTGATATAAAATTAAATGAAATAAAAGAATTAGAGATGAAATTGAAAAATAAAATAAATCAAGAAAATGAAAAAAAATAATAATAATAAAAAATAAGGATTAAATATAATAAAAAATTTAAATTAAATAAATAAATAAAAAATGTAATTAAAAAATCAAAAAATTAAAAAAAATAACGATCAAATATATATTAATATTAAATGAAATAAGTCAAAGATCATTTCCCCCCTATTTTTCACTTCTTAGCTTGCCATGTGGAGGGCAAAATTGTTATTATATTGTAACAATTCATAGTAAAATGATTCTTTGATAGGAGAGGGACTCAATCCATCAAATTAGTAGAGGAAGGGCTAAATTCAACCAAATTGATAAAGTACAGGGACCACAGCCTCTAATTAACCTGACCTAAAACTGGCATGTCGTTTATGCGTATGGGGTGACATAAACCATGTATCCTTGCATATAAAACAACGTTGACGTGTTCCTTCATCTACCAGTTTAACTGGTAACTAGGTGCCCTTGTGCTTCAATTTCCATGCTGCCTGGCAACAGTACTGCTCATCAAAACCACTTACAGAGACAACAACATATATCTAAATTCACACTTCCTACTTACTTGTTTAATAGTTCTTTCACTCTATCTCAAAGAAGTGTACTTTTCTTCTTCTTCTTGATTTTATTTTATTTTTCTTGATTTTATTTTTATTTTCTTAACATATTGTTTGATTGATTGCCAATATGAAGTGAGAATGTTAGGATCAGTTCATTACCTCGATTTCTTTCAGTTTCTCTTCTTTTTCTCTCAATCAAGTTTGTATTTTATGAATGCTTGGATTCTAAATTATCTTAATCTGTTTGCTTTGAAATGGAGAGAATTTGAAAATTAGAGTCTTTTCTAGCCTCTGGTTATCGAATTTACATAATTTGATGTCTAGATACTCATTGGATTCTTCGAATAATGAAACCTTTTTTCATTTCTCTTGCTTTTATTGTTCTGTTTCGCAGGATTTGATGCTGTTTATGCCGATAACAAGTAGCTTCATTGAGTTTCAGTATCCATGGCTGTAAATTAGAAGTGGGTTATTAAAGGAATTGAAAAATAAGGATAACATGAGTAGGACACGCAAGAGTAGTAATTTATGTGATGATAAAATTGCTGGCAAGGGATCCTCTACAAGTCAAGGACCTAATGAGGTTTCTGATTATCTTGATCATGAGATTGCTCAACTCACAAAGCTCAGGTCACGGCCTCATGAACTTTTGAGCAGGGACGTGCCTGGCAGGTCGAGGCTGCCCGTCTCAACTATGAGAATGCTGGTTGGTCGAGAGGGTAATTATTCCGGAAGAGGGAGATTCTCATCTGCAGATAGTCGTCATGTTTTAAGTCGATATTTGCCTGTTCATGGTCCTTGCACGGTGGACCAATTGAATAGTCGGACTTATGTTTCTCAGTTTTCAGATGATGGAACTCTTTTTGTTGCTGGATGCCAGGTAACATGGGGGGGCTATCAATAAAGTAATTACTCTTGAGCAAGCATTACGCTTCATAAAGATTTGGTGATTCTTAAATTAACGGGAGTGTCTGTATTGTTGTTTTTTAAGTCAGTATATACGTTTCTTTTGCCACAGGGAAGCCACATTAGGATATATAATGTGGATAAGGGATGGAAAATTCAGAAGGACATTTTAGCCAAGAGTTTAAGATGGACAATTACCGATACATGTCTTTCGCCCAATCAGCGCTACCTTGTAAGTTTCTGATGACTCTAGTTGAAAAAAAAGTGGATATATTACTGAGATAGAAAGTCAATTATTATAGTATAGCTCAGTGCATTGATGCAACTTCTCTGGGCTTAGTGGAGGACTTCTTCTTTGGTGGATCACATCTTTTTAATACCAAACATAAATTTTCTTCAGGGTCTGTCTTTATTTCCTGTTTTAATTGTTGTAGCTCTCATCTTGTTCAACATACAGGTTGGTGGATTATCCGCCTGCCCATTTCTTGATTGTTCACATGTGCTTCTGTTGTGCTTGTGTGTGTCTGTGAGAATGTATGGTCATCTCTCTATGCATTTTCTTATTCAGTCTCTTTGTGTGCTGGATTGTGTGGATGCCTTTTATGGATCATTATGGACACGGCTCAAGTGCTCCCTTGTAATTTCTTATAGTTGCAGCCTTAAACAAGGGTTACTTGGTTGTTTTAGGTCTTATATCTTTTTGGTTTTTTATGATGAGTCAATTTGTCTAATGTCATACTGCAACTTAGCCCATCTTTGGATCCGGGCTCATTGTGGGCCAGCATAATTTTATCAATTGTGTAGAGCTCATCCTTGTTCCCGAGTGTAACTATGCCACTTTCCACTGGAGATAAACTGATCTGTAGACTTGACATGCAATACAATTTAATTTTATAACATGGATGAAGTGCTTTTTCATTGTTGATTTCATTAAACTTTAATGTTAATTGTGCAGGTGTATGCTAGTTTGTCACCTGTTGTCCATATTGTGGATATTGGATCTGCTGCAACAGAGTCACTAGCAAATGTAACGGTATGTCTGCCACAAGTCATACTTGTTTGTGGATTTTTTCCTTGGTTTCTATAATATGCGGGTGTTTGATCAAAGGCTAATATCTTTTCAGCTTCTGTCATATTAGCTTTATTTTTACGGAACCATGCCTTTAAACTGTCATCTTGGAATTACTGTGTTGTCTAGCTGTCATCAATGGTGATAGATGGGAAATTTTTTATTCCCTGCCAGGGATGTCTATTTAATTTACCCAATGATTGTATTGCATGCTCTCCCCATGGATTGTGGTTCTGTATGATGTGCATTGTTCTGTGTGTTATAGGGCACCATTGTCTGGCTAGGTGATATTTATCATTGTGAGTTAGTCCTTGTTCTTGGTGAGGAGCCCTGTTATCATGACTATTAGAAATCAGGTTACGGTCATAATGCTTGGGATCATCCAATTCAGTAAGTAAGATGCTCATTGGAGTAAACCACTTTGCGCTACAGAGAGGCAATCCTGCACCTTGAGCTATGGCTTACTCAGTTGTCCTCTTATAGACAGCCAATTTTTTTTCTTGGGAAATTCAATGATTATAACTCGGTCCTACTTTTGTTTCTTCATCGTTTTTATTGCCACAAAGTGATCAATTAATATTTTCATAAATTTTACAAAGCAAATGGCCATTGGTTTCATTCACATCAAAATTTCTATATGCAGGAAATTCATAATGGTTTGGATTTTTCTGTCGATAACGATGATTATGATGAATTTGGGATCTTCTCTGTGAAGTTTTCAACTGATGGGCGAGAGCTTGTAGCTGCAAGTAGTGATAATTCAATATATATTTATGATCTTGAAGCAAATACCTGCAGTCTCCGAGTTCCTGCACATAAGGTATCATATTTGTACATTTCATCATAAGAAGCTTATAGGATTTTGAAATTTAGTGGGGTCATTGAAAGTTAGAATCTGTTGCTTGTTTGGAATTGGTTGATGAGGTGCAAGTTACATCTAGACAATCTGTAAGCAACATTCATCTTGTATTACTACTTGGTAGTTTTAGTTTGTATACATAAATGCTGCTAAATTGTCTATCTGATTCCTTTGAAACTGAAAACGCAGACCCTTGCCTGCCTATTGACCAGTAGATTTATTTGCTTTGCAAAAGACAATATCTTGTTTCATTCTCAATTTTAATTGTTAGAGAAATTAGTTGTATGGCATATTCATCAGTCCATATTTTAGAGTATGAAGGCAGCAAGCCAAGACGGTTCTAAAGAAGTTTAAACTAAATCATACAAGTGAAATTATTTTTCTTTTCTGCTCAAAAGTTGATGCATTGTATTCTTTTTCTTAATTGCTGTCTTTCTCCCCTTCTTTATCATTTCCCTTCTCTGAATGCAGGGTGGGTCTATATTTCAGTGAAATACAGCGAACATCTGTGAACTTTTTTCTTGGCAAGAGTGATTAAAATGAAGATGTTAACACAGTATATTCTTAAATTTTTTGGGCTTTCTCTCAAGCAGGTTTTGGTGTTTTGGATATATCATGATCTGATTTGTGTTGCTCCTGCAGTCTGATGTCAACACAGTATGTTTTGCGGATGAAGCTGGCCATCTCTTGTATTCGGGAAGTGATGATAACCTCTGTAAGGTGAAAGCTATTCTATAGCCTTTAAAGATTTAGGTCATCTTGTTCCGTAGTGCTACCCAATATTCATTCTGGTTTAAACAGTTTGCAGATGCCTCACTGTAGGTTGAATAGAATTTTTATTACTGGTGCCTCGGAAGTTACTTTATGCTAGTATTGTCAGTTTGTCACCAGCTACATAAAGTTAACATGAACCAGGCCAATTTGAATAAATAATGATGCCTTTTCATGCTTGCTGAAATTTAACATGGCACTGACTTTGCATCTCTTAATTGGTTTCTTTAATGAAGGAACTTTCATTTGTCTTTTACTTTAATTTCTGCAGGTGTGGGATAGGCGTTGCTTTATCTCAAAAGGAAAAGCAGCAGGGGTCTTGATGGGACATCTAGAAGGCATTACATTCGTAGACAGCCGTGGAGATGGGCGTTATTTTATTTCTAATGGAAAGGATCAGACTACCAAACTATGGGATATTCGAAAGATGTCCTCTAATGCCAAAGAGTAGTAATGTTACTGCTTCCTCCCCCTTTCACCCCATGCAAACTTGCACACACATATTCCCTAGATGTTTACTTACATGTTTTTTAATTGCTTTCCTCTAAGTTTATATTACCATGCTGTAAGTTTGAATCATTCTTGTTTGGAGTTGATCATTTGAAATTCTTATTCCATGTGACGAACTTGTAGTTAGCACTTTCTGTTGGTGGATGAAGCTTGGGTGGAGCCAAGTGGGACTCAGATTGATGCTAACAGTTTTCAAGTTGTATGCCTTGTTCAATTTATTGTATATGGTTTGTATTGTGTCTTTAACAGACAACGATTTTCTATTTTGCTTATTCTGCTTAGCATATACCTGAAACTGTCAAATCTGGGTTTGGAGTTAGGACGGAAGACATTTACTCTTACAATATGTCATCTCAAGGGTGCAGCATCCTCCAACTTGGCTTTGGAGGCCTCGCTCCTCATCTTTTTATAAATTGTTTTCAGAATGAATAAACTTTTTCAGAAGTTTGGATTTGCAGATAAAGGCAAATGGACTTTTTGATGATGAATTAACATGTTAAAGGTTTGGGGTGGGGGGGTTGGGGATACACATTTCTAATTTAAATTGCTTCATGCACCTGTGTATTGTAGATCTGGGGTAGGGGGTGGGCATACACATTTCAAATTTAAAAATTGCTTCATGCACCTGTGTATTTTTAGAGCTGGTTTGAGTTTACAGTGTGAAAAGACAGAACTACGTGCTTAACCCACCAAATTTTGGAAAAGATCTGATTTACCTGTACCAGAACTGATTGATGCTCTCCTGAAATCAATTTGGCTGCTGACTTGCCTCTTTTCAAACAGCACTCCAAGGCTTAGAGATTCTGACTGGGATTATAGATGGATGGAGTACCCACCCCATGCCAAAATCTTGAAGCATCCTCGTGATCAGTCTGTGACCACTTACAGAGGTCATTCAATCTTGCGCACTCTCATTCGCTGTTACTTCTCTCCGGAATATAGGTACTAGTCAATTAAATTTGGCGTAGTTGCCTCTGCAGATATATGTTTTAATTTCAGTTGTTGAAATGCATTTTTTCTGTCTTGAACTTCCTGTAAAGCCAGGCTTCATGTTGGTCAAAGGATTGACCCAGGGTGCTATTCTTTCTGGTTGTCTGGATTTACTGTCCAGACTACCCTAAATTTAGTTTCTCAGAAACACAAAATAACTTGATGTTTTACTACCTGGTTGTGGCAGTTGAAAGTTTTCCATCAGTAACAGATTTTACCGTGTCAGTATTCAGTTAAGTTAGATAAAATTTGTCTGATGAAATTGGCTTCTAGGTAGAATTGGACAGGACCTACCACGCACACTGCCTGCTCAACAGCTTGTTTGGTTTAGGGCTTTGCTTTGTCATGATTATATTTTGTTTATGGTATTGATGATTGCAAGGGCTTCACCAATTTGATTATTCTCTTGTTGCAGCACCGGCCAGAAGTACATTTACACTGGATCTAGTGACTGTTCTGTTTATATTTATGATCTGGTATGTTTGTGATATTAGCTCTCTTCTTCAAAATCAACATCTTATTTCTCTGGCAATGCTTCAATTAGTAGTTGATGCAGAGAAATGAGGGAAGTTTGTTATTGTTTGTAGGTAAGTGGAGCCCTAGTTGCAACACTCGATCATCATGAAGGTCTTGTAAGAGATTGTAGCTGGCATCCTCTGTACCCTATGATAATCAGCTCTTCTTGGGATGGTGTCATTGCCAGATGGGAATTTCCTGGCAGTGGTGAAGCCCCTACTCCGGTGGTGAGACGAAGGTCAAGTCTGAGGCGGGATCTCTAGGAAGATCACTCACAGTTGATTGTTCCATGCATGATTTTTGCTACTTTTTCCGTAGTATGTTGTGATGCATGGCTCTGTGTTAGTCAAGGTCACTCACGAGGTCACTGCTTCAAAACGAAATAAAACGCAGTTGGTGAAGGTAAAAACAACAGGTTCTTTCCTGTTCTGTGCCATTAATACGGCCTGTATATATGTATGCCTTGTGACAACAAGCTGTGCTTCATCACATTGTTCCTGGTTGCAAACTGCATTATAATCCTGCAGCCTACACTTTCTGTAATCATACTGACACTCTTGTCTTCGGAAAAGAAGCTGCTCCCATGCGTGGGAGAATTAAGTGAATGAGTTACATGCTGCTTTGTTGAAATCTCTGGGTTTGTAGTTGGAAATATTTTGAGAACCACATTATAACTTATTTTAGTGTTAAAATAAAATAACAACAACAATAATAATAATAATAACCTCTCAATCTAAAAAAAAAAATGAAATTGTTTTTATAAGAAAATGAATTTATTAAATAGTGTTTGATTATTATTATAGTAACAGTTGAATAAAGAAGACTTGTCTATAATTTCTGTTTTAAAAATAAATAAACTTATTTTAAAAGTTATTTTAGGATAGATTTTTTGTTTTTTTATCTCCAGTTGGCTGAAGAAGGGATATAATTGAACAAATTAGTCATACAAGTCCCAGTAGATAAGGAAGAGCGAGTCCTCTCAATGTTATTGAAGGCTTGGTTTTTAACTTTAGAGTTCATGTAATTAGTTATATTATACGCAAACTAGCCCGAATACTTATATTAATTAAAAAAACAGAACTGTTATTATGGAGTTTCTTTTTAAAAAAAATACAGTACACGCGCGGATCATCTACAACTTCAGCTTCACACACACACACGCTGACACTGCTCCAGTCGTCCTATTTAGCGCTCAGAAACCAAAACCACCCGACAAAAACTCTCTTCTCTCCCTCTAAGAATACTTAAGAAATGGCATCACCGACAACAAGAGTGACATTTCGGCTAGTGGTGGCGATTCTAGTAGTGACGCTCGTCCTCTTCTACGCCGGCCGCCCTCTCTACTGGAAAATCTCCGCCACTGTTCAAGAGATCCGCGAGAACAAACGCACCGTCAAACAAGGTCAGCCAGCCACCAAGCAGCTCTTTCATTAAATTAATTTGATTGAATGAATCTGTTAATTGAGAAATCTGTGTTACGTTACAGGCATTTCTCAGTTTGTTTACGAAGCGCAGAAATCGGTTGGCTGGTTTCACGACGAGTCCGATTCTGGAGCCCGCGAGAACAGGAGAGCGAGGTCACTCTTTTAATTTAAGCTTTTTAGGTTATTATTATCATCTGAAAGCTTTTCAAAATAAATTGCTTGGTTTGAGTAGATCCGCTTCATTGTTTGCTCTTGTTGTAGTATCAGTAACTGTAATCCAAGGATTTTATTGAAATGATAGCCAAACATGTACCCCAATTTATTTATTTATTTACTATTTTGTTGTGCTGAATTTTATCGGTAAGGAAAAAAAAAAATACATCAGTAAAATTAATATTGTTCTTTTTTATATTATTATTATTATTATTAAGATTTATTACATTGATCAATTGTTCAAAAGCATGCTTTAGTGCTAATAATAGCCAGAACTCTATCAACTCTTCATATCCGTCCTCCATTAAAGCCTTGTTTCAAAAATATTTTTAAAAAGTAAATATAAAATATTATTTTAATATATCTTTAAATAAAAAAAACATTTTAAAAAGCATTTACTGGGACAATACTAAATAAAAATTAAAATCTCAATATTGGAGCAGTCTTCTCTCTTCTTGATAGCTATTGACTAATTGCAAGTATGTCAAGGCCATCACCAACATTTTGGCACCTCATCAATTGGAGTCTTGTATTCATGCTTACTGTGTCGGCATAGATAATTAGCTGTGTCAATTATTTTAAGAAAATTATGGAGACAACGTGTTAAAGTTGTCTCAAATCTCAATCTGACTCGCCAACAACCCAATTAATCAAAGAAGAGGAGTGCTTTAACTTCAGGGCCCGTGAAATTAGTCGAGGTGCGCGTAAGCTGATCCGGACACCTACGTTAAACTAAAAAAAAGAAAAAAAAGAGGAGTGCTTGTTAATACAGCCCGGGAAAATACAAGTCCTCTAACTGTATATGCTATGTTATGAGTGAGATTTTAAATCAATTTATAAGAAATAACATTGATGTGTTTTTATGTATTATGATTTCTTCTAGTTGTGGGATGAAAAAATGTTTATGTTTAATAAAATAAATTAAAAGATGTAAGAATTGATATATTAAAAAAGAATTGTGAATAGCAAATCTTCTTGGTAGAAGCGATAGATTGACATGCAAATATTTTATACTAGTTATTATTTTTATTTTATACGTTTTATTGACATGCAAATATTTTATACGTTTTATTTATTTTATTTTAAAGGCTAATTATTGCTGCTAATAACAAAAGATTTTTGTTTTTATAAATATATCATGTGTCATACAACTAATTTATATAAAATATAAAAGAAAAAATTGGAGACAAATTAAAATAACCTCTTCAAAAGAATTATGAAACTAGATTTTTTTTTTCAAAAAATCAATCACTTTTCAGCTTTCAACTAATCAATCACTTTTAAAAAAAATTAAGATTGAAGTTTTTAGATCTTCAAAACTCAATTTTCAGCTTGTTGTCCCTTGAAAACACTTCAAAACATAATAAGAACCTCAACAAACCAGTTCCCAACCCTTAACACACTCCAAAAAAAATAAAAATCAAATGAATTAAAAAAGAAAAATTACTTGTAGCATTCAGTTTAGTTGAAATTGCAATTACCTACTAAATTAAAAAGAAAAATAGTTTGCATCCTCGATCAACACAAGTTTCTAAATTGAATGAACTCCAACAAAAGACAAATAAAAAATTCTCTCT
>Ga0307517_10014114_pt1 | contig 10772 bp, 6 predicted proteins | sample 23_EM_MG_FD_194515 | JGI IMG/M metagenome (GOLD analysis project Ga0307517, IMG submission 194515) | Populus trichocarpa ectomycorrhiza microbial communities from riparian zone in the Pacific Northwest, United States - 23_EM | ecosystem: Host-associated > Plants > Roots > Unclassified | place...
GGGCCCACATGTTCACACCTTATTGTTGTATAAGCGCATTTTACTTTATGTTTCCTCTGAATATATGGAGTAATAATAACACTTGAAGAGTTTATTATATATAATTTAATTTCCATTCTTTATATATAAAAGACAACTATTAATTAGCCCCTTATAACAAATAAATTGTTAAACAGTTTACTGATCACAATTTTTAGTTGTATATGAGCAATTTACTTTATGTTTCCTCTGAATATATATATGAGTTAATTATAGTTTATTTTCATAATTAAGAAAACAATTAATTAAATAGTTTGGCTGCTATTGACCATAGTACTGTATGTATAATGAAAGGCTTGAATTAAAAATAGGCCCTATGCTTCAGCTTGAAGTCTCGTACAAAGTTATGTAACGTTAATTATGGTTTTATACCATAGTAGTTTCTAATAAGGAGGGCTAGCTGGTGGTGGTCCATCAAGTACACTGCTCATTCGCCTTGCATATCAAGCAACCTCGTAATTTCTCTCCCTGTCTCTTTCTCTCTCTCTCTCTCTGTGCAAATTCATGGCAAGAGAATCATGATCATAATAAGCACTCTAGCCCAAAACCCATGTCAGCTCCCACCATCCCTTTCCCTTGTATTATCTCTCTCCATAATAAGTACCATCAATCTCTGTACAAATTTTGCTTCACTGTAATAGTTTTTTTTTTTTGGAATAAAAAAGTTTAATCTGTTGTACCAAAAATTGACAAAAAAATCTGAAGTAGATAAATAACTATTATCCAAAAATCTTGTTTATTACTTGATGTTTACAGCGGGAGCTAGCAGCCAGTTTCGAATTCCTCTATCAAATTGCAGCTTTAATTCGTGGATAAACATTTGCAACCTTTAGCCATAGAAATACTAATGAGTCAAATAATAATACTGTCCCAAAAAAAAAAATCAAATAGTTTGAGGAAAAGATTTATATCTTGGATGATTGATTAATCTCTTAGTTTTGGTAATCTGATCGATTCTTTTTATTCAAGATGGCTAGAGGCAAGTGTCTGATACCTGCAAATGATCCCCTTTGAAGAATTCGGAGAATATCTGATGATTAAGTCAGTGATTTTTTTACAGAAAATATAATAATATTATAGAGAGATACTTTGAAAATAAATATATAGTCGAGAATCGAGATTCCAAACCTTTTGTTTAAATGATTCATGGTCTATTTATAGCTCATTAGTCTTTTTATGGAGACAATAGACTAAAGTGTAATATTACCCAAATAATATTATAGAGAAAAAATATCAATGACATATGTATTAATGTTGATGAGAAATATCACATACATATGTATTAATGAGGGGAAATATTACTAACATATATATTAATGTGGATGGAAATATAGTGGGTCCTTAAAAGACTTTTACACGTTATCTCTTATACGACATTAATATTGATGGAAATATGATGACTCATTGGAGGAATTTTATACATCTAATGGGTGTAGAGAGAGTAGGATCTAAAATATAGTTGAACCCAAGGGAGGTTTGGACTTATAAGGGGGTTTAGGCCTTTAATTTTGACTTTATCAGTATCCCCCTAAGTTTTTGTGATATTTATACGCAAAGGCTTGTTAAAGTACCCACTACAAGAAGTTTGTTGAATTTTATTTTGCGAAGCGGGGTGAAAACCTTGGTTAATATGTCAAAATGTCTGTATGTATGTAGGGGTATGCCCCATGTTTGAAAAAAATAATTTCTAAGTATGTATAGAGAATTTTCCAAGAGGATAAGCTGAAACCATAAGAATCCATACTTATAATTTTTTTTAATAGGTGGAGAAACTCAAGGAGGGTAAGCCTATATTTAGAAAATTTTCTAAAAGGTTGAGAGGAACCCATAAAGGGTGGAGTCCGTGCATAGAAAATTTCAAAGTGGCCGAGGGAAACCCAAAGATGGTGAGTCTGTATTTAGAAAATTTTTCAAGAGATTGAGATGAATGAATTCCTATTGATGCCTATACTTGGAAAATTCTCAATAGGCAGAGAGGACAGACCCATGTTGACGCCCATACTTAAAAAAATTTCTAAGAGGCAGGGGAACTGAAGGAGGGTGGTGCTATTATACTAAAGAGACCAAGTCAATCCTTTTCTTGGAGAGTTATTTCATTTTTTTAAAGAGTTTCAGGCTTATGACCTCTTTGGCGATGATAGAGGGCGTGAGAGCCCCCCACTAAAGAGAGAGACCAAACCTAAGAGTGGGAGATTTGAGATCATTTCTGGAGATAACATAAGATTCAGGAGCCTATATGAAGAGTTATGTTACTTCTCTAGGTTCTAGTTAGCCTTGGTGATATATATTTAACTATAGGACAGGGGTCCTGTTGCTTTGTTGAGATTGTCTATCTCAAACTGTCATGGAAGGTAGATCTATGGCACTAGGGAGAACCCCTTCCAAGGAGACTGTGCAATCACACTAGGGAGAGCACATTCTAAGGAGATTGTGTAATCCCACTAGGAAAAAACCCTTTTCAGGAGAGTGTGTAAGAGTCCAGAAGCCTCCATTAAAGATATGTAGATAGAAAGTGTATGTTAGAAAGATAATTATTTTAATTTAAAATTAAACTTACTTCCTATCATGGATAATATTTTCCAAGGTGATTTATTGGACTCTAGGGAGCTATTAGAGAGTGGTGCTATTGCACTATAGAGACCCCTGATCAATCCCTTCCGAGGGTGGGTCCGCCATGAAGACTTGCTAAGGCAGCAAAACCTGATTTTGCACTTGAGTGGCCAACACAACTCGGGTGAGGGGTTCCACTTGGTTGATAAGCTGTTGGAAGTTCGAATGAGCAGAAGTGCTCGCGATAACGGGTAAATCCATCAAGCGTTCTAGCTCAGGTGTGTCATGGTTGTTTGCCATGTAATGACTTGGAAATGTCATTAGAAAGAATTTGAGTACTTTTTTTTATCAGTATTCAATGGATGGTGCAATTGATGATGTTCTAGAAAATTCAAGTGGCTTAGGGGCAATACTTATATTGGATAATCAATTAATCTCTTAGTTTTAGCAATTTAATCCATTCTTCCTAGCTAAGGTGGCTAGAGGCAGGGGCCTAATACCTGTAAAAGATCCCCTTTGGTGAATTTAGAGATTTTCTAATGATTAAGTCGGTGACTTTTTAAGAGAAAATGTAATAATATTACAGAGTTTTTTTTTATGAAGATTCTGATTTAAGTTAGTGATTAAGTCTATTTATAGCTCATGAGTTTTTTTATGGAGATGAGATGTTAAAGTGTAATATTGTCTTGATAATATTAAAAAGAGAAAATATCTCTGACGTATATATTAATGTTGATGAGAAATATCCCTGCATATGTATTAATGAGAGAAAATATCCCTGACATATGTATTAATTTGGATGAAAATATGGTGAGCTCTTAAAGGACTTTGACACAATATCTTTTACACAACATTGTTATCGATGAAAATATGATAGGTCATTGAAGGACTTTTATACATTTAATGAGTGTAGAGAAAGTAGGATCCAAAAAATATAGCTAAACTCAAGGAAGATGAGTCATTTCTTGGCTGAACGGAAAGGAGGTGGATCGTTTCTTTAGCTGAGTCTAATGAAAGTTAGGTTTTTTATGGTTTTTTGGGTTATTAAATTTGAGTTTATCAAATAAAAAATAAGAAAATTATATTGTTGTGATTTGTAAAAAGAAGAAGAAGAAGAAGAAAATTATGTACTAGAGTAAACGTTTATATGTATATATATAACATGCTTTTGATTGTAGGGCTTAAGTAACAGCTATGAAATCTGTTTCTTTCCTTTTGCTTTAGTAGTCAAGCCCTCGAAACAAAAGGAGTATGAGAGAGAAGGTTCCTTAAGCTTTAGAAAATCCAACTGGAATGTATTTTTTTCTCTCTCACACATAAACCGCTTACAGCGGGCTACTTAAATTGGCAAAGACTCTTAAAGGTGAGTGCCTAGCTAGGCTTGAGGGAACCTTTTCCTTTTTCTCACTGACTTCGGTTAAAGTAAGAGACTAGAGAGAGCGATTTCTGGTGATTTCAATGGTTGAAGAACCAGGCTTATACCTAAATTCCACAGCCATAGTTTCCTCTTTTCGGGCTCTTCCTCCTCCAACTTCGTTCCTATCCCCTCTTACTACAAGTTTTCTTTTCCCTTAACGAATTTAAAACATTCATACTTCTGTTTTGGAGATATTTCTCATCTGGGTTTTTTTTTTTTTTTTCTGACTACTTTTTCGTCTGTTGAAAGTATCGAGGCTGTATAGTACTCGTATATTTCCGTTCCACACATATATATATAGTTGTTGAGTTATTTTTATGATTCTTGATTGAATCAACATCTGCAAGTCTTTCAAGTTGTTTTTCTTTGAATCTTATCTCAAAAGAAAGCCGTATATTATATGCATATTTTTGTTTTCAAGACAAATATTAAAGCTTATTCTTAATTAATAGCTATAATTAATATACGTGCTTTTGTTAACATGAGTTCATAAATCAAATTCATGATTTGTGCTGTATAGATAGCTCGCAGGATATGAATAGCAAGCTGTTGTTTAAGTTTTTAAAAGTTAGGCTTGGGAGAAAGAAGATACTTGTACACATAGCATCAGCTGTCTCTGAGAAAGAAGCATGAGTACTAGGTGTAGCATGGCTTCCATCAGCAGCTCTGATCTCATCGATGCAAAGCTTGAAGAGCATCAGCTGTGTGGATCTAAGCAGTGTCCCGGTTGTGGACACAAGCTCGAAGGAAAGCCGGTAATTGATATGGATAATTTCCTCATAAATATTCTTTCCTTCTTTTCAAATAGATTTCAACACACAAGAATATTGCAAAGCAAAAATGACTAACATGCTTTTTCTGTTTTATTCTGGGGTTTTTCCCCTTTTAGCTTTTCTTTTTTAGGTATTGATTAATCAATGTAATTGTAAATAAAAAAAAACTGTAATTTTCAAATTCTTAAGTTGATCAGCTTTTGTTTTAACTTGGTTTTGATTAATTGGAGTTAATTTTCAGGACTGGTTAGGTCTACCAGCAGGAGTGAAATTTGATCCAACAGACCAAGAGCTGATAGAGCACCTTGAAGCAAAGGTAGAAGCCAAAGACATGAGGTCTCACCCTTTGATAGATGAGTTCATCCCTACAATAGAAGGGGAAGATGGGATTTGTTATACCCATCCTGAGAAACTACCAGGTCAAAACTCTCAATTCTATCATCACCTTCCTCTCTCTTCATTGTTCAAAGTTGTTAGGTTTTGCCATATTATTATTATATCCCAGATTCATGAAAAAGAAAAACAAGAAACCTAGCTGATGATTTATTCATGTACGGCTTGTTATTGGGTGTTCTTGTAAATTTGCCATGACTTTGGAGGAGACTTGTATGTATCGTGTCTCAGTTTGTTGCACCTAAGTGAACCCAACCTTTTCTTCTTTTCATGCAGGAGTCACGAGAGATGGGCTCAGCAGGCATTTCTTCCACAGGCCTTCAAAAGCTTACACCACTGGAACAAGAAAAAGAAGAAAAATTCAAACCGAATGTGACTTGCAAGGTGGGGAAACAAGGTGGCACAAAACAGGCAAGACAAGGCCAGTCATGGTGAATGGCAAACAAAAAGGATGCAAGAAAATCCTAGTCCTCTACACCAATTTTGGCAAAAATCGAAGACCCGAAAAGACTAACTGGGTCATGCATCAGTACCACCTTGGTCAGCATGAAGAAGAGAAAGAAGGAGAGCTCGTGGTTTCTAAGATTTTCTATCAGACACAGCCAAGGCAATGCAATTACACTGATAGAGCTGCAAGCATTGGTGAAGGAAGCAGTGAACCTAACAGCAGAAGAGACGGTGGTAGTGGGAGTTGTTCTTCCAAGGAAATATCTCTTCATGGAGATGAAATCTCAGGAACTGGGACAGTTGCCTCGTCACTAACAAGTTACACTGCCATGGATATTCAACAACTGAAATCTGATCATTTTTGCTTTACTCCATTCAGGAAGGGCTTCGATGAGGTATATTTATTCATTCACACACGCACATACACGAACATACAAGTACTTCTTTCGTATATATTTATTCATCAACCACCATTTGCAAAACCAAGGATATTGCATGTGTATTATATAGTGCCTGTAAAAAATAAGGAATTGTATTCTAAATTATAAAATTTTATATATCGAAAAAATTGAGATGGCTGTAACGTCCTTGTTTCTATCATATTTCTCATGCAAGATAAATTAAGGAAAGTAAAAGAAGAGGAATAATAAAAAAGGAAGAAGAAGAAATTTCTAGCTAGGGTTACTTTTCTCATTCCATTGCTTGCAAATTCAGCATGAAAAACTCTTTAGACCTCACTTGATTATCTTTGTCAGCTAACTAAACTATCGAAGAAGAGACCGAGTAGTAAGTTACAACGTACATTAATGAGAATGCAACCAATATTCAAATTATGACTGATAGATTGAGCAAAGGCATGTAAATAGAAAAGGTAAAGTAGGAACTAAAGCGGAAAGAAAAAATAATAAGAAAGATCCTGAGTCGAAGAGGTCTGAAAATAGACTAACTATCAAACTTCGTCATGGGGGTTGCAACCATTTGATCAGGTGGGGATAGGAGAGGCTTCAGTAACAAGGGAAGCGTCAGCATCAGCCACATGCGATGAAATTCGAGAGCACCATCAGATGCCACATCATGTGGCCCATGATCCCCATCAACAACAGACGCAGCAGCAGCAACACCACTACCACCACCACCAAACGGCGCATCACCAGTTTGCAACTACTGCCTTTCACATGAGCACGCCTTCCCATCCCTTCTCCACCATCATCTCTCCACCTTCCCTCAATCACTCCATAATTCTTGATGAGGACCCGTATCATGTGTCCAGAATAATGCTTCAAAACGAAATCCAGGTAAGTTGATCAACCTAATTACTAATCACATGTCCTCCAACTTCCTTTCAAATCTTATCACACACTATTAAATTGAATCACATTCTAATGTGACTATGATTAATTAGTCTTAACGTATCTCTTATTAAGACTTAATTCCCATTTCTTTTATAGCTGTACTAGAACTTCTTCATATGGAACATGAGATTTTAGAGTAAATGTACGTCTGTTAACATAAAGTTGTTAACCACAATGTCCAGGAAACTGTTCATCAAAACACACATCTCTAGAGAATAATAATAATAAGACTGTGTACTTATGTATTAAGTTTGACCTGTTGCCGGAATGTTATAGAGGGAAGAAAGTTGGTAGCCCAGGTGATATATAGAGGAGCCAGCTACCAACACTAAGACTCTTCCTCGTCCACCCTGGCCCTCCCCCTCCTCTAGTTCAATGAATAAATTTTCACCCTCACAGCTTGAACCAAGTGGTGTTGGTCATTTTGTAGTCTACGAGATGGGAAACTCACTAACTTGTATTGTCTACTAAATTGGGTGCAATAAACTGTTTCTCTCTTTTTAAGGCTCTTTGAAGACACGATGATTAATCTTGAGGTTTTTTTTTTTTGATTTATTGTGGATAAATGAATGCAGCAACAGCAGCAGCATCATAAAATGGGAGGAAGGTCTGCATCTGGTTTGGAAGAACTCATAATGGGTTGCACTTCAAATGATGTAAAAGAAGTGAGTATGAACTTTTTGACCCTGAAATCCATGAGCCATGTTCCTCGTAGGAATTAAAAAGAACGAAGAAAGGGTGAGAAGGGATATTTTAAATAAAGAGAAAACAAATTTGATTGAAAACCATTTAATTTCGTTATTACCGGAGAAGATTACTGTTATTTTAAACTAAAGATACGGAACCGGAAACCTTTCCTCTCTCTCTTTTGTCTTTTATTTTCCTTTTCCTTTCATGTTTTGAGCTTTACATATCATGCTTACAGTATGTATGTATGTACGAGTAAAGAACTCGATAGCTAGCGTAGAGAGCACCCTTTTCTTTTTTATTATTACTTGACAGGGAAGGGTGCATTGCATATGTTGAAGATTTTAAAATATTTACAGCGTAAATTGAAATTAAGAACATATATAAACTTACAGATTTACTAGCTACGGGTTGCTTTATTCCTTGCAGCATGCAAGGTCTGCACCTTTCTTTGAAATCACAAATTCTCGAACAATTTTATTTATTTATTTTAAAAACTATAGCTTGGGACTTTACTCTCGCCTCATTTTGTCAAATTAAAAATTCTTGTAAAAGAACAAATATATATTTTTGCTTGTATTAATTTTGTGTGTCTAATTTATTTAAGAAAATACAGAAGAAGAAAAAACCCAAATAAAAATAAGAACTAAAGATTAAAATAAAAGGATGCGTGTGTGTAAATTAAGAAAGGTTGATGATAGCGACTTCAAAACTTTTATCATGCGTGTCCTCTCAAGATAATACAGTATCAGACAAGCTTATTGTGGATGAGATTAAAAGGACAAAAGACGCAGCTTCATTTATTTGTTTTTAAGTGCATTTTCTGTTTAAACCAGAACCCTAGCAAGCAATTTCTCACATGTTTTCATTTTTATTGCAGGATTCTTCCATTGCAAACCCACAAGAGGCAGAGTGGTTGAAGTACTCTTCCTTCTGGCAAGACCCTGGCAACCAGGATCATCATGGGTAGAACCGAAGGAGAAACAAAACCCATACAGACAATATCATTATCATCGTCATCATCAGTACTTGAAGCTACCCTGATATTCCTTTCTATAAGAGAACCAAGAGATCATCTTATGAGGTTGCTCTTTTACTTTATTTTCTCTTGGGCTGGGGCCTGCCTTATTAAATTGAACCACCTATTCAACAGTCCATGCTGGTGAGAAAGAAAAGAAAAACAGAAGGCACAAAAACGAAAAAAAAAATAAAAAAAAAAGGAAACCAAGAAAGGCTGCCCTCTAATGACATATAGGAGAAACAAAGACCCAAAGCAAAATATTCGCGCATGAAAATCATCACCATTTATGTGCCTAGCTATTCTTATTATTTTATTTTTTAACTTCTCCAGTGTAAGTTCTTTTACTGTCATTTGAACAGAAATATATATATATATATAACGAATAGGTTGTGCAAATTACAGGAAAAACGTTGTTAATTTATTTTTCTTATTTCATCTTATAGTAAAATACGAATATATAGCATTTTATATATAATCTCTTTTCTCAGCAATAAAAAGTTTGTCTGTGATTTCTTTATATTATCGGTTTCCTATATCCTTTTCCACTTCTTTATGTTCTTCAAGACAAGTTAAAAAGGACGTCAATTTATTTTTTTAATAGAAATTGTTTTGTATTTGAATAAAAAAAACCCAGCATGAGGAGAAATTTTATAGTTTTTATATATTATTAGTTATTTTCTGAACTACTTTGAAAAAAAAAAAACAGAAGTAGGAAAGGAAAATTCTAGATTGAAATATTCTTATTACTTTTAAGGGGTCATGAATTATATTCTCTCTTCTCTTTATGTATGTCTCTTTTATTAAAGTGGATAATATACAGTAACTAATAAGATATTACTAGTTACTCCCTGAGTATTCTAAAATTTTCCGCAAAAAATAATCAAGAAAAATAATATTGATAGATTATATCTAGGCAAAAAAGTCTTTATTTTACCTGAACTTTGTTTTGCGAAACTATTTGTTACATCGCCTTTACATCTAAAATAAATATACACAAGTAAAATATAAAGAATAGTGATTATTCATTTATACACAAGTAAAATATAGAGAATAGTGATTATTCATCACAATAAAAAGGAAAAGAAATGAAATATATCATAAATAAGAAGAATTGGTTGAGCTGAGAAAGTTGTTGATCGACTAGAAAATTTAAAGGGGCAATTGACCAAGAAACCTTAAGTCATGATTGATGAAAAAGAAGCAATCAACTAACAAAGTATGAACAAACAAATACTAAAAAGATATAATTTTATTTAAAGCAAGAGTCAACAAAATAACTAATGAAAATACATATATTAGACTAGGCTTCATATGTGTATCAATAGATGAGAAATTTAGCTTGTATTAGGATTAAGTAAGTCTCTTTATCTGATACGAATATTTTTATAAGATTAACATTATCTATGTAAGTGGGATTCAAACACTATAATAATACAAATAGGGCCAGATACTACTATAAACGATGATCAACCCCATGTATTCAAATTCTTGTAATTTTATTCTTTTTTAAAGGGTTTTTTATTTATCTATTTATTTACTATCTTATTTATTTTCTACACTTAAGTTTCTTGTAAACTCTTTCTCACTTAAAACTCCTCTATTTTCTTTATATGGTAGTGTTTTTAGAGCAAATTACCTTATTGAGGGTTCAAGATCTAGAATAAATGTTTTGTTTTATTAGAGATAGTTGTTGACTCTTTATACGTTCAATACTAAGTATAGTTAATTAATTAGGAAAATAATAAATTGGTACATTTTATAGGACTAAGATTCAGAATTTGTTCTAGAAAGTCATTAAAACAAGTCTCTAAAAATATACTAGTAAACTCATCTCGACTACTGTACACGAATAGTTAGTGTTGTTTTAGAATTAAGGCAACAATAACACCTAGGGGGTAAATTAGGTGTTTCACTAATAATAACAAATATTGAAATTAACTTAATTAAACACAATTAACTAATGATATAATTAAAATGCTTAAAGTAAAGAGTATAGGGATAGAAATTGCAAACTCGGTTTCCAACGTGGTTCGACAATCCTACATCCACACCTTAAGTACCAAACTAGTCTTGAGTATTATATTATTTACTAA
>Ga0307517_10014115_pt1 | contig 10771 bp, 10 predicted proteins | sample 23_EM_MG_FD_194515 | JGI IMG/M metagenome (GOLD analysis project Ga0307517, IMG submission 194515) | Populus trichocarpa ectomycorrhiza microbial communities from riparian zone in the Pacific Northwest, United States - 23_EM | ecosystem: Host-associated > Plants > Roots > Unclassified | place...
CGGCAACAGGCTGCACTTTCAACATGTCTGTTAAGATACGCTGATGTTTTTTTGCTATGTCCTTTAGCAAAAAGTCAAGGCATTCGGTAAAACGTTCACCACGGAGGTTATTAGCCTGCCAGAGTCCCGACCTCCGGCTAACAGGCTGGAGGGTAATAGCATATGCCTGGATGGCCGCCCATTGGGCGGCTGTACTCTGCTTCCACCCCGGGATCCTGTCTTGCTCCATCTTACGTTTCATAGCATTTCGCCAGGCTTTATACTCCTGACCATAGGTTCGTGGGTGGGGGAAGCCGCAAATGTGCTTACACCAGTTAACATCGCCGGCGTTTTTAAAGGCCCCCGATTTTTCAAAAGTGAGGCCAACCTTCGAGGCTGCCATTGTAATACTGGTCGGGGCGGGGGGTGGTTGCTGGATCGGAAAGAGGCTTTTTTTAAACAAAAAAGGTCCCTGAGCGGATGAAAGATGACCGCTAGCAGATGCTGGTACGTTTGAGGATGAAGGATTGTGGAAGAGCCGAAAATGGAAATAGAGCGGGCCTAGCGGATGGTAAAGGGAGTTCTGCTGATGGTAAACGGCTGCGAGAGAAGGTTATTAGCTAGGGAAACGCAGATAGGTAAATCTGAAATGAGCTGAGGATATACTAGTGGTGCTGCGGACGAGTGAGAGGTTGTGCTGAGCTCCGTGGGTCTTGTTAGGATGGGCTGGCGGATCGAAGATGTGATTGTGATTTGGGAAAGGGTTGTGGAGAGAAGATGGAGGGGGGGGAAAGAGAGAGCTTATATAGGCCGCACGAGGACGGTTTTAGTGGGGTTCGTAGGATTGTACCCTGTACAAACTTGAATATTGATATCTTGAAAAGTCATGTGATCCAGGCACAAAGACATACCCTAGATAGGCTTCAGATAAGGTTTTAAGCCGCAACGGAGCCGCATGCGAGCCGCGACCCGCGAGCCAAGACGCTTCCAAACCTCTTCAGTCTGCCCACAATACCGTAGGGTTAGCATCCTCTTAACAAAGAATAGGTTTCACAAGTTAAACCGTGAATACCGGTTGGCAGCTTGAATGTCCGGACCTGTTCGTTATCCGACTAAACAAACCTGAAGTTTCCCGATTTACCCCTTGAAAGAAACCTACCTTTCACTTTGAAAGATACTAAGTCCGCTGCAGTCCGTCTGCCCATCAGCTCACGCATCCGCCAGACTACTTGAAAGAGAAACAAACAAACACCACACACGATGACCTCCAAGACAACAAAGTGTCCTTATTGCAGGCGACGTTATCAACAAGCCGCTGCATACGAAAAACACCTTCACACAATGCATCTTGATATCGTTCTATCCCTCAATGCGATTGCGGACGCGGCCTCCTCCACGGCACGACCTACTTTTGTTCGTGATGAACTTGAAAACATGACCGACTCAGACTACGAATCTGATCCCGGGCTCGAGATCGCCGATATCCATACAACAAGTGGTGAGATAGATGATATGCACAACGATTCAGACACAGAAGAAGTCTCCCACCCAACGGTCCGCGCGCGCCCTTCGGGTCAAGAAACTATTCCTGGTGCCGGCAGACCTCTCGGCGAAGTTGCTGGCTATACAGAGCTCAACAAGGCCATGACCGATGACCCTTGGAGCCCTTTCTCATCTGAAGACGACTTTAATTTGGCGAGCTGGTTTGTCCGGAGCAAGGTAGCCAAGTCGCAGATCGACGCGTACTTTGCCCAAGGTTTGGGCGGTACGGATAGCAGATCATTCCGGTCCGCCTATACCTTGCGACAACACCTCGACGTACTGGACCCATTTCGTGAATACTTGGTGTGGGCGGAAGCCAGTATTGATGATGGTCGACATGCAACAACTTTCTATTATCGAAATATTATTGACTGTGTCCGCTACCTGATCCGCCAGGTCGCGTATAGCTCGGATATAGTTTACGCACCTATTCGAGAATATGATTTGAGTGGGGAGCGATTATATTCCGAGATGCATACGGCGGACTGGTGGTGGGATATACAGGTATGAGATAGGTCCTGACAGGTCTTGGGAGAGGTGTTTCCAGTGCTAACAGCCCATTCCGTTCCTTGGTAGAAAACTTTGCCCACCGGGTCAACAGTGGTTCCCATTATCGGATTGTCTGACCAGACGCACCTTACCAATTTCTCAGGAGATAAGAAAGCCTGGCCAGTATACATGACGATCGGCAATATCCTTTCGCGGACGAGAAACAGCCCTGCCAAGATGCCAATCCTGCTTCTGGCATTGCTTCCAGTACCCCCAAAGTTCACTGGCGAATCAGCCCGTGCCAACGAAGCCCAGCGGCAGACAAATGCGGATACCCTGCGGGCTGTCTTCGATCTTGTCCTGGCACCATTACAGCCGGTTGCCCAAGAAGGAACGGTAATGGATTGTGCGGACGGCAAAACACGCCTTTGTTTTCCCATTTTGTCGGCCTGGATCGCGGATCATGCTGAGCATGCAGCCTTGCAAGGAATAGGCAGTAAGTCATGCCCAAAGTGTGAGGTTCCGTGCGAGGAGCTCGGTGGGGATCCGCGGCGGATATATGAGACCCGCGACTACATGCGATATAGGGAGAAAGCCTTGTGCCATGAGCCGGCAGAAGCGGCCGGCATTGCAGAATACTTTCAGCGGTTGGGCGTCAAAATAGGAAACAATGTATTCATTGGACCGGATCGAGTAAGCCCCGCGGACCTACACAAGCCGGACCTCTTGCACAACATCTACCTTGGCTTATTCAAACATATGATGGAGTGGGTGGAAGGGTTCCTGAAAAAGCATAAACGACAACAGGCGTTCGACGATGCTTGGAAAGAAATTCCTCCTTACCCCGGATTCAGCGTACCGAAAAAGGCCTATCGCGAAATCACACAATGGCAGGGAAAGGAGATGCGCAATCTCGGCCGTTGTATTTCAGCCGTATTGGCGTCCGCATTGCGAAATCCGGACAGTTCTCAGTATCATGATTTCAAGAGCGCTTTGAAGTGTGTTAGCGCGCTGGTTGATTTCTCTCTCATGGCTCAATATCGGAGTCATACACCAGATACACTTTCTTACATGGAAAGCTACCTGCAGACATTTCACCGGACAAAGGACATTTTTCTCGAGTTCCGTACCTCGAAGGCTACTCGCACCCGAGCAGATCGCCAGGATCGGGAGCTAAGGGAACTGATGGCGGATCAGCGTGCTAAAGAAGTCCACCATAGAACCGTCGCTAATCGCCGTCGACAGGCTGATCAAGAGAGGGTTGAAAGGTCCGATCGGCGGGCGGATTTGATACGGCGTGAGAACCACTTCAACTTCATCAAGATGCACTACCTGACTCACTTTGCCTCCCACGTACGGCGTTTTGGATCCATATCGATGTATTCCACAGAGATCGGTGAACTAGCACATAAGGATCAGATTAAAGATGGATACCGCAGGTCAAACAAGAATGACGCCGCCCGGCAGATCTTGTCGCAATATGGCCGCCAACATGCCCTAGGAATGAGGTTGCAGACTATAGAAGCACTTTCGAAAGTTAAAGGTGTGATCGTGGCTGAAGATAGTGGGATGGAAATGCCGGCTTTTTCAAGTCACAGTACGCCTCGCCGGGTTCTTAAAGGCCGTATGAAGAACACCAGCACGCTGACCGAACTATGCGCAACTCTCAATATCCATTATTCCGACATGATGCAGGAGATACTACGTTTTACTAGGCAGACTGCTGCGGATGACCGGCGGTTGCCAGCTGACCCCACCGAACTAGGGTTACTCCCTGTAGAAGGATTTGCTCAGCTTGAAATTCCAGTCGCCGACTTTCAGGAAACTGACAGGTTCCAGATCCACCGGGCCCGCTGCACTGGAACAAAGGCATTCCGTAACGGTGGCCCCAGAAACGATTGGGTATGGGTCCAGACTGGTGGGGAAGCGAACTATGGAGATTTACGAGGACGGGTGGTGGCTCGGTTGCTAGCACTTTTCAAGATAAGAAATATTCTCAGTGAGGCGGGAGCTGTCCATCGGTTGGCATTGGTTTGCATACTCGATCCGGTCAATAGTGGCAGATTTCACATTGCGAGCGGACATATTCGAGTCGGCAGGCGGGTCAATGGTCGAGACATGCGAATAGTCAGTATAGGGGCAGTGATCGGACAGGCGCAGGTAATTCCTAGCGGGGAGAGGCAATGGATAGTGAATCACAGGATTGATCTGCGGACGTTTAATGAAATATATTAAATTATTCTATCCAATTATGTACAGTATTTATACGAGTTAAGGCTGGGCACTTAAGGTGGCAGTTCCCATATTGAGTGTCCGGCTTCAACTCGGCCGCGGGAGTACTACACAATCCGCTGGCGTTTAAGGGAATATTTTAAATAGGTTGAATTGTTTTGCATGAATATGCGGCCAAGTTGAAGCCGTACACTGAAGATGACAGTGCCCATATTCAGGGTCCGGCTTCAACTCGGCCGCGAGAGTACTACACAATCCGCGGGCGTTTAAGGGAATATTTGAAATAGGGTGAATTGCTTTCCATGAATATGCGGCCAACTTGAAGCCGTACACTTCAGATGGCTGTGCCCATATTGAGTGTCCGGCTTCAACTCAGCCGCCCGGGGAACTACACGATCCGCGGGCGTTTAAGAGAATATTTTAAATTGGTTGAATTGTTCTGCATGAATATGCGGCCAAGTTCAAGCCGTACACTTAAGATGGCAGATCCCATATTGAGTGTCCGGCTTCAACTCGGCCGCGGGAGTAATATACGATCTGCGGGCGTTTAAGGGAATATTTTAAATAGTTGAATTGAGTAGGCGGCCAAGTTGAAGCCGGCGACTTCAGGGAGATATTCCCTTAGAAAGTGTCCGGCTTCAACTCGGCCGCGTGAGTTCTGCGGATGATTAATAATACCAATTTATTCTGTTTTGTGGCAAAGCCAACCAAAGTAGGGGGTCTCTATGGCGGCCGTGCCGGCCGTCTTGTAAACAGTAAGGGAATTATGGAAGTGACAGTAGGGTGGGGGCTAAGAAAAGCGCAACCTAGGATGTGAGCGGACACGCGAGATAGATCTAGATCGCTAGAGGTGAGAGGGGATCTGGCAGGGCCACTGGATACGCAGAGTTGGTAAGAGTAGGCAGGAGGCCGTAGACGAGATAATAATGGGATGGATACAACAGGAAGGCGCCGGGAGGGAGTGGGGTCGCAAGGAGCCCGTAGGACGCTTTGTAGGGAAAGTGGGGCGTCCGGGCGCCCCCGACGTATGAGATAAAAGGCAAAGAGGCCTCTGGAGATCTCGAAGGATGGGAGGCAAAGAGCGGACTTGCTTCGTCCGGACGCGGGCTCGATACGTCTGCTCAAAAAGGTTTTTTTGCTGATGTTGGGTGTATGGCTTTGGGCGTAAGGTTTCCCTTTGGGCCTATGGCTTTTGGGCGTCGGGTTTTGGGCGCATGGGTTTCGGCGTATGGTTTTCGGCGTCTGGTTTTGGGCGCATGGGTTTGGGCGTATGGTTTTCGGCGTATGGCTTTGGGCGTAAGGTTTTAGGCGTATGGTTTTGGGCGTATGGCTTTGCGCGTATGGTTTGGCTCTGGGCATATGGCTTTTGGGCGTATGGTTTTGGGCGCATGGTTTTTGGCGTATGGGTTTGGGCGTATGGTTTGGCTTTGGGCGCATGGTTTTGATGGTAAGGTTATAGGCGTATGGTTTTGGGCATATGGCTTTGTCCGTAGAGTTTGGACGTATGATTTTGGGGGCACAGCCTTGCAAACGAGGGCAGGCCAAGCTCAAAAGTATACACTAGTATCCCGCTATCCCGGAAGGACAAAATCCTAAGAATCCATCCGGCATACCAAGTGATCCGGGACAACAGGCTAGGCTTTGGTGTAAAGAAATTCAGAGCTTACTGAGATACGCACGACACAGCAAGGTATCCGGATTATCAAGATCCGAGACAGCGGCGTGTGAGTGTATACCCATACTAAATAGAAAAATCCATCATTAGGAACATTATTATACATTCAGATGCATGTGCAACTTCTCCCACCATTTAGGCATCTTATTGAACTCCCACCATGGCTTCCCGTCTTCTCCACATATGCATCGTGCACTGCTCGATGTGTAAAGTGGACATCACTACACCGATTTCCCACAAATGAGCCAATATAATGTTCCACTGCATAGGAAAGCATGAAAATAATGGAACCTAGAGAATATATCTTAGTTACTTATTGGAATTGGATAAGATGGGCGGGAGTCTCTACATACCAGGGGTACAATCAATATTGACTCCGAGCTCAGGAAAGCAGGCATCGCCGCCCTCAAAGTTCCCGAATAGTACCATCGCACACCACCCATGGCATACGTCCTCCAGATCCTTATGGTTATTGGTATTCGCGTTGATGACCATTGAGCGGGAGGTCCATATTCCAAATGCCTCGTCAACATTGTCAGCTTTGCCATCGTAAATCGTCTCATAGATTGCTGTGAATTTGGAATGCTCGTCAGGGAGGAAAATCTGAAATAGCGCATCAACGGTTTGAGTCAATGGTAAAAGCTGTTGGCCGAATTCTTTTAGTGCGTAAATTGCTGATTTCATGTTATATGACAGGGCTGGCCCGGGACAAACTTCAATATTCTGTGTTAGTGATCCCATTCGTGGAACGAAAGCACGGTGCCCAATGACACAGCCTTTTGTTCTCAAAGTACCATCCGGGTTACGTTCGCTGTTCCCGTTTCCTGCAGGAGAACTCAGGGTTAAAGCATGCTTCATACTATCACTCGCAGCCTTGTAAGTTGTATGAGCGCCTTCCATCTCACCGCTTGGCGTATGGCCCTTCGGCGTACCGCTTGCACCATGTCGGGTATGATCTGCGGCTATATTCCGTGACGCAACATATTTGTGTACCGCCGGTTCAACTTGCCGTAATAGCCAACATGCCTTGCTATTCCCAGCTTTGATTACACATGGGACACCTTGCCTAAAGATAGTTCGGTATATAAGGCTAGTCTTAGCCCAAAGGATGAATTACTTACTTGTCCTTTATTATAACAATGTCACCGGTGATCCCACGTAATTGGGGCTCAATTTCCTCTTCGAAACGCTCCTTCAAGTTGCTATCTGGCTGCCGTTTAGGTCGTGAAAGGATTGAGTCCAGAACGTCAAAATCGCGACATTGGTGGTACCTGACGTGTGAATGATCGGGCGTTTTCAACATGTGGGAAATATTCCTTTGCATGGAATAAACCTTATCCATATCCAGCCGTAAACATGGTTCCACCGAATCTAATACAAGCGACAAGGAGATTAGTATATGCCCTAAATACAGATTTGCGACCGAGTTGAAAGCTAAATACAACAATTGCTAATTTCAAGCCCATGCAGAGAGATCGGTTAAATAGCAGAGAATAACACACCTTTGGCATCCATGGTAGAATTTGCAATATCTTCACTCCCATGTTCAGAGTTGTGGAGGTGATTCGCAGCTTTTGTGTGTTTGTGCTGCCGCTTGCGCTTCTCCACATCCCTCGTCTTCATTTTTGATAGCCCTCTCGTAGTCTTCCGCAGCCACACAAACTCGCTCAAAGCAAGCTTCCCTCCGGCTCAAAGCAGGATAGAATCAAGTGCGGTTGGTATACAGCCACGATAAAGGTATCCCAATGTGCTCGCGTGCACGGCGGGTAAGGAGAGACTTGGGTGGGGAGGAACTTGGGTTCAAGAGGGTGCAGCGCGGGATATAGATTTAGAGGGCGGCGGGGCGAATGGTTTCTGTATCTATGGGAGAAAAGGGGAAACAGAAAGAATATAGGGGAAGACAAATCACGCTATGACCTGACAAACTCGACTAACTAGAGCCAATGCAACTAGCCTTTTCACTAGTGCGTATTATGTACGACACCATTACCAGTGTATTATTTTGGGCCTATGATCTTTCCGAGCGTATGATTTGGTGTGCGTATGATTTGTGTGCGTATGATCTTTCTGTGCGTATGATTTTCTCTGAGTGTAAGATTTGTGTAGGTATGATTTTTCGGTGCGAACGATTTTCATGACGATGCTCCTGTTCCTATAGCTTATCGTAAGAACTTGAATAAATGGACAATGTATTCAGACTTCTTGAATTTCCGCCTCTGAAAACATAGAATCCTTCTACTCACTCTGACATTAACTTGGGGTGTGTACGTCTGATCGGGTGGACGAGGGTCAGAAAATGGACCCGTCCACCCGATCCCACATCCAGTCCCCCGATTATATGGGGCATTTTCCAATCAATTCATGGGGGCTCGTCATTCACTACGGTATACATTGTTGACTTGACACCTCCTTCGCATGTCTTGGCCACTAGGATATCTTAGGGGATAGTAAAAATGCCTTCTCAATTACTCAGTCAAATTCTATGATTTTATAATGATTTTACACGAAAATTAACTTAGTAGAAACGGGATCTTTTCTTTTCTTTCACCCGAGTTCCAGCACGCTTCCTGGGTGGAACTCGAATCGTGGCATTAGTTCCTGTCTGGTCTCTTCCGTGGGTTAGAGGTATAACCGGTAGTGAATCAGTGGTTCCCGATAGACCCTGCTCCTCCGAACAATCTTGTTCAAGGCGGCCGCTTGAGCCTGCTATGGAGCCGGAATTTTCGTCACTCTGTTCGTCGATAGTTTCAAGATCGCGCAGTCGTTCACCGGGAATCTCCGCCTGACCCTCATGCGAGCCTTCCTCCTCATCAGTGTCGACTGCAACATACATGTTGACTGTACTATCCCAGATTCTTTCTTCAAGATCTGATTCCTCGGAGCCTCCCAAGTCATCTACACCTTGGTTTCGAGGTGGTCCAGGCCGTGCATATTGAGATTCAACCAGTCCACGCTCAGGTACTATACATCAGCAAAAAAATAAACCTGCGTCCTGCCCTCCCTGTGCGCCGGACGTTGCGGGTGCATATAACGTAAACTCCAGTTCTGGGTGCGGACGGCCGCGTCCTCATCGTCCGCATCGTCGGGACGCACCGGACGCAACCAGAAGCTGTCCCCCCCAGCAACCCTGCACCCTGCGGACAATCCTACCGTCCCGTTACACCCCATGCACCCCCCTGCATGGTACCCCTTTCCTGACGTCCTGCGACTTCAATCTCCTTCTCCCTAACAAGCCCTACAACCCGGCCCCCACCGGGTTTCCTCCTATGTTACTGTGCTCTATCCGGATTCCGTCCTGAGTTCCCCTCCCTATCCCCTCTCCGTCCCGCACCCCCCCAGATACACTCCATTTGCCTCTCTACCTCTCAATCCCCGGGTGTATGTCCCCGCATCCAGCGGGCGTGCTCCAGCCCTTGACCTTTTCCCTCACCACCTCCGGATCCTGATGTTTATTCCCGGGTGTCCTGCGGACGCCCCCAACAACCCATCTCGTTGGCCGGACGCCCCCGGCAACCCATCTAGTCGGCCGGGCGCCCCTACAATTCATCACGTCCGCCAGACGTTCTCTACAGCCCATCTCATCGGCTGGACGTCTCCTCCTACCAATCCCTTCGACCAGACGTCCCATACAACGTCTCCTGTCGGCCCGATGTCCTACGATGTGCTCCTGCCTTTTGACCGTCCGCCTGACACATTTCCACGCCTTCAGAACCTACAGAACCTATAATTAGCCAACAGAAGACCTGCCCATAGCTGCACATCTTCGAATCACCCGCCCGACACATCACGCCGTGGTAGCCGCATATCATCTCCGGCCGACCACCCTCGCAGGGCTGCTACACTATTACAGTTTTGTTACTTCCGGGCTTCCGGGCTTCCGGGCGCCTTTGCTATGTCTATTATCTATTCTATTACTCCTCTACTATGCATACATAATATTATGATCATAGTGTAGTTATAACACAATCCCCCAAGTCCACACGGTCACTTTCTCCAACCTGCTCCCGGGCATGCGCAAGTTCTCCGGACAGAGCTGACTCGACCAGTCCTCCCAAAGCATCCGCTAGGTCCGCGGGGCTGCCCCGCGCCGATTCTGATACTTCGGGCTACAGATCAATCCCAAATTCCCGCCTCCACCCCTCATCATCCTTGGAATACCCTGCTGTTCTCTCAGCACGCTTTCCCCGCTCCTGGGCAATTTTGGCCCCCAACGCAGTCTTGATCCGCGCAATTATTAAACCCTGAAAGCGCTCTCCAGTATTCTGCAATGTCAGTGTCTGACGTTCCAGCAGGCCTGCCTTTCTATTAGCTCACTTATCACCTGTCTCGAGTACTTGCGGTTTTCGAGACTATCCAGATGCCTTAGCCAAAAGGGATCAGGACACTCCTGAAAACCACAAGTCCGCGCGGTTTATCTTACCTCCGGCATTACAACGCGTGAAAACCACTTTATCGATAAAGATTCCAGTCGGCCAGCATTGCAGCGAATGGCACAGCATTGCCGCAGTCTAACAGACAAATGGACCCTCAATCTCACCCAGGAATCTCGCATCTGTCATGCCTCTCCTTGTCGGACTAGAATAAAATTGGGCAAAAATCACGCTTGGAATCTGTGGCGCTAGGAATCTAAGGGAAACTGCCTGTCCGCCGTATTGGATAGATTTTTTCGCCTAGGTCAGAGACAATCGTGAAAATTGTTGCACCCCTATACCCCATGTTTGTCCGGTAGGCAAAGGAATCTGTCTTCCTCTAGTAGGTATGCCACCCTTCGTGCACACCCCGCAGCATCCTCCATATCTAGCTTATAGAGTGCAGTTATACACCCCTTTGCAGTATGCAAATACTGTGATCTGC
>Ga0307517_10014116_pt1 | contig 10771 bp, 6 predicted proteins | sample 23_EM_MG_FD_194515 | JGI IMG/M metagenome (GOLD analysis project Ga0307517, IMG submission 194515) | Populus trichocarpa ectomycorrhiza microbial communities from riparian zone in the Pacific Northwest, United States - 23_EM | ecosystem: Host-associated > Plants > Roots > Unclassified | place...
CCTTGATCAGTTTAATTTTTTTATATAATATTTTTGAAAATTATAGTTTACATTCAAATTTTATTACATGCATGATAGTTTACATCCGAAATCATCCTATAGCTTAGTTTATTTTACGCCCTGTAACAGAGGGTAGGTGTAAAAACAACTAAATTATAGGATTATCAGGTTAATTTTTTCTAAAAAAATAAAAATAAAAAGAATAAATAATCTAAGACCATGTTTGTTTAAAATAAAATGGAAGGATGGAAATGAGGAAAGATAGATGAGTTACTAATAATTTAGTTAAGTTATTTGGCCAATAAAATAGAAGAAGGATAATAATTAATCTATCCAAACTGAATATTGAAAATTACTAAAGAGTTGATCCAGGATTGAAAATTATAAATAAGGATTCTTCGAATAATTTTTGTTTGGTATATATCTGTCTTGCCAAAGTTGGCGAATACCCAAACCTCTCCTCGTATCACTTTCTCCGTGTGCATCCTTGCCATAATCTCTCCTAACAAGCCCACCTAGCGAAACATAAGTATGAATCTGTATCTTCTTCAAGAGAACAAGGCTAGATCCTTACACAATTGGGAAGGGCATGCCTATCGGAGATACAAAAACAAAAACCTGAAATAATTAAAATTACAAATGTAATCGAGATTTTAGAGCAAGGACTGGAATGCATTGAATGGCACAAAAACTGGAAAAATCAAAATTAAGAAAGTAATCGCAATTTCGTGAAACCAGGGACGAAACTGTTTCTTATCCAGAACAACAAGGAATATCAACATGCAATCGCAATCTTGTGAAACAGAGAGATGAAACTGTTTCTTTTGAAGGTAGTAAAACCTCACAGAAAACTGAAACAATTAAACTCAGGGATGCAATCGAAAATATGGAAACTAGGGATGAAAACGTTTCTTATCCAAAAGAACAAGGATTGTGGAAGGTGTTGCACGATGTCGTTTAATGCATAAGTTTTTTCATAAAACAAAGGGCCCAACCGGGTTCGAACCGGTGACCTCTTGATCTGCAGTCAAATGCTCTACCACTGAGCTATGGACCCGAATTAGTAGTTGGATACCGCTTGTTTTTATATATATGTTTTAAATTAAAGAAAAAGAATTCTTCTCGTATGCTGGGAAAGGGACTAACGTGTTGGTAAATTACTTTACAAGTATTTATAATATCTTAAAAAGAAGAATATCTCATTATTCAAATCAATAGATTAAATTTTTATAAATATCAAGCAATGAAATTTAATAAAATGTATACATAATTAGGTTAGATTAAATGTAATTAAAAGTGAAGCAATGAAAGATTTAAATTAAAAAATCACGTGAAACTTTTTAGATATTTCAATTCGTCTTGAATCATCACATATGTATGGAATGGGATTTTAAATCATATGCAATGTATGAGTATTTATTTTATTTTTCCAACCGACACATCCCGGAATACATAATTAGATAATATTAACAAAAAATTAATTGAAATAACAAAATAGTATAGATTAAAAAAATAAATAAAGTATAATTGAAATCTTTTAGAAAAGAGTATGTGATCAAATTTAAATTGTGTTTGTTTTTACGGTTCAACCGTGATTTTAAAAAATCTTATTCGAGTGAGATTTTCACTCCTTACCCAAGACAAGATTATAAAGATTAAAATCAAGTCTTTATAAAGATGTAATTTAACTCGAAGATATGAAAATTGATTTGATGCGATATAGAATTTGAAGATTCTCAAGAGAATATAAAGATGAATGAAAACTTTTTAGAGTAAGATAAATTCAAATCATTAAATATATAAGATTGTAAAACAGTAGAAGCATGAGAGGGAGATCTTACATTGAAGTTAATTGGGTACTTATTGAGAAAAGTCCTAATATAGCCATTACTCACAAGAAGAAAAAGGAAGAAGAAATTTGCTCTTCTAAGTGTTTTTCTCAAGAAATAAAAATGGTTAAGAGATGCTTTTGAAAGAAAATTAAGGAGTTGTTGCAATATCATATTATAAAGATGAGTTGATATCTTACGTAAAATAGCTCTTCAATGTTTAATACACTTCTTCCAAAATCACAATTTCACCACTTTCTAAAAATACATATAGAACTTTCAGTGTGGGCAAGAGTTCAAGAACATGATTGACGAAATATGTGATATTCATTTAAAAATATTTTAGTGATAAATACCAAGGCATGTGATGAAATAATATTTCATAAGGTAAGTATTGGTTTTGGCAATAAAATATTTTTTTATTGATAAAATTCAGCAATTAAAAAATTATAAATAAAATTTATTTTATAATGTCAAATTAAATCCTATAAAAATTGGATTACATCATATGTGCTTTTGAATCTTCAATTCAAGTTTGCATTCAATGAGTTCATAACTTTAATTTGATGTAGAGAAATTCTTACAACAACAATACTCCAACATTCATATTAAATATTAAATATTAAATGCAATAATATATTGTTATCATGAAAACAATTAATACATGGGTGATTAAAGACTTTTGGGCTTGCAATTTTGTAATTTATAAAATGGTTTGTATCAACTTTTTTAAAAAAATTTGCAGATTTTTAGAGGGCTTTTAAAAGTGTAGTAATGATTGTTTTTTAAAATATTTTTTTATTTGGAAATATATCAAGATAATATTTTTTTAATTTTTTAAAAATTATTTTTAATATCAAGACGTCAAAACAATCTAAAACTATATAAAAAAATAATTTTAAATAAAAAATCAAAATTTAACCAACCCCACCAAACGAATAACTATATATTAGTAGAGTAGATGAGAGTTACGACTTCCACATTAGTTAGGTTGCAGACATGGTGTAAGGGCTTCAAGGGAGGTGAAGGTGGTTTCAGGAGCATTTGGAAATGCGGGCTAACCCACGTTTCCAAAAAACATTAATTTTTTTTTTGTGAAAAATTAATTTTTTTGTATATTTTGAATCGTTTTGATGTATTAATCTCAAAATTAATTTTTAAAAAATAAAAAAAATAACATTTTGATATATTTTAGCATGAAAAATACTTTAAAAAGTAACTGCAACTACACTTTCAAACAGACCCGAACTTCTTGATATCGTGGTTGGTTCTCGGAGATATTATTAACAAAGGAAGTTAGAGAAATTTTTAATGTTTGCATGATAAATATATTATTGCACTATTGAGATTCATTTTTTTATTTTTTTACAATTTCAATTTGTTATGTTGAAATCAAATGATTAGTTAAAAACATAGATCCGTTTCTAATTATTTTGATCCAAACCACTATTTGTTTTAAGATTTATTTATGATAATAAACATGCATGTAAAAAACTAAACTAAAAAAAAAAAGAGGAGTGAGAGGGAAATTAAATGGGTTCGGGGTAAAATTTGGGAGCCCCGGAGACTCCGTTTTGCAAATGGGGCAGACCAGTCTTGTGAAAATGTTTGTGTTAAACCATATCCACTTGGATGGTTAGAAGCTCATATCTCCAATGGCCAGCAGTCTCTTAGGAGGACCATCCCCTCCCCCTTTACTCTCCTCTCCTCTCAAAACCAAAACCAGACCGGCGGCGGCGGCGGCAGCCTCAATATCATTCTCTCCGCCAATCCAACTTCAACACCCAAAACTCTGCTGCTCCTTATCCCTCTCAAACACTCTTTGCTTGCGCTCAAGAAAATTTATCGCCGTTTTAGCAGTTGTAGATAAGGAAACCGTGATTACGGAGGACATTAACCATGTAAGCGAGGGGATTGATGACTTTGAATTGAAGAAGAAGCAAGCAAAACCATGCGAACTATACGTTTGTAATCTTCCAAGGAGCTCTGACATTGCAGTCCTTGTTGAGATGTTCAAGCCTTTTGGCTCTGTTCTCTCTGTTGAGGTATCTATCACTTTGGACCTTTCCTTTCTTCTCAATAACATCTAGGTAAGGTTGTGTTCTATAAAGAAATATATCATTTCTAGTTTAGTTTTAAAAATCATCTAAATTCATTCAGATAACTGTACCTAGCTCCGTCCTAAATTTTCAAGAGATAAATAGAGTTTTTGTGGATTTATCGCAGTTATGCTTCATCATCTTTTTTCCCCCCATTGTTTTGCTTCAATTGCAACAACTACACTGTATAATTTGGAAACTTAGTGAGGTTTTAGCCAACAACAGGAAAGATGCAATTCCATCAAAGTTTGGTGGATGCTGCTTAGTTTTTTTGCTGAAAATTAAAAAGATTGAAACAAAATTCATCTGATGGGAAGCTGGGTTGTCTCCAAATTTGCCAACTTGGTTTTAGCTGAATATAAAAGAACAGCGAAACAATATCCATCATTTTGAAAGCTGTGGGATTGCACTCAAGTTCGCATTCCTTGTTGAGTTAATTGCAGGTTTCTCGTAACCCTGAGACGGGTGTAAGCCGAGGATGTGGTTACATCACAATGGGTTCTGTAGAGTCAGCAAGGAATGCAGTTTCTGCATTGGATGGATCAGTTGAGTGTGAACTAGCTACCTTTTTTAATTATTACTGTTATTATTTCTCTATCTCATTAATGTATTGCCTGAAATTCGTTTTACTGTTTTGAAGGATGTCGGTGGCAGGGAAATGCGGGTAAGATATTCAGTTGAAATAAGTTCTGGGAGGAGGAACCCCGAGGCACTGAACTCAGCGCCCACAAAACACCTATTTTATGAAAGTCCACATAAGTTGTACGTTGGTAATCTTCCTTGGAGTACAAAACCGGATGAGTTGAGGAATCTATTTAATCATTTCGGGATTGTGGTTAGTGCAAGGGTGTTGTCTGATCGGAAAGGAGGAAAGAACCGTACTTATGCATTCCTTTCCTTTTTATCTGATGCAGAACGTGATGCTGCACTTTCAATGAATGGAACAGTTAAGCTCATTAACATCTCTTTTTTTCAACTTTCCTTCTCTTCTTTTTCTTCTTTTTGTCAATGCAACACGTTAATTTGAATTTTTCTTGCAGGAGTTCTATGACCGCATGCTAGTTGTTAAAAGAGGGGTTGAGAAACGACCGAGCTCTTACTGAAATTTTGCTGCTTGCATACATGTTATGAGGTCTGGACAAATAAGATAGTTCGAAGCATTTGTTTCACTTGAAACATATTGGCAGAGGGTTTGCTTTCTTATCCTCGTTCCTGCAAATTCAAGTTCTATATCTGACACTGAAGTTTAAGTACCCTTCAAAGTTTTGTAGGCATCAACATTATATTAAAAGTACATTGAGAAAATTTAACCAGATCTTATTAAAGTTGAAATTTTAGCTTTTGGTAGGTGATTGCGTATTCATATGCTCTCATCTACTCTTTGGTTCTTTGATTTGAAAAAGCAGAGTGTATGTACCCTATCTTGTCTCGATATCTTAGTTTCTGAATTTGGTTTCGCCGAAGTAGTAATTTTTTTCGAGTTCATGAGAATTTCAAGTAGCTGGGTTGCTAAGCTGGTAATATGTGTATACGAGGGAGAGGGAGATATATTAATCGACCTTTCAAATTGGTATAGCATGGCGAAATAGTGAAGCTAGCAACTTCTTAGAAAAACATATTATGTGATTGAGTACTTTGCTGATTTTTGTTCTGCAAGACGTAAGTAGAGGACAGCAGCTGCCAAAAATTTCCCTGGATTTGAGCATGGAATTGTTGTTTGTGCAAATTAGGCATGGTTCTTCCAACTGAAAACAATGGTGGAAACCTTATCCTTTTTTGTGTTTTTTCAGAATCGAAACTACAACAGGAATTTATTTTCATGATTACACCTATGTGCTTGCTCTTGCTATTCATGAACCAGTATCCTCCCGTCACTAGTTTAAAAAACATTAACCCTAATCAACCATAATGCCAATGTTCTCGCCTAGTGACACCAGTCTGAGGATCTTTTTATTTACTTACTTTGAGACACGACATTCAGTCACTTAAAACATATAGCAAGCAGGGCTGGGTAGGAATATTTTAAGGTGCGACATCCAATCACTCAAAAATTTTACTTCTCGTCTCGTAGGAGCAGTATTGTATCCATTCATGCATTTTGTAATGAGAAATCCGCCGAAGGAAATCACCAGCAAGCAATACAACAGTTTTAAAACTCGGAAGGATACAGAATCGTGATCATAGAAATTATACAAATGGGATACGTCTTTTGAACACCCATCAAATACAAAAGGAGTAATCCACTAGAGGAAATGGTGAATGCATACCTGAACTAGAAATCTACAAGCTTCTTGTTTAAAAGGAAAGAATATAGTAAACAGCACAAAAAGAGCATTCAACCTCTCCATTTCATTTATTTATTTATTTTTCATAAGCCAAGATTTGTAATAACAAATATCGAAGAACAGAAGTTTGCCAATGGAGGGAGAGTTACAAGTAGTCTGCCTTCAATAGTTATGCAGCAACATACAGATCAACAATGACCAAAGCACAACAGACAGACAAAAATGGTGGGGGGGTGGCCTACTAGAAAGACCAATTATTACATTACACGTGGATATTTTTGTGTGACCAAACATCAGCAATGACCAAAGTAGCAGGAGATTTTGTTAGTAATCCACATGCAAAATCAGCAAACAGTGTACTGTGTAGCAGGAGACAGTGCAAAGGGCAGGTCGCAGCAGGAAAGAAAGAGGCAGACTAACACCAGGAAAAAAAAAATCCCCTCCTATATTCGAGCAGTAATTCATTCAAAAAACTGCAGAATTCTAATTCCCAACACAAGCCACCTGATGAAATCAGTTTGCTTATATCAATCTCAAGCAGCAGCAAAGCTCCGGGGAGGTAATATCGCAACAGCTACACCGCATGAGGACAGCAATCTATAACAGGGGTTCATACTCATCGCATCAGCATTGTAGAAAGATGGCATCAGCACCATACCCAGAAAAGAGCAGAGTGAAATCAACAATAAAACTTGGAAGTAAAATCAAGCAAGGGACAGCATAATGACATTGCAGTATGATCGGCACAGCAGCAAGGGCTATCAGTTCAGATGAGAAACACGGAGCAATCCGAGGTAGAAATCAATCTGAGATAACCAGAAGTAAGATAGCAATAATCCAGGTCTTTTGAGCACCAGAAAATTAAAACTCAAGGCGGTCAGACACAGTACCAATTCTTGGTAGCATGAAGTGGAAGCACAAGCGTAGCAACAGCCTGGAGGAAGTTTGTGATGCCACAAGCAAGCAACTTGGAGACCGCCAACATTAGTAGAGCCGAAAGATTCTGAACAGAACCAGATAGAAGTATGACTCTGATATACGATAATCACAAGCATGCAAACTACAAGATTGAAACAAATCGGCAACATAGAAAAATGAAGAGCACCACATCAAGTTTATAGCCAAGCAATGAAATCCATTTGATGCATATATCCCTGTTAAGCCGAGCATTCAGCAAAACCATTTGCTTCCCTACGAATATGAGTGAACCAAACCTGGCTAATCTTACTCAAGAGAGGTGATATGGAAGACAGATCATGAGCCATTTTTCATGGTCTGCCAGCTGCTTTACCGAGCCAAGACACCACAATGGCAGAGTCAATTTCAATAATCAGATTCTTGAAAGCATTCAATATCTCCATGCTTTTTGCTGTGTCCTTTTGATCAAGTACTCCTCCAAACCAATACCAGCCTCCACTATTCTAGTGTCACCCTTTAATTCTACCTTCTTAACTTTATCCAAAATTTCCCCAATTCTCTGCAAATCATCCACTTCACAAATCCTAGAAACCATCATCACCCAGGTCTCCGTATGTGGAGCTTCTCCATGTTTCAGCAATTCCTCCACAACACCACAAGCTTCCTCAATCTTACCAACATTGCAAAAACCCTTTATCAAAGCATTCGAAACAGCAAAATGCGGAGAAAATCCCTTCATCATCATTTCCTCAAGGTGACTCTTTGCCTCATCAAACATCCCTTGATCACATAACCCACCAACCAAAGTCCTATAAGACACCAAATTTGGCATGCACCCATTAGACTCCATATCCTCAAGAACCTTACAAGCATCCATCGCACGCCCCTCTCTACAAAAACCCAATATAACCGTATTATAATGAATAATATCAGGATTGCATCCTTTAACCTTCATTCTACAAAGAAGCTTATAAGCCTCCCTGAGCTTCTTCTTCCTACACAAACTATTCAACAAAGTAGTATAACTCAATGCATCCGGTACATATCCTTTATTCAACATATCCTCCAACAAATCAACAGCGCCATTAACCTGACTTTTTCTACATAAAGCCTGCATCAAAATCCTATAAGACTCAACATCCGGCATAACATCTCTCTTAAACATTTGATTGAACAATGAGTATGCCATACTTATTTGCCCATTTAAACAAAAAGCACGTATCAAAATGTTGTAAGACTTGGTATTGGGGAAAACGTCATATGTATGAGCATCCTTGAAAAGATCAAAAGCGGGTTTAATATAGTTCTGGTGAGAAACAAGAATTTCAAGAATGCCATTTAAATGTTTGGGCGAAGGATTGCAGTCGAACTTGAGAATAGTGTAGAATATTTTGAGAGCTTTATCTGGGAGATTTGCTTCTCCGTAGATGTTGATTATGTAAGAGAAAAGAGTCGGGGTTACGGGGTAATTTTTGGATTTGAGGTCAATGAGAAGGTCATCAATGAAAGAGAAGTATTTGGCTCGACCGAGTTTGAGAATGAGAATGAGATAGGATGAGTAAGAGTGTTGGAAATTGGGTTGGCGAGAAGCGTAGTCGAAGATTTCTTTGGCTAAGAGAGGATCTGATTGGGAAGCTATGAGTTTTTGGACTCGAGATGGTGACCCAATTGGGGATTTGGTGTTGGCATTTGGATGGGAATCGGAAGGTTCTAGTTCTCGTTTGTGTTGTTGGTGATGGTGAGGTGATGAGGAGTAAAAGAAGAGTGATTGAGGTTTTGGCAGGATTGGGACAGTACGAGTACGAGGAGGAGTCGTTAACAATAAAATTTTGCAGGTAACCAGGAATGGTTTATGCATGTTGAAAAGCACCGAGGATCAACACACGGATTCATTACCCATTAAACAAGGACTCTGATCTGGAGTCATTGGCAGGAGCCATCCAAGTCGAATCCGTCTTTCTGTCTACAAATATGGATTCGAACTAGTTAGGCAATGAAATATACAGTGTGAATTTTGTTCGTCTCGACAACTGAATTCCAGTCGAAGATGACGACTGACGGCTTAAATATACTGTGCGAGGATGTTTAGGTTTTGGTGGGCTACCTGTCACTTCAGAGAAAGTTTTAGGAGTCTTTAGAATTGATAAGAAAAAAAAGGAAGATCACAACAGGACCAGAAGCTTGGTAAAATTAATGGGCTAATAGCCCATTGACTCAGTTTCAGGCCCAGTAAACCCGGGACATTAGAAATTTATTATTATATATCATTACTTCTTTCTTTTTCCCCGAAAGATAGAGATAATAGAAGTTACAAACCCCTTGCAAGAAAAACAAATCAGGAAATGAGGGTTTATGTCTATGCCTAGTGATGGATCGGCATTGTTGTTTTTCTTTGGATTTGTTCTTTAAAAGAGTGATTAATGAGAGTGTAATAACTTATTATTTCTAGTGTTGGTCAAATGTTGAGTTTAAAAATATATAGAAATGGTGAGCTGTCATACTCATTATTTTTGTGATTAGCCAAGTGTTGAGCTCGTGCTCTTTTCATGCTATGAATATTTTATTATGACAAATTAAAAATACTTTATTCTAAGAAGTCAAAGATACTTTGTTGATGCTTTAACTCTTATCTTCAACAAAGAGTGCAAGGGGCTATAAAAAGATAGGGGTGTCTTTTAAAAGAAGCACAAAAAAATAACATATCTATTTTATATGTTTCTTCTAATTTATGACTACTTTTTTCTCTTAAATAATACTGATTTAATAATCAGAGAGTTTTCAGATATATATATATGAGCTTTTTGTAAGTATTAAACATGATCCACTAGCAAGCCTCGTCAATAAAGAATGGATCAGATTTCTAGAACCACAAGATTAACCAAATATTTCATATACCAGCTCGACCCACAAGTTCATGAGATAAACTTGGACCTCATCACTGGGTAATATTTATTGGTGGATGGAAAATAATCTCATGTTTTTATGTACAGTAATTTATAATTTATCTTAACCTCTTTTTATTTTTACCTCATCTTCAATTAAAATTTTGCTACATGTAATATGGAATTGGATTATATGGTAATTTAAAAATAAATAAAAAATACTAATCCCATGTAAAGGAAGGGTCAGAGCTATTTTTTAAAATAATACAATATTGATCTCACAAGTAGGCTTAATCTTTTTTTCCACAATAAAAATACCAAATAAGCTTAATGTCATAATTAAATGTCCAATGAAACTAGAATTTTAATAATTATATATTATTATGTAATAATGATTGGACAAGAAAATCTTAAGAGGATGGTCTGATAGTTAAAAAGATATACTTTTTTTTTAGATTTAAATTCTGAGATCATTATCTAAAATAATTATTAATTTTTTCTAAATAAAATTTTTGAAAAAAAAAATCACCTTCATTGTCTTGAAGTGTAGGAGAATCTATTTGGAGATTTTGATTAAGTAATTAGCATATCCAATCTATATTATTATTATTATTATTTAAAAATAAGTGAAATTTCGGTTGTGAAAATTTGAGGCCCGTTTAATTTGGAACTGGACCTTAAATTTTCCTTCCCACGGGCTTGACTTGATCCAACCGCACTGTCTTTCTCTCTATCTTTGCAGTACCGGAAAACCATCA
>Ga0307517_10014117_pt1 | contig 10771 bp, 6 predicted proteins | sample 23_EM_MG_FD_194515 | JGI IMG/M metagenome (GOLD analysis project Ga0307517, IMG submission 194515) | Populus trichocarpa ectomycorrhiza microbial communities from riparian zone in the Pacific Northwest, United States - 23_EM | ecosystem: Host-associated > Plants > Roots > Unclassified | place...
CGGGCTACGGCGTGGCTGTGCGGCCACTCCGTTCTGGACGTCCATCACGGCGTGCGCCACGAGTCCGCCCATGGGGTCGTGCCTGATCAGGTCCCGCAGCCGGGAGCGGGACGAGCGTCCCTCATTACCCGGATACAGGTGTTTGCCCAGACCGACCGCGTGCGCCAGTGCGGCGAGCGCGGCTGTCCGCGGGTCCGGCGGTACGCCGGTGCGGATCGCGGAATCGAGTCGGCCCCTGATCTCGCGGCTGATCTCGTTGTCCGTCGCTTGGTAGCGAGTCGTCGGCAGCACCCCGCACATCTGTCCCGCCACGGCATGCACCATGCCGCACCGCTCCAGATGCGAGAGGTAGGTCTGGCGAAGTCCCAGTCGGGGCCCGCCAATCCAGTTCACCGCACGTACAGGAGCGCCACGCCTTCGCAGCAACTCCAACGCGCAGTCCAAAGTTGGATCTCCGGTCGGCCGTGGCACGACCACGGCGATACGATCCCCGTCTGGGGCTATCCGTCCGGCCAGCGCCAGCTCCACTAGCTGTGCTCCGGCCAGACCGAGGTCGAGCGACTGCGGCTGTGCAGTGGTACCCGTGGCCGGGTCCAATGCCAGCAACAGAAGCTCTTCCGGAAGAGTTCTGCGGCTCCTGCCCATCCATGCCTCCCCGCGTGGATGAATGACAGGGTGACCCCTCTCACATTGGTCTGTCGAGGGTGCGTGACCGCTTCGTGATGGAACCGGCAGGTATGTCGTTCTCGTCTACCGCAGGGGTTAAGCCCGCACACAGGACACTGGTACATGGTTCGGACAGCGGTGTTGATGCGTTGTCCGGACTGCGGGTAAGAGATTTTCCAGCTGACTTCCAGCTGATTTTCCAGCTGTTTTTGTAGCTAACTCGGTTATCTCGGTCGGTTCGGTTGACGCACGCGGCGCGTGCGGCGCATGGAGGAGGCATCGGTGGCGGGCGAGTCCCCCGACAGGTCGAAGCAGCGCGAGTCGTCGGGAGAACCGACGCCGGGGAGCGCGAGTCCGGTTCCTGAGGCACGGGGTGAACGGGACCCCCGGCTGGCGGTTGCCCGAGAGGCCACGCCGCCGGCCACGGCCGCCCAGGGCGGGGGCGGAGGCGTGGACACGGCTACGAAGGTCTTCTCGATCCGGGAGTTGCGGGCGGCGGAGGCGGAGGCGGCCGAGACGGGTCGATCGGCCGAGGCTGGCAAGTCGGATGAGGGTGACGGGGCCGGTGAGGGCAGCACCGTCGTCGATTCCGAGGAGTCCGAGGAGTCCGAGCCCACCAGCACGCAGAACCCTTCCGCCAAGGGGGGCCCAGGGGGCGATGCCCGGTTGCGTGAGGCCGTGGCGGCTTGGGTGGCGTCGGCGGACGAGTCCGGGGGGGCCGATGAGCCGGATGCGTCGGACGCGGCGGACGGGGCGGATGCGTCTGACAGCTCGGAGCGGGTTGCTGACGCCGAAGGACCTGAAGACGCTGAAGGCCCTGAAGCCGCGGAGGACGCTTCCGCGGACGAGGACGCCGAGGGAGACCCTGAGGAGCCCGCTGACGGCGCGGAGGCCGAGGACGCGAGGGAAACGCCCTCGACCGGCGCTACGGACGCAGAGAGCGCCGAGGACGCCGTAGAGGCCGTAGAGGCCGGTGGTGGCGACTCTGGGGCCACTGGCGGCTCCGGCTCCGGGGACAGTTCCGCCGAGGTCGAGCCGGACGGCGGCGACGAGGCGCGCGATGCGGCTGACGCCGAGTCCGAGTCCGAGGCCGACGACGACGTGACCGAGGTCGATCAGGTCGCCGACGCAATCGCGGACGCGCGCCCGGAAGCCGCTGACACCGACTCGGGCGATGCGCCTGAGGACACGGTTCCTGAGGCGGGCGAGTCTGCTGCGGCCGAGGTCGGGCAAGCCGACGCGGACGACGCCGAGGCCCAGGCGGGCGCCGAATCCAAGGCTGCCGAAGGCGACGCGACCGGCACACGGCCTGACGGCGCCAAGCCTCACGCCGAGCCGGAAGCCGCCGAAGGCGACACGGACACGGACGCGGAACTCCCGTCTTCAGCCGCAGGCACCGGCACCCCCACCGACCCCGAACCGAAAGCCGCCGACGACGAGTCCGCCCCACAGGGGCCACCCGCAGCCGACGACGAGACCCGCACGGGCGGTGCGGGTGGGAACACCAAGGCGGCCGATGGCGAAGCCGAGGCCGTCGATCACCCCACCACCGTCTTCAAGGCCGTACGCCCGCCCAAGCCCCCGGTGGACCAGCCAACCACCATGCTCAAGGCCCCCACCGCCCCCACGGCGCCGAAGACCCCCGAGTCCGCCCCCGAGCGCACCAGCAAGTTCGTCGCCCTCAAACCCCTCGACGAGCCCCGCAGGGAAACGCCCCGCAGGGACACCACCCGCCCCGTCCCCCAACTCGGTCCGGAACACACCACCCAGCAACCGCTCCCCCCGAAGCCCCCGCTGGACCTCCTCGCCGAGCTGACCAACACCCCGCCGCCCCCGGAGACCCCGGTCCGCACAGCGATCCGCAGGGTCAAGATCTGGACCCCGCTGGTCATCCTCCTGGCGATCGTCTTTGCAGTAGTACAGGCCGTACGCCCCCTCCCCACCCCCTCCCTCAGCCTCACCGCCGACGACTCGTACACCTTCGACGGCGACAAGGCGAACCTCCCGTGGCCGAGCGAGGGCCAGGGCTGGATGGACGTCAACGGCATCGGCACGATGGGCAACTTCGGCAAGCAGACGCCGGTCGCCATCGGGTCCGTGGCGAAGGCGATGACCGCGTACATCGTCCTCAAGGACCACCCGTTGAAGGCCGGCACGGAGGGCGAGAAGATCACCGTCGACGCGACCGCCGAGAAGGAGGGCGGCTACGACAAGGACGGCGAGTCCACGCTCAACACCGTGAAGGCCGGTGACGTCCTCACCGAGAAGCAGGCGCTGTCGGCGATCATGATCCCGTCGGCGAACAACATCGCGCGCCTGCTTGCCCGTTGGGACGCGGGCTCCGAGGCGGCGTTCATCAAGAAGATGAACGACACCGCGAAGTCACTGGGGATGACGAACACGACGTACACCGACGCGTCCGGTCTCAAGGAGACCACCGTCTCCTCCGCCGAGGACCAGGTGAAGCTCGGCAACCAACTGGTCAAGATCCAGGCCCTGATGGACATCACCAAGCTGCCCAGCTGGGTCGACCCGTCCGGTCACAAGTGGACCAACTACAACCGCCTGGTGCCGTACAACAACTCGCTCGGCATCAAGACCGGCACCACCACCGCGGCCGGCGGCAACCTGCTGTTCGCCGCCACCAAGGAGGTCGGCGGTGAGACGGCCGTCATTGTCGGCGCGATCCTCGGCCAGCACACCGCGCCGATCATCGACACGGTGAACGCGGTCAGCAAGACGGCGATGCTCGCGGCGCAGGACGCGATGACCTCGGCGAAGATCCTGAAGAAGGGGACCGTGGTCGGGTACGTCGACGACCAGCTCGGCGGGCACACTCCCGTCGTCGTCACCAAGGACGTCGCGGCGGTCGGCTGGGCGGGCCTGAAGGTGAAGCTGTCCTTCGCCCCCGACGCCGTACCGCACACCGCGAAGGCCGGCACCCAGGTGGGCACGCTCACCGTGGGCGACGGTTCGAGCGGTGCCGTCAAGGTGCCGGTCGCTCTCCAGAAGGATCTCGCCGAACCGGCCTTGACGTCCAAGCTGACCCGCCTCGGCTGACCCACGAGGCGCTGCGCGTCACCGCGCACGTCACCGCGCACGTCACCGCGTCCCGTCGGCGGCCCCCACCCGGGAGCCCGTCGGCGGGGTGCGTGCTAGCGTCGCGAATCGGGGCACGTCGCCGGTCGAGGGAGACGCGGCGTCGAACAGGCCGGGAACGGGACGGAACGCGGCCGGGAACAGAAGACGGGACACGGGGAGTGCCTTCAGGTGGCCACAGCGGAGCCGACACGCGCCGACGATGCCGATCCGGGCCCGGTGACCGGCCCGCGAATACGCGTACCCGCGCACACCGCGACAGACAAGGCGGATGACGCGACGGTCGGCGCCCAGCACACGGACGACTGCGGGACCCGCGAGGTCGAAACCCGTGAGAACAACACCCGCCTGACGCGGTTCGTCGACCGCCTCCGCGCGCCCTTCCTCGCTCACCCGGTGATCGGCTTCACGCTCCTCTCCGGCGTCCTCCACGTCGTCTGGTTCTTCACGTTCGCGAACAGTGGCGGCGACCTCGCGGCGCAGGACGCGTGGGCGGAGTTCGTCGGCCGCCACCCGGACTCGGCGTACAACCTCGCCTGGTACGGCGGCATGCACCCGGTGTCGTACAGCGTGGTCTCGCCGTATCTGATGTCGGTGCTCGGTGTCCGTACGACGATGATGATCGCCGGGACCATCTCGGCGGGCCTGCTCACCATGATCCTGATCCGCAGCCGCTCGGTGAGGAACCCGCTGTGGGCCTCGCTCGCGGGTGTGTTCGCGCTGCTGTGCAACGCGGCGTCGGGCCGGGTGACGTACGGCCTTGGCCTGGTGTTCGGGCTCGGCGCGGTGGCCGTGGTGTTCTGCTGGCCGTACCGCTGGCGCTACAAACGCTGGGCGAAGGCCCTGTGCGCGGCCCCGCTGGCCGCGCTCGCGACCATGTCGTCGCCGGTGGCCGGACTGTTCGTGGGCCTGGTCGCCGTAGCCCTGTTCCTTCAGAAGCGGCGCCCGGGTGCATGGGCCCTCGGGCTCGCGCCCGCGGCCGTGGTGGCGGTCTCCGCCTGGCTGTTCCCGTTCTCCGGGACGCAGCCGATGCTGTTCGGCTCGATGATCCTGCCGCTGGCCTCCGGGGTGATCGTCTACTTCCTGGTGCCGCGCGAGTGGAAGACCGTACGGATCACGGCGGCCGTGTACAGCATCGGCGTCATCCTGGTCTGGCTGGTCAGTTCGCAGATCGGCTCGAACATCAGTCGGCTGGCGATGCTCTTCGCCGGGGTGGCCCTGATCGCCGCGCTGCCCTTCGCGGTGCCGCGCTCGCGCAAGTGGTACGCGATCGCGCTGGCCTTCGTCGGCTTCAACGGCTGGATCGGCTTCAAGTCGGTCGACGACGTCATCAACACCGCCCCGGCCGCGTCCTGGTCGCACGAACTCGCCCCGCTCGTCAACGAGTTGCAGACGGTCGGCGCCGAGCGCGGACGCGTCGAGGTCGTCCCGGCCGCGTCCCACATCGAGGCCTCCGCGCTCGCGCCCTATGTCAACCTGGCCCGCGGCTGGAACCGCCAGGCCGACATGGAGCGCAACCCCCTCTTCTACGACGACACCCTCAACTCGGCGAACTACCACGAGTGGCTCCAGCGCTGGGCCGTCCACTACGTCGTGCTGCCGAAGGACAAGCTGGACGGCGACGGCGGCGAGCGCGAACGGGCCCTGGTCCAGCGCGGGATGCCGTATCTGAAGCAGGTCTGGGGCGACACGAACTGGCAGCTGTTCCAGGTCACCGACCCGACGCCGCTCGCCGAGCCGAACTCGGTCGTCGACCGGGCTGAGCAGGGCGAGTTGACCATCGAGGTGAGGAAGAAGGGCCGGATCCTCATCCGTATCCCGTACTCGCCGTGGCTGAGCATCGTCGACGCGAAGGGCAAGAGCCTCAAGCCCCCGCAGGAGACCGACGCGTCCAAGCACCGTGCGGAGGGCACGCCGAAGACGTACGACAACCTCAACGGGTGCCTGATGGAGACGGAGGAGGACTCCAAGGGCGACAAGTGGACGATGTTGCTGGCACCGAAGACGGGGACGTATCGGCTGGCGGCGCCTTATCAGTTGCCTCGGGGTACTCCATGTCCGGACGAGTTGAAGTGAGCGTTTGTTGATGCGGGCGTTGTCGGCCTGAACGGCCTCGTCCTCAAGCGCCGGACGGGCTGAAAATGACTGAACCTCGTTGAACAGTCAGCGGAGTTGGTCCACGTACCTGTCCGTACCCGGCACCGTAGGGATGAACGGTGCCACCAACTCCACCCGCCCCAGCCCCGATTCGGCCACCGGCGTCTCCAGGTCCGCGAAGTACTCCTCCCAGCACTCCCGCGGATCCGCCTCCAGGAACCACAGCAACGTGAGCCGGGTGTCGACCCCCTCGACCTGCTTGACGTAGGTCATGCGGTCGCCCGGCAGTGGGGTCGGTCGGAAGACGGTCACCATCGCGGCCGGTGACCCGGCGAGCCGCTTGGGCAGGTGGCGGGAGCGGAGCCACTCCAGCAACTCGGCGCGCTGCTCGGCCGATTCGCTGTCGACGACCTCCAACACCAGCCCGGCGTAAGGGTGGTCGAGGGCGTGGAAGTCCCGCGGGCCCGCCGCGCCGTCCCGGTAGACGGTCGCCTCGTGGTCCTGGAACGCGGTGAAGACGTGCGTACGGTCCTGGTACACCCGCCCATCCCGATTGAGCCGTTTGTTGATGCCGACGGTCCACTTCATGTGGTCGTCGTAGCGGCCCTCGGTGACCCAGTACGTGGAGAGGTAGCAGCCGGCGGTGACGGGCTCGGCGATGGCCGACTTCTCGGGCCGGCGCAGGAGTTGGAGGTCGCGGGTGGCGACCCAGCGGCGGCCCGAGTACATCCAGGGCATGGCCATCGCGCCCGCGTAGTAGTGGTCGTCCTCGTACCAGCGGTTGTAGGCGTACTCGTGGCCGGGATGCGGTTCGACCATGGTGATCAGCGCATGCCCCGGCCGGACTCCGTACGGTCCTACGGCGGCCAGTTCGGCGTACACGTCGCTCCGGGTTTCCTCGCTCACGTCGCTCCCCTTCCGTCCTCCGCCGGTCGCCCATACTCTGACGCCCCGTCAGATAAACCGCCAGACCCCGGGAGGGATCGGATGTCGCTGCTCGCGGGCAAGACCGTCGTCGTCTCGGGGGTCGGGGCCGGACTCGGCCACCAGGTCGCCGCCGCCGTCGTACGGGACGGAGGGAACGCCGTGCTCGGCGCGCGCACGGAGGCGAATCTCGCCAAGTCGGCCGCCGAGATCGATCCGGACGGCACGCACACGGCGTACCGGGCGACGGACATCACGGACGAGGCGCAGTGCGAGGCGCTTGTCGCGGTGGCGCGGGAGCGCTTCGGGCGGGTCGACGCGGTGGTCCAAGTGGCCGCGTGGGACAGCTACTTCGGCGGGGTCGAGGACGCGGACTTCGCGACCTGGCAGTCGGTGATCGACGTGAATCTGCTGGGGACGCTGAAGATGACGCGGGCCTGCCTGCCGGCGTTGAAGGAGGTGGGCGGCGGCTCGGTGGTGTTCATCGGGACGCAGTCGGCCGTAGCCGCGCCCTCGCAGGTGCGGCAGGCGGCGTACGCGGCGTCGAAGGGAGCGCTGACGAGCGCGATGTACTCGCTGGCAAGGGAGTTGGGGCCGTACCGGATCCGGGTGAACACCGTGCTGCCGGGGTGGATGTGGGGGCCGCCGGTGGAGGCGTTCGTGCAGTTCACCGCACACACGGAGCAGGTGCCGGAGACGGAGGTGCTGAAGCGGCTGGCCGACCGGATGGCGTTGCCCGAGCTGGCGACGGACGGGGATGTGGCGGACGCGGCGGTGTTCCTGGCGTCGGAACGGGCGCGGGCGATCACGGGACAGTCGTTGCTGGTCAACGCCGGTGAGCTGATGCGATGAGTTCACATATCTAAACGCGGAACATCAATCCGAACGATTTTACTCCCCCTTGACCGTGCGCTTACTTGTCGTGCTCACGCGCGACCGCCCACGATGAGCCCCGGGCTGAACCGGCTCAATCGTGGGAGGGCGCATATGAACGGGCTCGACTGGGCCGTGCTCATCGGCTATTTCGGCGTGATGGTGGCGATCGGTGTGTGGTCGCACAAGCGCGTCGACAACGTGAGCGACTTCTTCACGGCCGGCGGGAAGATGCCGTGGTGGCTGTCCGGCATCTCGCACCACATGTCGGGCTACAGCGCGGTGATGTTCACCGGCTACGCGGGCATCGCCTACACCTACGGCGTCACGTCCTTCATCACCTGGTCGTTCCCGATCGCGCTGGGCATCGCCATCGGCTCCAAGCTGTTCGCGCCGCGCATCAACCGGCTGCGCTCACGGCTCCATGTGGCATCCCCGCTCGAGTACCTGAAGAACCGCTACAACCTCAAGACCCAACAGGCGCTCGCCTGGTCCGGGATGCTGCTGAAGATCGTGGACGTGGCGGCCAAGTGGGCGGCGATCGCGACCCTGTTGTCGGTGTTCACAGGTGTGTCCCTGAACCAGGGCATCCTCATCACCGGCGCGATCACGGCCGTCTACTGCACGATCGGCGGCCTGTGGGCGGACGCGCTGACCGAACTCGGCCAGTTCATCATCCAGTTGCTCGCCGGCGTCTCCATGTTCGTGGCGGTCGTACTGAAGTTGAACGACAAGGGCATCGGCTTCCTCGGCGCCTGGGACGAACCGGCCCTCCAGGGCCACGGCAAACCGCTGGTCGGTCCCTACGGCACGGTGTTCCTGCTCGCGTTCCTCTTCATCAAGCTCTTCGAGTACAACGGCGGCATGCTCAACCAGGCCCAGCGCTACATGGCCACCAAGAGCCCCCACGAGGCCGAGCGTTCGGCCCGGCTGTCGGCGGCGCTGTGGCTGATCTGGCCGACGGTCCTCTTCTTCCCCATGTGGATGTCCCCGCTCCTGGTCCACGCGCAGAAGCCGGACGGCTCCGACTCCTACGGCCTGATGACCGAACAGCTGCTGCCACACGGCCTGTTGGGCCTGGTGGTCGTCGGCTTCTTCTCGCACACGATGGCGATGTGCTCGTCCGACGCGAACGCGATCGCGGCGGTCTTCACACGGGACGTGGCACCGGTCGTATCCGCCAAGGCCCGTGCGTGGAACGACCGTTCGGGCCTGATCGCGGCCCGCGTGACCACGGTCGTCTTCCTCGGTCTGTCGATGGCGGTGGCCACGCAGATCAACTCGCCCACCTTCAAGGACATCATCACCGTCGTCATCAAATGGGTCGCGGGTCTCATGGGCCCGATCGCGATCCCGATGATGCTCGGCCTGCTCCGCCCCTTCCGCAGGTCCGGCCCCACGGCGGCCCTCACGAGCTGGGCGGCGGGCCTGTTCGCCTTCTGGCTGGTCAACTACCCGATCAACTGGGAGGTGGACGGCGGAGTCCCGCTCCAGTACCAGGTGTCGATACCGCTGGCCGTATCCCTGATCCTCTACATCCTCATCGGCTACGTGAAGCCCGAGGACACCCCGGAACGGGACGCGCTGATCGAGCGGATCAACGGCGGCGGGGACGACGACGGCGAGGCGGCGGCGGTCGCGGTACCGGCGCAGGCCGGGGTGGCGGACGACGTACAGGACGACGTGGTGGGCAGGCAGTCGTAGTACCTGCTCAGCCCCCTCGCGGATACCGGGCGATCCAGCCGGGAGCCGACCCGGCGGGCCCGTGCAACGCGGGCCCCTGGGTCATCTCCACAGCGAAGTCGTCGGCGAGCACAAGCAACGTGGGACGGCCCTCCAGTTCGGCCAGCCAGGCCGGCGGGAGGGCCGTCTCGCCGTACAGGGCCCCGAGCAGCCCACCGGTGAGCGCCCCGGTGGCGCCCGAGGGCCCGCCCTGATTCACGGCGAGACACAGCCCATGCCGTACGTCCTCCCCGACGAGCGCGCAGTAGACGGCCCCGGCGAGCACCCCTTCCGCGCTCCCCTCCCCCACCAGCTCCTCGACCCGCCCGGAGGTGGGCATCCCTTGCCGTACGGCACCGAGGGCGCGCTGAAGGGCGTCGGAGACGGGCGGATGCCCGGGCCGCGCGGCGAGCTGGGCGAGCGCCCGCTGCACGGCGGCGTCGAGGCTCTCCCCCCGGGCCAGCCCATGCACGATGACAGCGTAGGCACCGGCGGAGAGATACCCGACGGGATGCCCATGAGTCTGCGTCGCACACTCCACGGCGAGCTGCATCACCAGCTGAGGCTCCCACCCCACGAGCAACCCGAAGGGCGCGGACCGTACGGCAGCCTCACTCCCCACCTCACCGGGATTCTTGGGCGCGTCGAGCGTCCCCATCCGCTCATCCCCAAGTCCCAACAAGCAAGCCCGAGTTGGATCCCGCCGAGCGTAGAGCCACTCCTCCCGTGCGAGCCATCCGTCGTCCTTACGACGCTCATCGGGCCCCCAGTCGTGCTGGGTGGCGGCCCACCGCAGATAGGCCCGGTGCAGATCGGTGGGCGGATGCCAGGCCCCGGTATCCCGTCTGACCTGCGCCCGGATCAACCCGTCCACGGTGAAGAGAGTGAGCTGCGTGAGATGCGTGACGGCGCCCCGCCGCCCGTACCCGAAGGCGAGATCCACGACGCCCTCCGCACCGTAGGCCTCCCGGATCTCGTCGATCGCCAACAGATCGACGGGCGCACCAAGGGCATCCCCCACAGCGGCCCCGAGCAGCGCCCCCCGCACCCGACTCCGAAAATCCTGCTGCTCGACCCGGCCCCAGACGGCCGCGGTTGCCGTACTCACCCAGGCCTCCTCAGGGCTCCGTCGTACGTACGAGTCAGTTCAGCACTGTAATCGAACGGGGACGGTGGGTTGAGGGGGTGGATCGGTATACAGGGGTTGGGCTGGGCGGCGGTTGATGGGTGGGCGTTGGGCCACTCGCTTCTCAGCCAGTGTCGGGCTTCCGCGGCCCGAGTAAAGGGCGGGTGGCCAGGCATGAACACCCTTGCCTGAACTGCGTTGCGGGCCGGAGTGAGGGATGCGCGCTCGCGTCTCGCCAGCACGGCTTAGCGGCGACCGGCCGGT
>Ga0307517_10014118_pt1 | contig 10770 bp, 5 predicted proteins | sample 23_EM_MG_FD_194515 | JGI IMG/M metagenome (GOLD analysis project Ga0307517, IMG submission 194515) | Populus trichocarpa ectomycorrhiza microbial communities from riparian zone in the Pacific Northwest, United States - 23_EM | ecosystem: Host-associated > Plants > Roots > Unclassified | place...
AAAAAATCTCTAACTAGTGTCCATGGTGTTTTTGTATTCTCACTTTAAATTTTAACTATATTTAATTTAACTATGAGATACTTTGATATTTTAATAAATATAAAATATAATTAAAAAAACAGGTTTGTGCGTGTGCTAGTAGGTGGGCTACAATCAAGCTTTTCAAAAGATACACGAGGCATTTCATAACAACCAAAGACTACCTTCCACAACAATATTGAAAACATCTTAACGACTCTCTATTCTTAGGCATATATACGTGGCTTAATGATCTTTGTTTTAGCGCTAACAACCTTTTTTTTATTTATTATTCTCTAATTTTTTCTTTGAATTCCATGCAGAGCCCTCCTAATTTTATAGACAACCCTTCAAATTGTTTTTTTTTTGTATTTGGTCCCAATTATTTTAATTACCATGTGTTTTATTTAAAATGATTTAGATTTAGAATTATTTTCAATTTCGTCCTCTATTTTCTTCATATTATGGTCTCCATCATTTGATTGTTGTTTGTTTATTTTATATATTTTTAAAAATTAATTTATTTTATGTTTTGATATTCCATTTTTTATATTAGTTTTGATTCTAATTCTCTTGAGTGTTTTTTTAACTTTAATAATTTTTTTAAATTGATTTTATTTTTGATTTTATCATTCAATATTAAATTAGTTGAGAATTGAGTTTTTTGGTTGAGTTCGGGTTTAGGATCTCATGGGTCACGACATGGAAGATTAACATGGTTTAAGAGATTTGTTGTTTTTTTATTTTTCAAGTTTTTATTTTTTTTAGTTTTATCATTTAACATTTATTTAACTAAAGACTGGGCTCCATTATTATTTTTTATTTGTTTTTTACAGGTTTTTTCACTAATTTTAAAAAAGGTTTGGTTATCTCATGTCGAGTCTTTTTATTTATTATTTTTTGTTAAATCTAGCCCTTTTTTTTATAAGAAATCTTGTTTTTAATTAAATTAATTAATTAGATATAAACATTAAATATCTACTTCATGATATTTTATCTAATTTGCTTTATAAATCATTACTCTAACAATATATACAATATCCAATATCTCTCAATGTTATTGTGTAGATTTTTGTTGTGGCATCATAATTGTTTGAGCTATTTTTAATGATAGGGTGATATCGACGAAAAAGCGATAATAAGTTTTTATTTTTTTCTGTATGATATTTACTGTTTATTTTTCTGTTAATTTTTTTTAATTATATTATTAAATTAGAATATCTTGAAATTATACTATTTATTTAATTTTGCCTGAACTTTTTTTTTCTCTTCAATTTAGAAAAAATCTGTAACTGTACGTGGCGAAGCGCGTGCACATCCAAATAGGCTCCAAACTAGCACTTCCCTTCTCATTATAAGTGTCAGCAGCCCCCTCTACTGTGAATCGCTTGTGGCTACAAGGAAGGAAATCATTGAAAAAGACGAGGAAAAAATGACGTTAGGGAGAATAGCTCTGGCACGCATCCCGGCGACTAGGTGCAAAATACACAGTCTCTTCTCTGCTCCACACTCGTCTTCTTCCACGAATCGCACCTCTCCTCCACTATCTCGCCACGTAACCGCTACTCATCTTCTTTTACTTGCGCATAAGCATCAATAGCTTTCATCCTTGTGTTGCTAATTGAATACAGCGATCGCGATTTTGAATTATCTAAATTTTGTTTAATTCATGTTTTAATCGCTTAGAAATAAGTAGTATTTTAGTAATTACTGGTTCAATTGATAAATAATTTGTTTCATTAATGTTCAATGTAAGTATAATCTCTGTTTGAATGTATTTTTGTTTTCTGGTATTGTTAGTTGCGAATTCAGCTAGGTTTAAAATTTGTTAATGTTTTTATGGCAGATGAGCATGAAGAGTGAAAATCTGGTTTCGAAGCTAACTAGTTCTGGTCTATTAAAGACCCAGGGTCTTATCGATGGAAAATGGGTTGATGCACATGATGGTGACACTATTAAGGTCTGCCATTATTGTGCGTGTGTTTGTTTGTAATTTTGCTCTACTGCGGCTACTAGTTTTGGGTATTGTTTCTTTCTTTGTCACACAAGACATCACATGTATGTGTTCTTTTCATGGAATGACAGGTTCTCAATCCGGCCACGGGTGAAGTTGTAGCTATTGTCCCATGCATGGGCCAGAGCGAGACGAATAATGCTATATCATCTGCCTATGATGCATTTAGATGTAAGAAACTTCACACTGAACCAACCTAACGTTCAGTAAAATGTATTTATGCTAGTTAACCTTCTCCTACTGGCGCTATCATTTCCTAAGTTTTGAATTTTGTTAGAGGAATATGGTTTATTTTGCATGCGAGGATTATCTTTCAGTAGTAATAGGGGGAATTGCTAGTAGAGGATTGGTCATGGAAGTGCAGTTATTGCTGTGCTGTCTTTGTAGGTTAGAATCCATGCTTTCAGAAGGTAATGGCACTTGGATGTCTCTTTTACAGTATGTCAACCTTATTACTGAATTGGAGAGCATATATACGTTTTTTTCTGAACTCATGTGACACCATCTTGGTTATTCCTTTCAAAGAGTTTGGATTTCATGACAATTGGGTGAAGTCTTATTTTACTACATCAATCCACTATTATTCTTTTCAATTGACCTGCAACTCGCACCTGCTTTATAGCCCGCACCACGTAACTAACTGCTACAATACATTAAATACTTCAACTCATACTCAAACGCTTGTGGTATTTATGATAATAATCACTGTAAACATGCAGTGGTGCACACTCTTGAAATATTACTTCCAAGCTTCTATGTGTTGCATTTTTATTCCTCTTATCCTAGCTTTTCGCAGCACAATTTGTTGGTAATTTACTGTCCTACAGATCATTATTTTAGCTGTCTCTTCGAGAGTTATGTGGTACTCTAGAAGCAAAGAGTGAATGGAATGGATTAAATCGAGTACCAATCTAGTTTTTATGACTTACAAGTTGATATGCCCTTCAAAGAATTACATAGACCTTTGCATAGATACAATCTTAATAGGATCTACTCATCTGACTTAAAATATGGAAATCTCTTGTTTTTTACCATAAGCTTGCTAAACTCCTCATTGTTTATATGGATTTTTCTTGTTTAGCTGTAATACTAGCATATTTTGATGGCCCTTTTCTGATATAGCTTGACATTGTTTTTTTTTTTTTTTGATTTATATCTTTTGCTTTACTGGACTTCAAATGATATTGAATTTTTTTTTAAAAATTCTTGCTGATGGTTGCAACATGTTCATTGTCTTTTATTTGGCCAGCATGGAGTAAACTCACTGCTTCTGAGAGGAGCCAACGTATACGAAAATGGTATTTAACCCTTCCAATACGATCTTATTAAATTATCTGTGTTGTGAATGTAAATACTTCCAAATTAATCAAATAGTTGAAAATAACTGTGTTGTATTGGTAGAGTATTATGGTTCTCTACACTGAATCTCATATGATTCTTTCCACCTGTATTGTAAGGTATGACCTACTAATTGCTCACAAGGAAGAGCTGGGACAATTAATAACCTTGGAGCAAGGGAAACCTCTGAAAGAGGCCATGGGTGAGGTATCTCATCTCAACTTTGCTTTCGGAAATTAAGAGATAAGCGTTAACCCTACATTGTGTTACTGGTCATTGTCAAGCAACATGTGATCCAAGTCTCTAATAACAGGTTAGCTATGGAGCTAGTTTTATTGAGTTCTACGCAGAGGAGGCGAAACGTGTATATGGAGATATAATTCCAGCGACTCTTGGTGATCGTCGGTTATTTGTTCTAAAGCAGGTGGCTATAACTGTTTGTGATATATGAAATCCTGTTTAATTGCAAATACGAGTAAATTAGTTCTTCCGACAGCCTGGCTACTCCTATAGACCTCGATAATTTGCCCTTGGTTTGGGTCTCTTTACAAGGCCTTTTCAAATTGTGTTTTAATTTCTGGCACCAGCATGTATGTTTAATGCACCAATATTTGTTAAAACCACATAAAACTCATGATTTTTAGGAATTAAAATCCTCGGGTTCAATATCTATGAGAAGAACAGGGCCCGAGATCTTGGGACACATTCCTTGCATGAACTGTGTTTTAGTCAACTTTATCCTGGTAGCGGTCCAGAAATCTGTTTCTTAATGATCTATCTTGATGAATAGTTCTTGTCACAACTTTTCTTCTTTGAGCTGTTTGCATGGCTTTGATAATTTCCCAGCGTTGCTTGTTTCTGTGCAATCCATTTATTCAGCTATTTATCCAGCAATCTTCATGAGTTTTTGCAGCCTGTAGGTGTTGTTGGGGCAATTACACCCTGGAACTTTCCATTGGCAATGATTACTAGAAAGGTGTGTTCATTTTAGAATGATTCTGTGCAAAGAAAGTTAACCTTTTCTGGTGCATGAGTTTGTTGTTGAAGAATAACATACTTTTTTCCTCACTTGCATAGGTTGGTCCTGCTCTTGCTTGTGGTTGTACAGTTGTTTTAAAACCCTCTGAACTCACACCTCTCACAGCTTTAGCAGCAGCTGAGTTGGCCCTTCAAGCTGGAATACCACCAGTGAGTCTCAAACTTTTTACGTGCACAGTGGAAGTTTCTTAATTATTTAGGCCGTGTAAGATGCAAGTGCTTGGATATAATGTGGCCTTGGTTGTCTTTGTAAATTGTGTCCTGTTAGACATTGATGATAAAGTTGATACTTTATGGTTGTTTCAATGAGAAAGACTTATCCTCTGCGATGCAATGAAGTTTTTGGAGTAAGTTTTGGTTGGAAACTAGGATACTTGTAATGTTTTATTATAGTCTCAGCATCCAAAAATATTCTATTATCTGGTTGTGCAAGAAGAAGCTGCAGCAAGCTAACATTTAGAATATTTACTAAAGAGTGCTTAAAAAGTAAGGAGGGATGGGAATGTAACATAATAAAATCCAAGTATCATCCCATGGGTATTAGATGTTTATCACAAGATTCCAACTAAGCAAAGTACTGAAGAAAAATGCCCTTGCTGACTGTTAAATTGAGTGACTTTGTGTTGCAGGAACACCTACTGAAGAACCACAATTGACAAATAGAGTGAAATGCTCTTTTGTATTTTATATCTCATCATACCTGTGTTATGATTGCTAACCTATGCTAATAATCAGTTGAGCATCCTTACCGAGCAATGAAACAGAAAATACCCATCACTGGCAATCTTTTTAGCTCCGTTCTGGTTTAGCATGTCCTTGCATCACCGGACAACAGCAGGATCTGGTCTATCGTCCTGATCAAACTGCTTTCTGCTTTGAATGACATAATGATGGAATGAATGAAGCTTTTTCTGGTCTGCTTTTGTAGATGCATGTCATACACAATTGATGTGTTATATTAGCTAATATGAGTTCAAATTTGTTGGAATTCTGTTCATTTGTTTTTAATGGTTTTAATTTCAATATTTCAGGGTGTTCTGAATGTGGTTATGGGGAAAGCTCCTGATATTGGTGATGCTTTACTAGCAAGTCATGAGGTTTTACACCCTTCCTCTATTTCCTTAAACCAACCTTCTCTTCTCTTTGACAACATGGCATTGTCCTGGCCAGAGTAGTTGGATATTCAAATGACATAATGTTGATATTCTTGCTTTATACATCTGATTCAGGTAAGAAAAATCACTTTCACAGGATCAACAGCTGTGGGAAAGAAGTTGATGGCTGGTGCTGCTGGAACAGTTAAAAGGGTATGCATTGGATGCAAAATGAATCAATGTGATGATGTTTCAGAAATCATCTTATGGCTAATTGTCTTTTCCCTTAATCTTTCTAGTTATCTCTGGAACTTGGCGGCAATGCACCCTGCATAGTATTTGATGATGCAGACCTAGATGTGGCAGTTAAAGGATCAGTAAGTTAGAGGGGTTCCCTGTGCATGTTTATTTTGATTGTGGTATTGTCATGGATATTTCTGAGTGCCATTTAATAATGTTTACTTTACATGTTTAGACATATCAGATGGACACACTAAGCTTCCTATCTGACTGGAATGGATTTTGGTGCCGAGGGTTGTTAATTGTTGGTTAGACATGGGGGTCCATGTCTCCATTTTTGGAAGTGAACCTTTTGTGTGAATTGCATTGGTGAAGCCATTTGATTTACTGATTTCAGGACAGCCTATTACTGCAGAGGCTTTGATTCAGGATTTTGAAAATGTGCTTTTGTTTTGCATTCATTATTGGGAGGTATTGTCATGGTGGTGGTAATCTTATCAAATCATTTCATATCATTGCAGCTTGCAGCGAAGTTCCGTAATAGTGGACAAACATGTGTTTGTGCAAACAGAATAATTGTGCAAGAGGGTATCCAACTACAGAATTACAGCCCTGATTTTACCCCTTAATTCTAATTTTATATGTAATATGCAGCCATTTTGATTTGTGATATATTGCACCTTTATGTGCAGGTATCTACGACAAATTTGCAGATTCTTTTTCAAAAGCTGTTCAGAGTATGCAAGTTGGGGATGGCTTTAGCGAAGGTGTGACGCAGGTAGGGGTTGCATTTTTTTTTTTAAAATATTTCGTAATTGTTCCCTTGTTGAATAATAATTTGTGCAAAGCTAGTCAGGTATTCTATGTTTCCTAGATTTAGCAGTTTCTAGGGATGATAGCATTTCAATGGTTGGTGACACATGCTAGACTGCTTTATCATCTTTATTGCTCCCTATCTCGTTGAGTTTGTCCACCTTTTCATTTTGAGTTGTCCTAAAATTATTGCCGACTATGAAAAGTCAAAATTATTAACCATTTGGTCTTCTTGCTATATCCTTAATTTTACTCATTTTATTTTATTTTTAATTCAACTACTTTCTCCCTCGTAAAACTAGATTTAAATAAAACTCTTTATTTCTTGAGTTTTTCAAACACAATTCTTATTAATTGAGGGAGTAAATATATCAATGAATTTACAATGAAAAATTGTCTTAATTGTACTATTTATTTAGATTATAATATGTGATTTAGCAAGAAAATAATGCCCACACATGCTAAAAAAGTTGTGATTAATATACTTAAAAAAATTGTTCTTTCTTTGTAGTTTCAAACCTTGATCAACTACTTTGCACATCAAACCTCTCACCACTAGCCCAACCACCTTGATATGATTGGTTCTGGAATATAATAAAAGGGTAATACTAGAAAGTGATGAAGGAATGGATAAACATGTCATCCCATTAATTGTTCCTTCTTAATCTTTGTGAAAGTCGAAGGGTACTAGACTTTGGGTAATAGGGAGTCTGTAATTTGTTTGGATGAAGATATTCTAATCACACATTCATGCAGAGATGTAGTTTGTTGTGTTTATACATCTAGAACCTTTTATTAGCTACTTTCATGAGATTTGAAGTGAACAGATCATGGTGATAACTATTAGTTTCCTCACAGGGTCCATTAATTAATGAAGCTGCAGTCCAGAAGGTTAGTTGCATTTTATACATACAATTGGCCAGCCATCTTGCTTGTGATAATCCTTTTTAATTAATGAGATTTGTTGTCAATTGGTCCCTTTGTGATTTGGGTTTCAGGTTGAATCATTTGTTCAAGATGCCATCTTTAAGGTTTGCCTTTTCTGCTTTATCTTATTCAATGTACTAGGTTGAATAAAACTTCATGCATTATATTGTCTTTACATCTTCCAATATTTCCTCTTCCTCCCCGCAATACACTCGACCTATGATAGCATTATATTTTTATGACCAAGGGAGAAAACTTTTGGAGGTTGGAGTAAACTTTTGTATGTTTTGGTGAAACCTAGAAGTATTTGTAATATTTTCAACGCCAAAAAATTCTATAATGCAATTAGGTTACTTCGACATTCTGTTTCTTTGTTCCCTCGCACTTCATTATATGAAAAGCTGAAGCCAAATAATAGACTTGGTTACAGTAATTAAGTTTCACTGGCATAATTGTTCTTCAATTATTTGTTCTGTATATATCTCATTTCTAATTAACCAAAATTGTACTTGAAGGGAGCAAAAGTCCTCCTTGGGGGAAAAAGGCATAGCCTTGGAATGAATTTCTATGAACCAACCATAATTAGCAATGTCACTGAAGCAATGCTTCTATCGAGGTAAATACATGAAGATAATTTATTCATTCTGCAATTCTCAGCTGTATAATTAAAGATGTCCATCAGCTTTCTTACAACAGGTAAAAGGATAGTGGCTGTTGTTCTCTGCCACTTGCTGATGGGTATACATTCTTACCTTCAGTGCGGCTGGTTGAAACATGCAGCCATGCTAAAAACTAACAGGCCAACCTTTAGGTTTTGGCATCTAATCATGGACACTCATGGTGGTTTTGTTTTTTAGCTCTTTCTTAACCATGGCATGTAAAATTCAATTGCAAACTTAAGGTTAATGTTCTTAGACAAACCAAAATTGAGGTCTTGTTTATTGATCGGGGACTAATCCAGGTTCGCAGTAGATGACAAAATTGAAGGCTCCTTAGGAAATGTTGCATCCACAAATACTGCCTTTTAATCAAATGAAGTTGAAGGACTGGCCATTGCTTTCAGTTCTTTTATGTGATTTTGGAGTTGGTACTTCATAATTAACTTGCTGCAAATTCATTTTCAAATTATAGAACTTTCTTATTAATCAGAGCTTAGCTCGAAGAGTTAATGGATATGTGTAGGTTTATAATGGAGCACGGTGTGGTTTGCATTTTCATTTTTGCTCTTTGAAGTATTTTGGTTTGCACATTGTTGATATCAGTAGCGTTAGCTTTTGGTTTGTTAAATGCGGCATCATTGATTTGTTTACATTAACATAATTTTAATCCATGTCATTGAAGTTCCTTAACATTACCTATAGGTTTATACTCATTCAGGATGTTAATATGCTCTCCTCTGCCTTGTTTCAGGGAGGAAGTATTTGGCCCAGTGGCACCTCTGTTGCGGTTCAAAACTGAGGAAGAAGCCATCTTGATGGCTAATAACACAAAAGCAGGTTCTTTCGTCTGCCTTTACATGCATACATGTACACGTATTTATCTTTTTGTTTCCTCATTGCTATCATTTTAAATATCAATTATCTGAGAGTATTACAGATGAAAGTTTGTAATATACTCCTTAACCCAGTTTCATTTTCCATACTATTGTCTTTATCTATTGTCATGGTAAACAGACTTATGGTCAACTGTAATACAGGATTCTAGCTTATCTTTTCTGGTAAACGATGCAGGGTTAGCTGCATATATTTTCACAAACAATGTTCAACGTTCATGGCGTGTCACTGAAGCTCTTGAGTATGGACTTGTTGGTGTCAATGAAGGACTTATTTCAACAGAGGTGGGACTTATCCTGTGTTCCCCATTGGAAACCATAGATTGGCTTCTTAAAACTTAAAAAATGTCTGTTGCTAAACAGGTAGCTCCATTTGGAGGAGTTAAACAATCTGGTCTTGGACGGGAAGGCTCCAAGTATGGAATGGATGAATATCTGGAGGTAAAGATTACTTTTAATGCATCTTAGGAAAAAGTGAAAGCTATCTTCTCTCCCTCTCGCTCCCATGTTTAAGAACACAAATTGGGTATTCTAATCTTCTAGCTTGCTTTTAGGACTGCATTGTTTATCAACTTAATCACACACATACAGATCTACATTTCTTTATTCTTTCTATTTGAGGGTTTTCAACCTGTATTTATGTGTGAGGGAGATGATTTACTAATTACCCTGGTTTTCAATTCCCTAAGGATCAAGTTCTTGGTTTATTTTGCACCTCTTTTAGACCTTTACTATCATCATAACGAGGTATTCTTGCATGCCGTGCAGATGAAATATGTCTGCTTAGGCGATATGAACAGAAAATGAGGTTCAAGGTTTGTATATATCATCAATTGCCTGTTATATTTGGAATCTGGTTGCTCCCATTAAACTTAAATTTTCAGATAAAATGCTTGTTGTTCGGTTTATTCAGGCAATTAAAGCGGCTCATAATCTGAAGGTAGCTGGATTTTGGGGAGAGTGTGCAGTCTCGACTTTCTGAATCTTAAGCGTAGAAGATGACCAGCAAACAGGGCATCACAACATGTGTACGTAAATAAATGCAAGTTTGCACCATTTCCCAGATAAATTAATAACGTATCTTGCTGCTGTCTGTTCTAATTCTAAACCCTTTCATCGAGATAGTTTTCTTTTTCTTTGCTTCTGGGTAATACTAGTGATCCTTTTTATGCGCAAATGGTTAATTGCCTTCTCTTTTCTTCTGTTAGTGTTTTCTTTGTTAGTATAATTAATGAGAAGAAAGCCTTAGCACACCGGCCTAGCAATCTTGCTTCTCTATTTGCACTGGAGAAAGGAAGATACAAGGCAGGCAGATGTGAAAATCTGCCATGTCTTCCTTGTGTATCTGGTGTAAATATTACTGATATAATCATACGTTGGAAATTACGAGGCAACAACTCCTTTGTATGAGTATATGCTGCTGTTGTTTCTAATATAAAGATAAATTAATGTTTTTTCTATCTAAAAAAAAAGGACCGCGTATTTATTGTTTTTTTTAGCTATTGAACTAAGGTTTCAATTTCGTCCAAGAAAATTAAGATTTCATTTTTATTAATAAAACTAAAAAAATTAATACAAACAATTCAACCTTTCCAGTTCCTAAACTTTTGTTTTTTTTTTCATTTTGTACACAAAAGTCATCTCAATTAATCAAGAAATAATAGGATTGATCTGTCTTCAAATTGAAAATGCATGTGCCAAGATTACTAGGTGGTGTTTGAGAATCTGCGCTTTAG
>Ga0307517_10014120_pt1 | contig 10770 bp, 13 predicted proteins | sample 23_EM_MG_FD_194515 | JGI IMG/M metagenome (GOLD analysis project Ga0307517, IMG submission 194515) | Populus trichocarpa ectomycorrhiza microbial communities from riparian zone in the Pacific Northwest, United States - 23_EM | ecosystem: Host-associated > Plants > Roots > Unclassified | place...
GCCTCCTGAAGGAGTTCATCACGTCCATAGATCTGGACAGGAGCTGGTAGCGACGGGGGAGGTCTGGAGGGGTGCATCTTGTAAGCTACGATCGCAACACCGGCCCCTATGAAAGAATAGTAAAAGGTCTCGATTGAAAGGGATTGCGAAGGTGTAGAATCATTCGGTAAGGATAACGCCGGTTGGGGAAAGAAAATGAAGTTCAAGATGTAGTTGGAGGTATTGACCTGAGAAATCGGTCAGCTTTCAAAAAACGATGTGGGAATGCTAATACTCACTTCTCCTGTTACGAACAAGCAGTAGTTCAAGGCGAAACGACGAGCTCTTTCGAAGTAATGGGACATGGTGAAGGTGTAGAGAGAGCGAAGTAGACTCCGGGCATGATGTGCACAGCGCAGTACCCAAATTATACATGAGGTGACGTTAACGTTACATACACCGCCCAAGAGGTATGTTCACTTGAGTTTCTTATCGTTAGCGGCAACAACCGTTATTATCGAGTGATGTAATCACCGTCCGGAATGTCAAAGAAGCTTTGGAGTAACCACTGCTTCGCATCGCTAGCTGGTCTGATAAAGCTTCGTCAGAAAACACTTGCTGTAGAAAACACATGCATTGGGAACGCACAAACCGACTGAAATGGTCGTGATTGTCTGCAGTGAAGGAGAAAGAAGATAGCGTTGCACAGCAGACTCAGAATATTTTGAATGGAAGTTGGTCTATGGACCATCGGCGTAGTAGCCGGAATGGGTGACTACGAACGTTTGTATTGACCCAGTTATAGTGGCAGACTGCCGCAAGACGTCGGGAAACAGAAGCACAGCGAAATATGGAACAGTATTTAGGGTGAATACAGAAATTTAAAACTCACGTTCAAATTGCAAAAGCATCGGGGCTTATATCTCTTTCTGTCACTTCATCACACAAGAAACTTTGATAAGTGCCTGTTTATTCCATCTCACAAGAGCCTGTTTAGGACATCTGTGAGTACAAGAATACATCAGGAAACGAAGAGGGTTGATAAGAACCTTCTTCTTCGCAGTTTGGTGATTTTGAGACGCCTCTCCATCTTCACATCTGCGAGTTTGTCGAAAGACGGTCGAGATGCGTGAGCTGAGGGCGTAGATGTACGCCCTTTATTGGAACTGATTACGCATATCGATAAAGATCTGGCCGGAAAATCCCCCCTGAGGACGTACGCGCTCGAATGAAATGATTGAAATCTGAGCAGTGATTTGTCGTCTTTGGCAGACACGACTTCGTAAGTCAGTGTTTCTATAGCTTCCTGTGTTGGAGTGTGGTGAAAGAGGTAGCCGAGTATTCGACAGTAAACCATTGGTAAACCATGTCCTTCGTCTTGTAATTGTCCATCCCCATGTGTTTCTCTTCTTGGAGTTTCTTTTCAAGTCGCAAGCGAATGCCATAGGCACTCTCGATATTGGGGTATTTGACTTGTAACCATTCGGGCAGCTCAGTAGGAAGTCGGGGCATGAAGCTTCAGATCTTCAAATCTCAGAGGTTGTGGCACTGGAATAGTTCTTGCCAGTTGGTGACATCGTGACCAAACGTGACAAATGACATTCGGACCCGCAGTCCTTGAATATCAAATGGTTCGTCGCGCAGTATCGCGTTTTCTCTTCTGGCGTTCTCATCTCGGAACTTTCAACCTCGAAATCGATCTAATCTTTGATCATGGCAGTTAATCCAAACGAAGACACGGAATTGTGAGTCCACAACACATGCGTTTCACCTACATTAATATCTCTTTCCAGCAATGACGCTCTTCGCAAACACGGAATCCTACCTCCAAAAGAATCTCCTCCTCCAAGTCCTCCACCTCCTGCTTCACCGACTCTCGATGATTTCTTGGACGAATACGACTTGAAAGAACTTCAGGAGCTGAGTGAGGACGCACCGGATGCAGAGTCTGAAAGGCTCATTGCTCAATATCGTCTACAACGGATAGCGGATGAGAAGAAGGAACAGAGAAGGGCCCGGTTCGGTCGTGTGTATCCCATCGGAAGGGAGGATTACACACGAGAAGTGACAGATGCAAGCATCATAAACGAAGATGACGATGATGAAGAGAAAGGTACGGGTGTAGTATGTTTCCTTTACAAAGACGGGTATGGGTCCTTTGCTTTTTTCTCAAGAATTATTTTATTGACATCATTGGACAGGTTTGCTCGGAGCGATCGAGCCTTTGAACATATTCGTACACTTGCAGAACGATATCCACGAACGAAGTTTGTTTCCATCATCGGGAACAAGTGTATCCCTGACTTGCCAGACGCACGGATACCCATGATACTCGTGTATCGAAAGGGGGAGATAAAGCAGCAATTCGTCTCATGGGGTGCCGATCGCGAACGTAGAATAGAGGGTAGGTGTGTTTCTCTCAACTGGATCCTTTGAAATCAACCGTTTATTTGAATAGAGCTGGAAGCGGTTCTGCTATTGACTGGCGCTTTGGATATACCAGATCGACTGCCCCCGAAGGCTACGGCGAGAGGTGACGAGGATGGAGACGATTCTGAGGATGATCTTCCTTTGCGATCTGCGGTTACGACTACGAACGCAAGGTCCATGAAGAATGTCAGGTCGTCTGGGAAGAAAAAGGATGACTCTGATTCTGAATTTGAGTTTGACATGTAGGATAGGCCGCACGAAGGAAATAGAGTTGAAGGGACAATGATGATGTGAATTCAGCAGCGACGGACAGATTCAGACAAGCTGACCGATCGGGGGAAGGTCTTTTCGCAGAGACTATGATAACGAAACGGAGGTGCCATTCTGAAGCATGAAAAACGGGAGCTCGGATATCTGTCTCACGGCGAAACAAGAAAATGGAATAACCAGTCAAGGGTGACATGCCTGAAGGTAATATTTTGTGGTGAAGGAGAAACTGACAAGGTCTTCATGGAATGTTTACGAGACGGGAAGTGTGGAAGCACATTATTGTGTAAATCATCAGAGGATAAAGAATGGACCTAGGCAGTCGATGACTGTAGGAAGTGGCAAATTTTTGATCACGAGGATCATGGATGGCTTGCACCTCGACGTCGACAGAAACTGACAATGATTCGAATGACAGCAACGAATGTGGACGTACTACTAAGGGAAGGCCTCGGGGTACTCTTCTCTCAGACTCTGGTTGTACTTTCCCCTCTCCTAAGACCCGACGACTCTGTATTGATTCTGCAAACAGCTGTAATCCCAGCTTCCACCCTCGCTTTGACCAGTATTGCAAATTACACAACTCCACTGAGGTTCGCACTTTCGGAGGAAAAAGCACGCTAGTACTAGTTTGGAGAGATAGGTGAGTAATGACAACCCTGGTCATGAATCGGAAGGAAAGTTAAGTTAAATATTTGCCCAGCTTGTGTTGCAGTGAACACGACTACTCGTCCGGTATCGAGATTCATGCATGTCCTCGTCTAATCCCTACTACGACGCCAGTCCATCACCGTAGAGTTGGTATGTCGGTCACGGGATAATCGCGACTCCCGTCCTGGAGGCTGGACCAATCATCCCTTTTGGTCTGGCCACTCCGCATTCAATACAACTGGCCTGCGGGCCGCGGCACGACCGCTTCTCATAATGATTATTGAAATATTGACGTTCCAGTCTACCTATCCCCCCTAATTTCGGAACCTACATCAATTGTTCAAGCTTCGATTACTTACGATAAAGGACCTCTGCTTTATTATTTCTCTCCCAAGTGTTTAGCGCCGCCATTGGCCACATTCCCCTAGGCGTCTTGCCAACTTCTTACTTTGCCCAGGCGTCTTGGCAGGTGTCAAATTTTTCAAAAAGGCAAAGGTCGGAGGGTTTCCCAAGGCACAGTATCATATGTGGCGTCTGAGTCCAAAATCTAGACTGATTTCTCATCATTGTGATACAAGGTCCTCCGATTAGGTACTTTTGTACATGAGGTTTCAATTTGTTCCACATCAGATGACAGATACAGCACATTCAGGGAAAGATCTTTGAAATCCTTACTCGAAGGTTTGCGGATTCAGCCTCCGGTCCTCATGTCGATCTTGCGGTCCGATTCACATAAAGGCGCTGTCAGGATGGAGGCCGAGCACCTTTTCTGCTGCTCCGCCAGTGAACTAGGTCCCAAAGCCGAGTGCAGTAGCCGATATCTTTTGGTCATCCTCTCGTCCTCACTGAATAATCTACCGTTCTGAGATTATCGAGACTTGAATCATGGCTAGTACAATATGTTACAGGCGCGCAACACGAACTTCGGCTAGTGTGAGGACGACTTTTGTTGAGGGCGCTACGGTTCAAAATGCCGTGTACACAATACCCGCCCGTTCAGTTCTCGTCCCGTACACCACTTCGACCTGCGTTACCAGATTGGCGACTCGGGTGTGTGGTTCTTACGTTACTTCACGATACAGCATATCTCCAGGTGAGTTGGGCTTTCAGGACTCAATTTATAACTTAACACTTGTTTTCAGCCCATCTGTTGACGACTCCAGTTACCCTTCACGTTCAAAGAACATCGTATATCACAAACTATGTAACGCTGTACTCAACATCATGCACGGTTAGCAGACCGACCACACCCACACCCCCACCAAAACCGGTCACGACGTATGTTACCATCGGGACCACGACAACACGAACGTCGATAATATATCCCTCTCAGACTACGGTTGGCCCTAGTTCGGAGAGTGGTATTGTAGATCTCCCTCCCACAGACACCCCTATAACGGTGGATGGCCCTGTTACCGCGGGTCCCAAGAAAGTGCCCGTTGGAGCGATTGTTGGTGGGGTGCTTGGTGGACTTGTAGCTGCTGCTCTTATCGGATTCCTCGTCTATATGTTGCTGTAAGAAACCACTTCTTTTCACTCAGCTTGTTCCGATTTCTTAAGAAACTCACAGGTTTAAGAAGTCGAAAAGATATAGCCGAGATAGCGGTCGGGAATACCTCGATCAACGACCTCTCTCGACCGCAGATGGACACTCCTCACCTAGCGACGGTTCTTCAGGTGTTCTTCATCCCCAGATGCAAGAATATGGACCTCGGTATTCGAATATATATACCGATCAAGGTAAGCAAAATGTCCAAGTCAAGAAATCGCATTAACATTGACCACAATGAACTAGGCCACCAATACGCCCACGTACGTCAGGATAGTCAAACCATAGCCATGCCGGTTCCTGTCGCGGGTATTGAGCAGGTCTCTCCTGTCACTTCACCTGGTCCTGGCGAGCAAGGGAATCACTATCCACGGGGTCAATACGTGGGCCATGCAGAGATTCAGGATTCAAGGTTTTAGGGTTATCCGTTGGGCTTGATATGTAACATGTACTAACATACTATCTTTTTGGACTGGGTGTATGGAATATTACTTTCTTGGGTATTTCGACGGCGATTTCGGGCCGCCGTCCTTCTTACAGACGGAATGCTGCATCATGATGATTCTAGACGTCAGTCTCTCAAAACTTCGAGGTCTGAACTGGGTTCCATTCTGAAAACTCGTTCAATTCCACGGAACACAAAGTTTCCGCATCTCGTCCCCTTTTCAGCATCTTAGCCAACTCATGAGTCGAGGAGTCGATTACCTAGGTCTGAATGTCTTCCCGCTCCTATCGGAATAGAAAACTTTGTTCTGCTTTCTACCATTCGACCTAGGTTCTAGTCCAACTTCTCCGTCTTGCCGATGCGCGGTTTTGGCGGTCCAAAATCTCGGCTTTTATGTTCTGGATCAGGTCGAAACGTCAAAGGTGCAAGTCACAGCATCATCGGTTCTGGTACATTTGTGTATTTTTTACACCATGATACAGAGTACCCGCGGCCGATTGCTCATGAGGCGCGCAATTCAATTTATCCTTTTGGTTCATATTTGACATGACTAGGAAAAGGTAATTTGATTATCCCTACTCGAAGGTCAGCGGTTCAGCCACCGATTGGCAGGCCTCATGTTTGATTTTCCACTCACAGATTCTCTATATAAATACAATCGCAGGGTCGATTTGAACACCTTTCCGCTGCTCTGCCAGTGACTAGGTCCCGAGGTGGAGGATAATACCCCGACATCCTGGTCTTCCTCCCTACTAAACCTCCCGTTCTGAGATATCGAGGATTATGGCTACCGTCTGTAACACTCGGGCAACACTTACGTCGGCAAGGGTGATTACGAGTTATTCGGTAATCACCTCGTCTCGAAATGTCTTATCCATTTCACCCGGTCACACCTCTTACTATCTATACTCATCGACTAGCTGCACTATCAGATCCTACCAGAGTGTGTGTAGTACCTATCGATCTACACGAATCAGCATTGTCCTTCGTGAGTGGTGACACCACAAGTCCCGAGATTCAAATTTAAATCTCAACACTTGATTTGTTTTTCAGCCCAAACATACACAACCATATCGCGGTATTACTCCTCAACACCAGTATATATCACAAGCCATACAATACTTTACTCAACATCATGTTCGGTTAGCCGACCCACGGCCGAACCCCCACGTGTCACTACAACAACCAGACCAGTCACGACTACTACCACCAGACCAATCACGACTACTGCAATTAGACCAGTCACTACTACGGCAACTAGGCCAGTCACCGTTCCTCCTGCACCTCCGGTCACAATTACTGTTACAACACAAACTTCGGATGTTACGATCCCAGTTGGAATTACTGTCGCGACCACTACAACAGAAGTTTCGGATGTTCCTGTCCCGACAACCATAACAGAAACTTCGCTTGTCACTCCTTCGAGTCTGCCTGTGGGCGGAGGTAGTTCTTCCAGCAAACCACCTATTGGGTTGATAGTTGGTGGTGTGCTGGGTGGGGTTGTGGCTGCTGTCCTTCTTGGATCCCTTATTTACCACTTGCTGTAAGATCCTATTTCTCCCATTTCGGTCTGCTTTTGATTCTTACGAATTCTACTGCAGCTTCAGGAAAACAAAAAGCGTGACGCTTGATCATGCGGATGGTCGAAACCTCCAACGTCAACAGTCTTTCTCACTCTCAGCCCTGGATAGACAATCCTCACCGAGTGAGGGATCTTCGGGTTTCCAGCTGCAAGACAATGGAGCTCGGCGTTCGAGTATAGATGGCGGGCAAACTGTGCGATATCTTACGACCAGTCAAGAGGCGCACAACATGACTGCACAAGTAGGCCAGCAATACAACTACTTACCCGAGGTGCAGGATGGGAATCTGCATTCGAACATTAACGCCAGGCATTCCTTGCGATATCCTACATCCAGAGAGTCACTTACCACACGACCTGGACACCAATACACCCATGTACGTCAAGATAGTTTGGTGGGTGTAGCTGCGGCCGCCGCGGCGAGACCTCTCTCTACCAGTGCTGAACAGGGGTACTACTACCCACAACCATCAACAGGACAATATGTGGGCCACGCAGAGGTTCAAGACTCGAGGTGGTAAATTTTTCTTTCGCTCGTGCATTCATGGATCTTTTGGGAAGTCGTTAATTATCAAACACTTCATCGCATGCGTACTGAACTCTGGATGAATAATTAATGACCAGTCTTATTATTTCGAATACATGGGTTCTGAGTTTGACCTGTACGAATAAATTGCGTAGGCGGTCGATTCTTGATGGAAAATCAAATGACTCGGACAATCAGAGTGTTTAAGTTAGAGAAACTTGATTTCCTAACCATCACCTTCTGGTGAGATCAACTCTAGATCTGGCGGAGAAAATTGCTCTAAAAATCGTCTGTACATAAATGCGAAAATTGAGGTCGGGCCTGTCGGGGCTGAATTAACTCACCAAACCAAAAGGTGGCTCTCACAGTGGCACAACACTTTTCAAAAGCAGTCACCGACGAGCACAAACTTGAAGTGGAGTATGAGCCCTGGCAACTCCGCCTTGGCGCATTTCCATTTTAGAACTTTTAGAACTCAATGGTCTGCGGAAAAGCTGTGTTTCAGGTACCAACATGTTGATCCATGGCGATGCCGCTACAAAAGATCCGCCCTTCTTTCCCTTTGCTGGTGACATAACTCTAAGAACCCTCATACTTAATTCTGGGATTCAATACTCTGTCGCCCAAAAATGACCACAATATGTCAGAATGTTGCAACATTCACGAGGGAGACCCTCAGAACGACCTCAACGATTTTCGTTACCACCTCTACACAACAGATGGCAGGACGACCAATTACTTCGACCGTAGTTGTTCCATCTTCGACCTGCAGCACCGCCGGGAGCGGTAACTCTACTACCGTGAGATGTGCTACATCTTCGTCGACGATGCTTACCGTCATTACCCGTGAGTCCAAGGGTCCGTGTTGTAGAGCTTTTTCTAATCGAAATTTGATCCTTCCAGCTGCCCCATCCCAGGTTCAAGTTGTTCTGACTGTTACCAATCAAATTGTCCAGACGCAGCTTAATACACTCTTTGGAACTTTGTGCCAGACTGTTGGTGGACCAGCTCCAGGAGTGACTGACACAACTTTGGTAACGGAATATTACACAATTACTGGCGTGAGGTTATTTTTCTTCCTCCCCCCTCGCCAAATATTGAATTCCATTTTGCTCAGACTGATCCTTCGATAACACCAAGACCAACACTAACTCCCACTTCCAAACTTGATCCAACCCGTACCACTCTTTCGCGGAACACTATCTACGGTTCTGGCGATCCAACTTCTGACTCGGGTCCTTCTGATACTGCACTTGGGTCTGATTCCCAGTCTGGTTCCTCGCATGTTCCTGTAGGGGCAATTGTTGGTGGTGCGATTGGCGGCGTGGTAGCAGCCGCTTTACTCGGATTTTTGGCTTATTACCTACTGTGGGTATCGTCATATTTCAAGATTTTACTTGTCTTATACCTCTTCTTAGTTTCAAGAAGTCAGTTGCAGCGAAAGGTTACAAAGCACCAGGAGAGGATTCCCCTTATCTTGATAGCGAACAGTCGGACGTGTTTAGCTCTGAGCAGACTGGGTACTATGGGCAAGGATATGATGGTCAGGGCTATGCCAGTGGCCAACAACAGTTTGCGCAACAACTTCATTCCGGCCCAGCGCAATCGCAAGGATCATACCCTATGCAATATTCGGACATGGGCGGTCAGGGAGCATCACATTTGCAACCCCAAGATGTAGCTGGCGGAAATATGTACCCCGAACCGCAAGGATACTTCTCGCAGACGGATATGGGCCAAGTGCCATACAACGCGGTTTCCGGCGTGGGGGTCCCAATTGCAGCTGCAGCAGGTGCTGCTGCACTGCCCGTCGTTGCGGCTGCATCATACCGGTATTCCAACTCAACGTCTTCGCCGCCTCCAGGATCACATTATAGCCCTGAGTCGCACATATCAACAATTCCTCTCATGAATCATGGATCGCCGCATCAGCAAACACCAGTGCCGTATCGAGGATATGCTGAACCTGCGGATGGATGAATTGAAATTTTGGGAAGATATTGTGCAATAGTTACCCTCACGTCATATGGACTTTAAATATTGTAATGATATGATGACATACATGTCCTCGCTAATGGAAACAATGTTTGAGGACTAATTACTAACCTTCCGAAGACTGCAGCTATATCAATTCCACGCGCTCAGATTCAGAAGTTCTCCTATCCCGGTCCAATCATAATAGATTAATTTTGACTCTCCCCCAAGTTTGCGAGGGAAATTTCTGATAGTGCAAAGGAAAAGTGCAGAATAATCGAGTCTTAATGAGAAATCTTCAGATGACCCTCCGTTGCTCGAAATATGAGACGAAAATAATTCTCATTCGGGGCAGTTTCGACAAACCTTTTGTAGTGACGTTGGACAGAAAGGAGCCTATCATGACATCCGGTCTTTCGGACAAATGGGTTCAAGAGCTAGCTGGTATACCTTTTCGACGAAGGTAAACAAAACAGGATCAAACGGTAGATCCAGGCTTTGCCCCACTGGTGTAACACCAACATAGTACACCTTCTCGACACCCAAACCTTTCAGCCACTCAAGAAAGACCGGCAGTTTTTACCGAATGTTTGTCGCCGACCGCAGCTTGAAACACAGTTGCAATGCGCTTCTCTGCATCGTAGGCAAAGCCATCGAATGTGGCTTCGTTTTTTACCTGCGGAACGTAAAACCCAGTTTCCAACACTAGTTTGCCATTGTGCACGTAGAAAATCTTTTTCACCCCGCCGAAAGTGTCACTGGGAAGTGGAGCAGTCACGAATTCAAATGGGGCGCCCTGCCCTAGGCGAAGATAGGTGTCCCCTTCCTCATTGCCGGCTGTCCAAAGGCGAACATACCTTTTCTTTTTGGGAACCTTTTTCATGGAGACAACCGGACATTGCCCGCCAAGAGGAAGTTGATACCCAATAAGATCTTCGTAGATGAACCCAGCAGGGGCCTTTGTTTCCTTTACTCCTTTGAAAGTTGATAAAGAAGAAATACAGCGTCGAGAAGCATTCCCAGCTCCATCAACCTGTCGTATAAGTACCTCGTTGGGAGCTCCACTCGGTGGTTTATCCGGTCCGTCTGCGGTGTAACGAGGACGATATGATGAGACACCTTGTCGTCGAAATTGAGCGACCTGCCAATATGAATGATTGATTGAATTTTCTCCCAGGTTACTTCACCCAGTTCGCGTGTTATATGCATGTCGTGGATGTTCTGAATGAAGGCATATTTGAATACTTCACGAGCTGACGGAGGAAGCGGTCCAAGAAAGATTTAAGATCTTGTTCAGAGGTTACGTGCCTGTCTTGTAGGGTCCGGCTGTAAATATATGCATTTATGGGTAACCACAAACAAATTAT
>Ga0307517_10014123_pt1 | contig 10766 bp, 4 predicted proteins | sample 23_EM_MG_FD_194515 | JGI IMG/M metagenome (GOLD analysis project Ga0307517, IMG submission 194515) | Populus trichocarpa ectomycorrhiza microbial communities from riparian zone in the Pacific Northwest, United States - 23_EM | ecosystem: Host-associated > Plants > Roots > Unclassified | place...
AGAGAGACAAAAAAAAAATAAAAAAAAAATATGAGAGTTAGAATATCTTTGTCCCAATTTTCAATATCATAATCATACATTAGGGTTTTTTTTTCCTTTTTTTTTATTTTTTTTCAAATGAAGAATACCTAAGTAGGATTTTTTTAATAAAAATATTTATTTATAAATGTCTTAACCTTATTTTTTACCCCATTTTCTTACCTTTTTCAAAATTCTAAAAAAATAACAAACAAAACCAAAAAATATATTTTTGATGTATTTGTGTTGTTTTTGGCATTTCAATGTCTTTTCAAAATAATTAAAAATTCAAAAATTTTATTTTGATGCATTCGATTTTTAATGTACTCATTTCAAAATGATTGATAATTTTTTCTTATTGAGTCAATATTAATGTTATTTTTTAAAAAAATAAATCAAAATACAAAAAATAAAATACATAAAAAATAAAAAACATATTTGGATAAGGAGAGCAAAGTGAAAAAAAATAACAAACCAAAGTGATTTTGGATTTTTTTTATCACCAAATTTGCTTAGAAAACAAATAATTGAGAGAAAAAAATTTATTTTATTTATAAATAATGAAGGAATTTTAAAAAGAGAAAAACAAAAATTAGTAAGAGCGCGCGCACACAAACAAAAACTCTCACAGTCAAACACACCCCTACTTAAAACAACTCATGACCCTCTCTTGTGTAAAAAAAAAGCTGCTTCCTTAATATCCTCACACCAGTGTTAAACCTGTCCTCCACACAGTCACCACACAAAATAAATTATCCCTGCTACGTCCTGAACCTTCACCAACTGCATTAAAAAAGGCCACCGCTACGTTTAGTCGAGGCTCCCTATGGTAAAAAAGGGGTCATGGACTATTTATTTGAAAGAAACAACCTGCGACCGTTTTTTCTTATTCTCCTAGACCCACAAAAGAATCTAAGTTGTGTTGCTTCTTTTTTGTGGTAGCCTCAATTCTATTTCCCTCTCACTGCCAACCATCTGAACACCGTTAATTTAAACAGACTCGTCACCTCCTCCACCATTAAAAAAAGAACCACCACTGACAACAATACCCACAACCACTAGCAAACCCATTCTCATTGTCAAATATACTCAAATTACTAGTCTCCCCCTCATCTTTCAACTACTAACAGTTCCCTCTCACTATGACTTTTTCATCTTCCCAACATAGGTTTAACAGTCAACCCACCCTTTTCTTGTTATTTTTCCTTAAGACGACAACAACAACACAATCCTTACCATAAAAACCATGACCTCTCTCTTCTCTGTATGGCCATTGAACACAACTCAGCCATACCCAACCATGACCAGCAACAAAAATCATTGGTGATAACCTGTGATCCTTAACCTTCTCCTCTCACGCAACCAAACCAAATCACTCGAACCCAAAACAAACTGTGACCCATCTATCCTCCCCTCTAACCAAACCAAATCACCCAAACCCGAAACCAACGAGCCATAAACCTAATGTTGTTGTTGACCTAACATCCTCTACTATTACCAGTAGGACCCATCTCCTTCCATTACGCCTTCCCCCTATTAGTTGTTTAAATAACCAGAAAGGAGAAAAGAAAAAACTAAGAAAAAGATATATGAATAAGGAAAAAAAGAGATGAAAATGAATTGTTTATTTTGATTCTCTTTTGCAGGTTTGTTTAGGCTCATCGTTGGCACAAGGAGGAAGAAGAGTTAGAACCACTCTAGATCTACCTATTTTTGCCTCACTTAAGGGGCGAGTGAACCCACACGCCGCCATTATTGGAATGTCACGGTCACATAAATTAGATAGAATAGAGTAAGCAAAGGGTCGATCCTATGAGAAAGATTTAGTTCACGTTTTTATGCTAAATATTTCAAAGTGAGGGTTGAGATTATCTAAACTATGCTAAGGTAAACAAACTAAAATAATCAAACAAAATTAATAAACCAAAACTTATTAAGAGAAAAACTTTGGTTTTAAGTAAACAACCACTAACATAAATTAAAATTGAACATTAAAATGACACGCCAATTTATATTTTGAGTATTTATGTTTTCTTAATATTAGTCAGTTAACTGATCTACGATATAACTAACCTTAACCATTACGTCTGCACTAGTAATTTAATTCAAAGATAGCCTTAAAAACTAGATAGGTTGATAAATCTAGACAACATAACTGTCTGAAGTCTATGTCCAATTTAGTTGAATATTTTCCCTAAGATTAACAATATAGATCCACCATAATTATTAAACTTAGTCATTTCACAAGTTAAATATCACAACTCTGGTTTTGATAGAAAACTTAGCAATAGATTGGTAAGAATAATAACTTAGAGTTCGCTCTAACAATCAAACTAAACAATCATAAAAAATAAGCATAGGAAAACATTCATACTCATCATATAAACTGAAAAGAAAAGATAAAATAGATCTCACAGTTTTTGAAATATGAAGGCTTCTATATCCTTTCAACCAATAAAAATAACTTCACCTTGCATGACTATCAAAAAACTAAGAAAGATAAAAGATGAAAACATAATTTCGAGTGTAGAAAAAAGGGTGAGAGTTTCCTTCTTCTTTATGGCCGCCTCGCTTTTTTCCTATCTCTCTTTCCTTTTATATGATGGAAAAACCTAATCTCCATATTCCTACTAGTTTGTTTGTATCCTCTATAAAATTAGAAGTGCTTTCCAAAGTAGACAATCTATATTTAAGTAGTACAATAACTCTTTCCTATAAAAAGAAAAAATAGTCTTGCATAAAATCTTCATTCTTTTACTTTGGACTTAGTGAAGTTAATTTACCCAAATAAAAACCTTTTCCATATGAATGAATAATTGACATGTTGGTTTAGATGTTTGGGAAGTAAGTTGGACTTGTTTCTTCACAAAACCTATTTGTTGGCATAATTTATGGGTTGTTTTAGAAACATCATCTATATGAGCTTATTTTCTGCTTAAATTTGGTATGTTGATAGGTCTTTGAGCTAGGAATCCAAAAAAATTGAGTTTTCAAATATGGACTTCTCTAACTTAAGATATTCAAGTCAGAATGGTCGAAGGTCAAAACTACTGGAAAGCGAGACTTGTCTTTGAAGGCTGAGATTTCCATACTTTTTCTTTTATTTTTATTTTTATTTTCATATATGTATAGAAAATGTATGAATGTTAGCTTTCTTATTCCAGTGGAATCACTTTATTTGGACCACTACAGCTCAAGTTATATGGAAAACATCAATCAAAGGTTAAATCTGCCAATATTCAACACGAGTTGGAACATGGTTTGAAGTTTATCTCTAAATTACTCATTTTTGAATCTTACATCCAAAAATACCTTCAAAACATAAAATAAAGAATATCAAAACATTGTATATATAAAACATGGTCTAAATACTAGGTAAATATGAGTAAAATTATTAAATAATATGGTTGCATCAACCACTGTTTCCACATCACCCGTGCACTTTAGTGACTCCCTAGATAACCAAGAACTTGTCCAGTCACTCTCAGAATGTCGATTTATAACCTTAAATCACCATTTGTTGGTAAAATTTGAAATTGTGAAATTCAGGACAAAATATTTATTGTTGTGTAATTCATTAGATTGATTGAACATTGTTTATTGGAATTATGATGCGTTTTTTTATTTGAGTTTGATTGGATGATTTTAAAAATACCAAAAAAATTATCTTGTTTGTTTGAATATTAAGGATTACAAACTTATATGTAAGATATATTTTTAATATTAAAAGATAAATGTAAAAAAAAAAACATGTTTTAACATTAGAATTGTTTAGTTTTAACATGATAAGGTTAGGACCTCCTTACCGATGATGACTTTTCTTAAAGTTTAGACAGATCAACAGTTAGAAAATACAACAATACCTTAGTTTATATCAGACAAACAAACAATGTAACTTATCTTAGGTAAAGTATACTAAGGGTGATATATTTTTCCTATACACAACCAGTTTAAAACCTCTCTCTTTAAAAAAAAACAAAATAGAGAAAAATAAAAATAATGATGAAAGCCCCCTCTTACTCTAGAAAAAAACCAAATATGGTTTTGGCTTTCTCAAACCAATTATATACACATACTTTGTATCTCATTTAGCCAACTTCTCCCTTCATTTTCCTTATCAGATTCCGACCAAACCAATAACAAATAGTCTTACCATGCCGAACACATCAACACCGACCAAAATCCAACCTTTTTTTCTTCTCTAGTCAACTCTATAGCATAGTAGCATGAACTACAACCAAACTTCCTCTCTCACTTGCACAACCCAAGAAACACATCTCCAACCATGAACTACACTATCCCAAACAAATTCAACCTCAAACTTTCATTTCATGGTCCATGTTAATGGCATAATTGTTTAGGTGCTTTGTTTTTATTTTAGTTGAATTTGTGGCAAAAAAAAAATCAACTTTACATTGATATTTTTGTAGTAAAAACTACGTGAGTCACTACTAGAATTTTTAGATTTACCAATGAAATTTTGTGTCGGTATTTACACTTACAGTCCATAAGCACAAAAATAATCTATCAAAAAAACTCTCATCGGTGATTTGTGGTCTATCAGTGAGTCCGTTGATAATAATTGTACATATGGATTTACTAATGGACAAAGCGTGCCAAAAAAAAACTTTACCCATTTCATTTCGTCAATATTTCCATCACTAAATATAACATCTCATCGATAAAAAAAATTGTATTTCATTCCATCGGTAATTTTTTTATCCGTCAGTATGTTTGTTGGTGAATTTGACAAATAATTGTCAAACATACCATCTATTATTTTGATGGTGAGTAAACAGTGCAAGTGACATTTGTAGTAATTCTTTTCTAACTCTCTAGAATATATCATCCATCTATAACCAAATAAGTAATACTTTAAAAATATATATTTTTAAAAAATAAATTAAACATAAATAGAAAATAATTTAAAAAACTATTAATATAAAATTCAAATATTTATTACAAATTTAAACATTTATAAGTTCAAATACAATTAATGTAGAATAGAGGCGTTTTAGATCAAGATCTTGCTCTTGTTCTCTTTCTTTGTAATTTTATAATGTTTAAGTTCTGCTTTCATTAATCTCTTGTTTATGTTTTTTATCGTAACTATGTTCTTATCTAGTCTATTTATGTTTCTCTTGTTCATAATGTTTAGCTAAGTTTATTATGTCGAGGTGAAAAGGTTACACTAATGGTGTAAGAATAAGTATAGTATAAACTCAACATGGACTTTAATGTTTGATACTAACATGCTTTGTATTTGTTATCTTACTCACTCATAATACCTTGCTTGTGAAATGGTTAATCTAGATTTGTGTTGAACAACCCTTGGTACAATAAATACTTGATCCTTTCATAGTCAACTGTATGGTATAACCGACACCTGTGCTATGAAAGGAATTTGATTTATTGTTAACATAAGTTATCATCATGAATGCCTGACAATATTTACAAGTATTGGCATTACTCAAATAAGATAATTAATATAATCATGTTAATAATTTATAATTCGATTGGAACCTCCTTTATGTGTGGTTTCCAGGTAAGAAATAAATGGAGTTCATACTATACTTATTTGAAATACCATTAGTGGATCCTCTAACCTTAACAATTGTTTTATCCTTGTTTAATCCTTACATCAATATCACATCTCAAAAGTTCTCTTCAACACCTTTTCATTTATTGTTTATAATTTTGTATAGTTCACCTCCCTATGGTTCGACCCCGATCTTATTGTGTTATTTATTACTTCGACACTCCTGCACTTGGGATAAGACATCAATTTTTTGATCGTGTCATAGCTCGGTCAACCTAAAATCCCATCTGATGACTTTCTTTAACCAAAGCTAAAATCTCTATGTGGTTGGGTTAACTTGAGATCTCATCTGTCGCTCTTCTTTAACCAAAACCAAAAAAATATGTGTGTTCTTCCTAATGGCAGGGTTTGAACTTGCTTATTTCTTTTTGAGAATTTTCTAATGGTAGGGTTATTCTCTCTTTTCTTCTTGATGATAAGGTTTGATCAAGTTTTTAACTTGATGATTTTTCTTTTTTGACTTTTGTGATTTTGCAGGATTAACATTGGTCTTTCCTGATTGCAGGGTTGGCATATGTCCTTTTCGCTGACTGAAATTAACAGAATTTTCCTGATGTCAGGGTTGGAAAACTTGGCGCTTCCTGATTACAGGGTTGACCTGATAACTCCCAATTACGGGGTTGAAAATTCGGTGCTTCCTGATTGCAGGGTTGACCTAAAGACTCTTCTTGATGACAGGGTTGATCTTCTTATTTTTTTGAGATTTTCCTAATGGTAGGGTTCATTTTATTTTCTTCCTGTTCTTGGGTAAAAAACGTGATTTTTTGTTATTATATACTCAATGATTCTTTCTTTGTCCCCATTCTTGCTGGACTTCATTAAGGATCTTTCATGTAACAATTCAAAAATATTTATGCAATGTTTTGATATTAGATGACATGCATGTATCCTTACCTAGTTTGAAATATAGGTCCCCCCTTTTTGATGTTCCATCGTCATTGGGTGTCTTTGTTTGCTATCCAAAGCCTTATTTGTTCTTTTGATTGATTTAGTGTATTTGTGTGCTAGTCTTCCATTCAAATGTAAGTGTAGTGCCCTTCATGGCTATCCACGATGATTACTGCTCTCTTTGTTTATCAAGCTTGACAATGCCCCCAAGTGTGGTGCTGCTTGATTCATCATGAAGGGGCTTAACAATCATTTGTCTCCTAGATTCTCTTAATAACTATTCTTTGATTAGTTGTGTGCATCTTGCCAATACCCATCAAGAAGTTTTCTAGTATCATCCTCATCTTAGATTGCTAATCAGCCACGGACTTGCCTCCAGTTGAAACCATACTTTTCAAGTATATGTTATCACTAGCCTTCTTGGAAACAATCCAGTCGTCTAGATATACATCTCATAGCTTGTAGTAAAAGACTCATTATTGTATGCTTAGTATTATTCTCAGCCCGTCTAGTCAGATCATAAAGAGAAATGCATTGGAATTATCATTGATGTTCAATGTTATCACCCATATTCATGCGATGAAGTGCACTTTGGCTTCAAAACAGATGGTCTCACAACTAGTCTTAGCGGTATGCATTATTTTGATATTCATTCAAATGTCACTGTGTGATAATGTCTATCAGGAGTCATAGCCATATTTCAAAGGGTAACCTAAGATGACAATATAAAAATATCTTTGAAGTGCAGTATTATCCCACGGTCACTCTTGATGGTGTGCATCCTTCCGAAAAAGCAGTCATGTGATAACATCTTTCAAAAGTCATAGCCATGGTTCTAAGGGTAAACCCAGATATTGATATGAAGATGTCCTTTAGGTACATCTTTACTCTTAATTGTTACTGCAGTTTACTACATCATAGATTGTTCTTGAACAACATTGCCCTCAATTGATCTGAATGCGCTCATTCTTTTGTTTGTAATCAAGAGGCTTTTGTCATTGCCAAATACTAAACATAACTTTAATGGACTTTGCTGCCTCATTATTTGATTCTTTCTTTGCCCCCAGCTCATTTAAATATTATTTTTTTCCTTTTCAGGGTCCCACTGTATTGCACCTAGGTGGTCAGCTTTTCAAGCATGTGTAAGAAGTGTCAATGTCATCTCTGTCAAGGATTAAAAACTCGATTAATGTTCTTCTTGTTTGATAAACTTTCTTATTCTGGAATCAACTCTCATGTTTTAAAGATTATGTATGTTCAAGTGTAATTGTTGAAATGAAATCAGAAAGATGTCAATTTTTTTAAAGTATTTTTTTGAAAATCAAGTTTCTTTGGTCAAAGACCCAACACACGCCATTCAAACATGTAACCCTTTGATTGTCTTGTTTTTTTAAAGCAAAAATTGACCCATTGTAAAATTAAAATTGCTTTTTCTATGGTTCTTTATGTCAATTTTAATATCTAATCTTGGGTATATCTTTTGATTGTCTGTGATGAGATGATGTTTTTGCGAATTCCAAAGAAACAAGATGCTCAAGTCAAAACTTGAGGCTTTGTCAAGAAAGATTGTTTCTTTTGAGCATTTATTTTATCAACATACATAATAACTAGTAACTTAATTCTTGAAGTCTCGACCTTTATGGAAAAACTCTTCAAGTTTTGAGAGTGTCATTTATCAGTTCAGATTACTTACTTGATTAAAAAGGGCATTTAAAATCATGTAATGCAGACTATGGTTCATAGCTATGAAGGAAAGGGAAACATCTCACTTCTTGCAACCTTCTCTTAGTTCATTTAGGATCTCAGTCTTCTTTCTCTGCTAGTTGTTCAACCGGTATGGTGTTAAAGTTTGGCCCTTGATTAAAGAGAGTTGCTCCGCGGACTCTTCTTTGTCCTGCTAAAGCACTACTTGCTCAAGAAAGGGCTTATGCGATAGTACTAAAGTAGTCTAGCTTGCCAGCAGTCTTTTCAAGAAGAAAGTCACACCGTTACTATTATTCTAACAGCCACCGATTCTCAACCGGGTCACTTAACTCTGCCTTCAGTCTTAGAACGTGCCAATTTAATGGACGCAGGGGCACTGCACTGACCTCAACAAGAAGAAAGAGTGGTGCTTAAGAACCAAGGATGTGGTTCATTACGCTTTTGTTATTACAGCCAGCTAAGGTATCATCAACCAACGGTGTTTGAGGGTTTCAAAGAGTAGGATCAACATCAACTATTCATTAATCTCACTAACCTCAAAGATCAAATTCTCTTTAACATAGGCCATAATGTAAATCCAATTTTTTCTTTGATGAATAACCAATCTCGATCATTTGATAAAATTAGAGGCTTTATCATGGATACTGAAAGTCATGTTTGTAACTCAATATTTTTGTGTTGACTTTTGGCATTTGTTATGTCTTCTAACTGTGACATGATCAATTCCAGCACCTATCTTCATTGTTTTGTCTAGATGATAATGAAGACCAACATCAGTATTTTCTACCCCTAGTCTATGTCTCTTTTTCTTTTAGCTCTTTCTCAAACGTTGGACTTTTGTTTTCAGTCTTCCCTTTTCCATCAACTCTGTCAGTGTCTTCAAAATATCTATCATTTGCCCCCAGCGTGGGGTGTGATCCTAATCAGGGTTTCTTTTTTGAAAAAAAAAATTCTATTAGAATTAAAATGGGATTACAAGGGATTTAATCTTTAGAAAGTGAAGGGATAACAAAGATGACCTTTTCTTATTTCAAGCAAGGTCAATTAAAACCGATAAATTTTGACCTCATCTAGTGTAATGATTTAGACTTGTAAGAGTTATGATTCGCGAGTCCATAACTACTGAATCTACTACGCGTCATTATGCATACTGCTAAAACTTAGTTATATGCTGTGTGGTTTAATTTTATATGTGAGCTCAAAATTTGTTTGGTCACCTTATGCCATTTTAACGAACATTGAGTCATTTCCTCAATCAAAATACTTTTAGCTTTAATTTTGCATTTTGGAGTTTGATCAAAAGGTTTTGTCAAAATACCATATGAAAGAAACATCTCTTTATTTCAAGACAATAATAAAATAAAGAACAAAGCAAAATCCATTAAAAGATGAGTGATGCATCAATGATATATGAAAGTATATTGCAACAAAAATACAAATGTCCATTTTCTAGATAATGGCTTATCATCCACGCCTTTGTTGGTATTTTGCAGGTTACTGGTTATTGCTGAAGATAGAGTTGATTATGTGGTAGGTACCACCATTCCTCACAAACTCAATCTTTCCTTTGCTTACCATCTTCCGGACTTGATACTTAAAATTTTTATAGTTTTCAATTGAATGGCCTAGGACATCACTATGATATTCACATCTTTGGTCTAGATCATACCACCTAGAAAACGATGGTTGCATGGGATTTGATGGAGTCAGAGCAATAAGTCCAGAGGTTAACAGATGCTGGTAGACAAACTCGAGTGAGAGAGATATGTCGATCTTTGACAAAGGCATTTGATTTGATGCTAAAATAAGACCTATGTGCAAAAGTTTCCCAATTAAGAGCCATCTTCGGATTCATCTCTAATCATTGTTCTGGAAACCATGGCAAGATCTCTAATTTTTCCCATCTTGATAGCCTGTTCAATTCTTTCAGCAATCCTCACAACTTCATATAAATATTGAGTTGAGCTTCCTATTAAATGCTCATAATAAGGGGATTAGAAGGTGCTGGCGAACAACATCATCATTTCTGTATCAATTAGTGAAGGTTGAGCATGTGTTGTCTCATCCCTTCATCTTTGCACATAAACCCTTATTGACTCTTGGCTTCTTTTCTCCAATGACATCAGGCTCGTTCAGTCTGGAGCAATTTCCAAGTTAAACTTGTACTGCTTTGGGAAAGCCTCCACCAAATCTTTCCAGCTCTTGATCTTAGCATTGTCTAATGACACGACCAAAAGATTGATGTCTTCTCCCAAGTGCAGGAGTGTCGAAGTAATAAAAAACCCAGTAAGACCGGGGTCGAACCACATGGAGGTTAACTATATAAATTATAAATAATAACAACAACAACAACAACAACAATAATAATAAGTTAAAGAGAGCTTTGCGATGTGATATTGATGTAAGGATTAAACAATGATAAAATAATTGTCAAGGTTAGAGGATCCACTAATGGTATTTCAAACAAGTATAATATAAACTCTTTTTATTACTCAACTGGAAACCACACACAAAGGAGGTTCCAATCGGATTATAAATTGTTAACATGATTACATTA
>Ga0307517_10014124_pt1 | contig 10766 bp, 4 predicted proteins | sample 23_EM_MG_FD_194515 | JGI IMG/M metagenome (GOLD analysis project Ga0307517, IMG submission 194515) | Populus trichocarpa ectomycorrhiza microbial communities from riparian zone in the Pacific Northwest, United States - 23_EM | ecosystem: Host-associated > Plants > Roots > Unclassified | place...
ATCCAGCACACGGTCCGTTGCTCTATTCTTACAGGTTTGTTTGGAGTCTGGGAGTGTGTTTTGTTCTATATTTCATTTTTTATGCACCAAATTTTATGTAAATTAGACTGATTACAAAATATTTTAAATTAATTAATTTTCATGTAAAACATTTTATTCAAAACAATTATTGAAAACATTTGTGTATAAAATAACTTGCCTATAACATTCCTGTTAACCTATCTGTGTTTGATATATATATATATATATATATATATATATATATAATATTTGGTATTATATTGATATCATGGAAGTTGTTTTTTATTTTTTAAAGTTTTTTCTGTATATAAATATATTAAAATAATTTTTTTTATTTTTAAAATTTTATTTTTATTATTAGCAAATTAAATCGATCCAAAAATATTAAAAATATATTTTGAAAAAAAAATTAAAATTTTTTTTGAACAAATATGCATAAACACTATCCTACTACTGCATTTTAAGAATTTGTTGTCTTCAATTCTCATTCGTGTAGCTCAACTGGTTAGATTCTAGGTTTGTTTCTTAAAAGTAACCAATTCGAGTCTCACAAATCTCAAGACCACTGAAAACTTACATGGTCGTTAATTTCTTGGCATGCGAGATTAGTCGAGGTACATGCAAGCTAACCCAAACAACCATATTAATAATAATAAAAAAAAATGTGCTGCCATCTAGCAAGATATATATCAAACCCTATAATTATTTCCAACAACCCGTATTTATCACATGTTCTTAGAGCATGTTCTTAAGATATTACATATGGTCTAAGAGATTAAAATTATAAACCATTTACTTCCGTTAATTTTGTTAAGTTATATGTCACATTGTAATAAAATAATTTACTAAAGAATAAACAGATAATTAAAAGTATAATATATATATGATTAAATAAATAAAAATATGTCATTATTAAAAAAAATCTAAAAACACAAACACACATATATGTGGAGATAGCAAGAATGTGTTTAGTAATAGAAAGTATTTTTCCCTTTTTCTTTTTTATTTTCTTTTCATTTTTCTCTAATAAAAATATTAAAAAACATGTTAAAAACAAAGTATAGAGTCACTTTCTTTGCTCCTAGGAATCGAAGTAGAGAACTCTTTCCCCGGTCTATAGAAAAGAGTCAAGTTCATGAAAAATGGGTCATTTACAACCACTAATAAAGGGTTTACTGAAAAGTCCAAATTAATAATTCATTGAATGAATGAATTTTTTTTTTAAAAAAAGAAATAAATCAAGATTACAATTATTTTTTATTAAAATAAAAATCATAATTTATAATATTTATCTAAATATTTTGTATTTGTGATAATCTAACGGTAGAATATTAATTTTATTTCATTCAAATTAAAATTTATCATGAGAATAACTAAAAAAATATTTATATTAAATTTATATTCATGTTTTTTTTTAATTTGAAAAACAGTGAAAAAATTATATTGAAAAACTATGAGGATGTTTTTCAAAGTCAATATAAATTAAAAAATTCATCATTTCCAATTGAACAAATCATATTTCTTTCATTTTTGATGACCATTTATTCTAGAGATTATGATATATTAAAAAAAAATATACGAAAAGAAGCCTAAATAAGCTATTTGGAATGGAAACTATAATCTATTGGATATAACTTTCATTCCCTTTCCTTTGCATGAGAGTCGTAATGGGTTTTCTCTACTTTTGAATATTGATTAAATTAATTTTTTTAAAAAAAAATAATGAAAAAAAAACAGCTTCATGCTTTGGTTATTAAAAATTGAGCGTGGGCTTGAAAAAGCCCAATGGGCCCCATTCTCAAATAATGACGTGATCCATTTTGTATGAAGTTTTAGTTTCTGTGTTTTTCTTGTTCTTAAAATTTATAAACATTACCTTATGCTTGTATCTTTTATTCCATGATATAGATGTTTTATAATTAGTTTACAAGTTAATTAAGACTAAATCTTCCTTAAAATAGTTTAAGGGATACACTCCTTATATCACTTTGATATATTAAATTTTTTAATAATTTCTTCCCCGTATTAACCCTATAATTCAAACTAGAAAATTAAAAAAAGTAAGTAAACTTTTTTGAATATTAAACTAACTCTTTGAAATTTTTTATATACTTATCTAAAGTTATAAACCATGAGTTTATCGTTTCGTATTGAGTGTTTCATGCTTAGGTATTTTATGCTTACATATATTTTATTAAGATAAAAAAAAATTGATTTTTCACCGATGATGATAAAGTTTCTCTAAAAAAAAAAGGGTTGAACATGAATCTTATGAGATTTGTTTTTCATTAGTTATCTTTTTATCTACAAAAATACATTGATTTTTTTGTTTATCCTTCTATTTTGTATCAGGTGGTAATATTGAGTTAACCTTCATAAAAATTAAACAATTCAAGAAAGTTATATTTTCATAGCTTATTTAGTCTACTAATTTCATTTACTATTGCATACTATAACCAACTCGATTTGTTTTCGATAAAGCTAGAAAAACTTCATTGGATCTAGGTTTTTTTCATGGACATTAATGGGCTGAATGGTGGGTGTGACATGCAAAATAACACTCTGATGTATAGGCTAGTTTAGAGTTTTTCAAATGAATATTACATAAGAAAAATAGACATATATTTTTTTTTTTGCTGAGATGGAAAAAATTCTCCTTTCAAGCTGTGAATATATAGCTTACATTGGAAAAAATCTGGAGCTACATATCATGAAAGGCTGTAGTTCTATTGCATAACTTAGGTGATTATTATAGCTAAAGTTTGTAATCAAAGTTATAGCTTGTACAATTTGACATGGTAGCTTAGATTAAATAGAAAAGCCGACACGAGCGAGAAAAAGAACTAAAGAAAAGAAAGGAGAGAGAGGGAGGAGAGAGAAAAAGTGGTGAGTTCGTTGTTATAGGCTAGGAAAACTAACCTATGGACCGAGCCTTGTGAGGCAACCTTAAATGCCTTGGTTCAGCCCAACCAAACTTGGGGAGGCTCGGTTAAGCTTATGCCCAACTAAGCCAACTTTTTTTTAATATACTATCATTTGCCCCCAAATAATTTTTTAACAACACCATTGTTAAGAAATTACTTTATCAAAAATCCAAATACGGAGAGGAATGACAACAAACAATGTATGACATATTTAAATATATCCATGCAATCTAGTTTGAGAATTGTGAACTTATTGTTAGCATGTGAATGTTGATGTTGATGACATGTATAGTACCAGGCATGATTGATATCATAGAACTGAGACCTAACAATTATAAGAGTAAAAGTTTGTAGTTGTATCAAGAATCTTAGCACACCCTTGCACATGGTTGTGCACTTGGTTGTGATAGAGAATCTTGATCCATTACGATAATAACAATTGTGTTTGGAATATTGGTCTAGCATTGCACTACTCCACATGGTTGTGCTAGAATCATTCTATTATGATAATGGTTGTCGGCATGATCACTACTATAAATAGCTAATGATTCTTTTCTTTTTTAACATCACATATTTATTTTTTTAAAATTATCTATGGGTGAACCTTTAGTATGCAAAGACAGGTGAAAAACTTTACTCTTTTTTTCCACTTGGTTTTAAATGTCTGGCTAGATTAAAAAAAAACTTTTGGTAGAGAAGACTCTAGAGCTGATACTTCTGCCAATGAAAGTGGTGGAGCTAAACACCTTCTCATGTTGCTGGTTGGAGTAGAGGAGCTGGATCTTCTTATCGAGGTGATGAAAGGCATATGTCATATAAACACCAAAGTAGCCAACCTCAACCCCAAAACCCATATAGAAGCACTATAACCATTGATGCTATTACTCAACTAACCATAAACATTAAAGGAAGGTATAAGCCTAGGATTCTAATTCCCATGAAAGAATAAGCAGGACACCTAAGACAACAACTAGAGATTTTGAGATCACAACCTCTATGTGTAAGTTTAAGTTTGGATATTTCCTACCCTTGTTTAATTTTGTTAGAGATGTATAATTAAAACTCGTGTGTGAGCCAGTTGCACCCCAATAGGTGGATGACTCTGATGACTTTTGATAAGTATTTAAGTCTTAAAGTTCAAGTCCTAATTGTTGATTTGTTTAAGTATTGTTATAGTTTATCTAGTTTTCATGAGGGTAAAAAGTGGTGACATGGTTTTATACTTTTTCTCAAAGAAGGATATGAAATCTCTTTAATGATATTTTTTAAGGTAAATCATTGTCAGTAAAAAATTAGAGAAATAATTGGTTAACAATAGGTTATAGTGGTTCAATAATCTCTGCTAAAAAGATATGAGGTTGTTTTTTGGTTTGGAGGATGTCCATCACAAATAATGTTACTCCTCTTTTAAGCCTAAATGAAGAAAGTGTAATAAAAAAAAACTTACTGATAACTGTCAATACTACCTTTTTTGGTTGGCTAAAGGGTATTCTCTAGATAACAATGTTTATGGTACGAGATATATTTACTATTTTCCTTGCTTTTTGGCATTATAACCATTATACTAATATTTATTTATATTGTTTATAGGTGGCTCCCACTCTAAGACTATTAAAAAAGAAAACCAAATTCCTCCTCGTTATCATAATAAGAAAATACATAAAAGGAGAAAGAGAAGTCTCAGAAGGAGAAAAAGATTTGAACAAATGATCTTGAAGTAGAGGTAATAGAAGAATCTTAGCAAATGAGTGGTGAGATAAAGACCAATATTGACATGATAACTATTAGGAGTAGTTATGCTTTAAGCTAGAGGAGTAAGAAGAGATATAGTCCATAGCTTGTCATTCCTAGTTATCCTATGAAGATGACACCCATTCCAAGTCTTATATCAAGCCCTGCACATGTAGTTACCCTAAGTCTTATTGCACCAAGTCCTATACATGCTACAACAAGTCCTATTAACATTCTTGATGATGTAAATTTGAATGGTAACACTATTTTTAATATTTCTTTTTCTTATTCTCTTTGGTTTCACTTCTCATAACCTTAACTTTTATAAGCTAATAACTTCTAGTGGTTATGGTGCCCAACCCGAGAAACCTTCTTTGATGGAATTTCGACCTCTTATAGAGGTCATTTATACTAATAGAGAGAGAGAATTTATGACTTCCATATTGAGATATAATCCTTTATCTATAGATAATCATGACTAAAATATAGATATTTTTGCCATAATGTCTCAATTTTCATGGGATATATAATAATAAAGAGGAGGTAGTCTGTCTCATTAGTTGACCAATATGTCAGTAACTTTTCATGTGAGTATGGAGCTCTTGATCTTATTATTATTATTATTATTTACCATTACTAATGTAATTTTTTTTTAAGAATTTTTAAAATATGTACTAACTCTTAGAAGATGGGAAGGAGAACAAGAGCACATAACAAATCATTGATGCTAACTCATCAAAAAATCGTAACCTGTAAGAAAAAACAAGCTCATATAGAGGAGAGTCTTTGTGAACTATAGTCTACCTATCACTCCTTACATACAGAAAGAGATACTTTCTAGACAAAGCTCACATCTCTTCATGCTGCCACTGTAGAGTCCAAACTAGAAGTGGCTAGTTGTAAGAAAAGACATGAGGAGCTTGAAAAAAAATACTTTTTGATGTTTATAGTGCACTAGCTAGTCTGCAGTATGAACCAACTGAGGAATAGGGTGAGTTAGCTTAGTTACAGGTAAAATGTTCATGTTTACAAGGCCCAATAGAGAATCCATCTGACTTTAGGGCCTGTTTGGGAGTGTGATTGTCGTTACTTTTCAAAGTGCTTTTCGTGCTGAAATGCATCAAAATGATGTTTTTTTTTGTTTTTTTAAATTATTTTTGAGATCAGCGCATCAAAACGATCCAAAACATACAAAAAAAAATTTTAATTTTTAGCAAAACAGAAATTGAATTTTTTGAAAACGCGAGTTAGCCCGCATTTCTAAATGGGCTCTAATACTTCTTATAGCAACAGTTTTGCACTAAAAACAATAGTGGAGGAGAAATTGGTTGATATGATGGGAGAGCTTCATTTCTACAATAGCTCTCAAAACATTGATGTATACTTCTCCAATTTATTTCATGGAAATGTGCCTTGTTTTAATGAGAGATCGTGTGACCTCTGAAGGTCAATACTTGTCTGATAAGCTAAACCAAAAATACAAGACTACAAGTAGTATCTGTATTTTATTTGATATATTTAGAGTTGTATTTCTATTATGTAATGTTGTTGTATTTATTGTGTAGTATTGTGGGGTGATTGTTTCAGTGATCAATAAAAGGAAGTGGAATTTATTATTTGGCTATCTATTTTTATAGTATAAGCTAAATGTAAATTGGAGACTAGTAATTTCAAGAGAAAACAACTATAGGGTCCAAATTGATGAAAAAAAGGTCTAACTTGGAGAAAATTTAAAGTTGGGGTTAAAATGGCCAAGATTAGGTATAACTTGATTTGTACCAAACTACAAATGTAGCTCAGTCTGACCGAACTGAGCAATAAATGTAGTATGATTTGACCGAGCTATTGTTTATCTTGGTCTGACCTAGGCTACTTAGAGGAATTTTTTAACTTGTAGAAAAATTAATCTTGTGGAAAAATAATCGATTTTCCAACATTGCTCTTTTGGTTTTAAAGCTCTGTTTACTCTCTAAATTTCCTCCTAATCTAGAGTTTAGGATCATTCCTTGTAGAAGAATAATTAAGTACAATTTCCTTGATTCATTAGACCTTGTTTAGAAGTGCCCTTAAACAAGATAGTTTTGTTGGAATCCTATGAGACTTGTTGAAGAAAGTCATGTTCCACTAAGTGAGAAGCAATAAAACTTTAAGAGTAAATAATTGATTATTAACAACAACATAACTTAATTAATTTCAAAGTGCTCTAACAAGTAAATTAATTTATTTGATTTTGTTTTAATTTATATAAAGATATATTATATGATTAGCAAGTATATCATAACCTTGTTTTGATATTAATTGGAAGTTTGATATATGCTTAATGTGCATTGTTAGAATCTTTATATATAATTTTTTTTTGTTACTATTCCAAATTGTTATATTCTAATTATATTATATTTTTATAAACTAAATATATTTTCCTCACTTGTATAATTTTATTTGTGAATATTGGACAACATTTCCCTCCAAACCTAATAGGATGCACCGGATCCCAAGCAAAAACCAATAGAGTATGTTAAAAAGAAAGAAAGAAAGAACAGAAATGTTCCAATTAGCTTGAAAGCCTTCAGCATTATTCACATTATGAATATATATAATTATAAATTATGAATATATACAAGAGATTAATTTCAAAATTTTGTGCGTGAATGGGCACAAGGCACAAATTAAACAGACCTAGCTACAACAACATGTAAGCAAATATATATAATTATAAATGTTCCAATTAGCTTGAAAGCCTTTAGCATTATTCACATTATGAATATATACAAGAGATTAATTTCAAAATTTTGTGCGTGAATGGGCACAAGGCACAAATTAAACAGACCTAGCTACAACAACATGTAAGCAAATATAATATAACGATTTTAATTAAATTGAACTAATCATGAAAACCTACACCGAATGGTGAGCTAATTTCTCACCAGCTAGCTAGAAGTTACAACTTAAGCTCTAGCTGCTTTGATGATTGGCCTTCGTTTAGGGCAAGCAACGAGTTACTGCCTTCTTTGGGTCTTGACGAACTAGGAAGATCATGAGTTGGGTTGTGTGTTTGATACGGTGCTCTTGCTGTAACCCTGAAAAATAACCAAATAAGATTTAGATTCGATAACTAGTATTTAATCATTTATAAAGTAATTGATGTTGTAGTAGCGATTGTTTTTCAAAATGTTTTTACTTGAAAATATATTAAAATAATTTTTTTTATTTTTAATTTTAACATTTTAGTACCTTTCTTTCCTCTTGGAGAAGAACCGATGAAGTGATGCTCTTGTAGCATGTGGCACATCTGTAAGAAAAAAATGAAAAGGAGGGTTATTGCAAGGATATAAATTCACTAATTAAAGCTTAAAAACTATTAACAACTTAATCTATTAGAACGATATTTACATTAGAAAACAATTGTTTACCTGAACCGTTAGGCGCTTCAGATTGTAAATGCAGTCTTTGTTGGGCATTATTGGAATCAAGAGCAGCAACAGAATTGGCGGAGTTAACTTTTATTATTGAAGGATCAGAGGGAAACCCATTAGGACTGATAGAGCTTCCCTTGGTGGCCAAAGCCATGATCTCCTCGGCCTTACCAGCCGGAATGTCATTAAACACAGTCAGTTTTCCAGCGTAAAATATAGTCATTTGGGTAGGTCCAGGATCCATTGTAGATGATTTCCTAATGTCATAAAAACAGCATAAAAATCTAGCACATGAAAAGAATAATAAAATCGGGAACCAGAGTTTTCTATACATATGAATGCATGCATGTTGATACCTCAAGTGATTATCAGCCTTGTTGATGGCGTCTTCTGTGTAATTTGAAGGACTGAAACCCACAAACTGAGGAAAGAAATCCATGTATTTCATCATGTTTGAAGATGCCACAGGCTTTTGTCTGAAAGTGATATGTTCAGATGAATTTTCCATGTTGGTGAGTAGATTCAATGTTGTTGCTGGCAAATCAGATGTCTCAGGACCTAAAAACAACATCAAACAGAAAAAAGATAAGAAACATACACACACACACACACGTCTCTGTATAAATCTGCGTTTGAAAGAAAAAGAAAAAAAAGAAAGAATTTTAAGGGTACCTTTAACTTCAGGAGCCTTTCCATTGATTCCAAGGCTGATGTCTCCAAAGCTCCCTTTCTCCTTCAAGTACTGGCTCAAAAGATTGCATTTTTTAGCAAAGCTCGATATCTGGTCAGGTGACTTGCAGGAATTCTGTGCTAAATTCGCCATGGATGATGAGAATATCCAACAGATGGGATGTTGTTAAGGGAAACAATTCCTGTATCTGGTGGAGGGGGTCGAGCAGGAGGAATATAAGGAGGGCGTTAGGTTCACGAGCATGTTCTTTGAACCTGATTAGCCATGAGTTGTCATTGTTCTACTATCTTTGAATTTTAAACGGGTCCATTGTTCTTTTGTTTTTCAAGCACGTTTTTCAGCACGAGAAAAAGAAGGTTGAGGATAAGAACGGGTCAAGAAAACGAAAGCAGACGCCAGGAGTACTTCCCCGAGTTACTCGTGGTTTTACAGAATTTACGATAATGGCCTCCCATGTTATTAGATGTACGTGTCCAGTTACCCCGTGCTGCATCAAAAGTTTTTTAATTACATGATTGAGAAGGTAGGTTGTATTTTAAAATATTTTTTATGTTAAAATATATTAAAATAATATTTTTTTTTATTTTTTTTTAAATTATTTTTAAAATCGGGGCATCAAAACAATTCAAAACATATAAAAAAATTAATTTTTAACAAAAAAAATTTAAAACTTTTTAAAAACACGGATTGACCCGCGTTTCCAAACGCTTTTTAACTCAAAAATAGAAGACGCAGATGTTATCAATGTTTTTTTTTTCATCTGTAAAAATTTTAATTATAAATTAAAAAGTTAACATGTATATTTAATAAAATAAATTATGAATCATATCATCAATAAAATTTTTAAACACACTAAAAAATAAGTCATAAAACTAAAAGACAAATGCATATTAAAATATATAATCTGGAGCTTTTCAATTTTTTTTATTTAATAATATGGTTATATAATAAAATCCTGTTTGGTAAGAAAAATAATTCAAATTCCATTCACACAAAATAATTTATTTTCTTATTAATATATTTTCTTAACAAAAAAAATATAGTTTTTTGAGCTTTGTTGTTTATTCAATAAAAATAAAAGCAGTTAGAATAAATATAAAAAATAAATAAATAATTTTAAATAAAGATTAAAAGGTATCTCCTTAATTAACACTCATTTATCATATTAATGCAACCTTTTTCTATATATTTTTATTGGGATAATTTATTTTTAAATAATACCTCATCAAAGCCATAATTTAAAACAATTATGTTTTGATATTTTTGATGCAAGTATATTAAAAAACAAGAATAATAGACTGTCTCCGTTGCCATAGAAAATGTTTTGGAATATTTTTTTAACTGATTATGCAATAATAAAACAAACTCACAAAAAAAAAAACAAAAAAACTTATGAAGGAAAATATTTTTTTTAAAAAAAAAAACCATATTTTTCGGTTCATGTAATTTTTTATTTTGTAAAAAAAAGTTGTTTTTTATAAGCTACATGGTTCATTGAATAAAATATATAAAAAAATCTTAAAAAATTATTTATAAAAACTATAATGATTTGAACTTTATTTTCTAAGAAAATTCAAGACCACGAACTTAAAAAAAGTCTTCATGGTAGTTTCACATATAATAATTAATGAAATGATTGCTAACATTATAAAATAATACAACAACATTATTTGAAAATAAATGCTACACTAAGTGATATTTAATTAAATAATGTCTTGAGTATAATTTTAATTAGTTTATTATAACAAATTTCAACTGTATCATTTTATTTCAAACAAAGTAATTTGCTGGTGTAATTATTATTTTTATTAATCTATTTTTTTTATTATATATATACACATAGTTTTTTAGTGCTAGGTGTTTTTTTTTTATAAAAACCAAAAGAAATGAACATAAATATAAAAGAAAATTGGATGCTTTGAAATAAGAAAAAAAAAGCATATGTTTAATTAAAACCCTTTTCATCTTATTAATGTGCTTGAGTTT
>Ga0307517_10014125_pt1 | contig 10766 bp, 7 predicted proteins | sample 23_EM_MG_FD_194515 | JGI IMG/M metagenome (GOLD analysis project Ga0307517, IMG submission 194515) | Populus trichocarpa ectomycorrhiza microbial communities from riparian zone in the Pacific Northwest, United States - 23_EM | ecosystem: Host-associated > Plants > Roots > Unclassified | place...
CGCCAGACGCGTCGATATGCCTTGCGCGCTCGCACTATCGAGCGGGACCGCCGCGCTCCACCTGGCGCTCCTGGTGCTCGGTATCGGGCGCGGCGACACCGTGTGGACGTCGACGCTGACGTTCGCCGCCACGGCCAACGCGATCGCCTACACCGGCGCCACGCCGGTGTTCGTCGACAGCGACCGCGCGAGCTGGAATCTCGATCCGGGGCTGCTCGTCGAACAGCTCGATCGCGCGGCGCGCAGCGGCAGCTTGCCCAAGGCCATCATCGTCGTCGACCTCTATGGCCAGTGCGCCGACTGGGATCCGATCATCGCCGCGTGCCGGGACCACGGCGTGTTGCTCATCGAGGACGCCGCCGAGGCGCTCGGCGCCAGCTATCGCGGCCGGCCCGCCGGCTCGCTCGCCGACATGGCAGTCCTGTCGTTCAACGGCAACAAGATCATCACGACCTCGGGCGGCGGCATGCTGCTCGCCACACGCAAGCCGTGGATCGACCGCGCCCGCCACCTCGCGACCCAGGCCCGCGAGCCGGTGCGGCACTACGAGCATCGCGACATCGGCTACAACTACAGGCTCAGCAATCTGCTCGCCGCCGTCGGCCGCGCGCAGCTCGCGGATCTCGAGCGCCGCGTCGAGACCCGCCGTGCGATCCAGGCGCGCTACCGCGCCGCGCTCGGCGAGCTGCCGGGCTGGTCGTTCATGCCCGAGGCGAGCTTCGGCCGCTCGACGTTCTGGTTGACCTGCGCCACGATCGATCCGATCGCCGCTGGCGATAGCCGCGACGCCGTGATCGATCGGCTCGCCGCCGCCGATATCGAAGCTCGCCCCGTATGGAAGCCTCTGCACATGCAAGTGGTGTTCGACGGTGCACAGGTCCTGGGCGGCAATATCGCCGCCCAGCTGTTCCGCGACGGCATCTGCCTGCCGAGCGGCTCCTCGCTCACCCCCGCTGATCAGGACCGCGTGATCGACATCGTGCGGCGACGCGCGTGAGCGTTGCGGTCCAGGCTGTTCGAGCTCGCTGATGCGCGTCGTCGTGATCGGCGGCTGGGCACCTTCGCTGGTCAAGTTCCGCGGCCCGCTGCTCGCGGCGATGGTGGCGCGCGGCCACGAGGTCACCGCGATGGCTCCCGAGCCCGGCGATGCGGAGGCCGGGGCCGCCAGCGTCCGCGCCCAGCTCGTCGCGCTCGGCGTTCGCTTCGAGCCGATCGCGCTCGACCGCGCGGGCATCGATCCGACCGCCGACATCAGAGCACTCCGCGGCCTCGTGCGCCAGCTCCGCGCGCGCGGGCCCGATCTCGTGCTCGGCTACACGATCAAGCCCGTGATCTACGGCAGCATCGCAGCGCGCCTCGCCGGTGTGCCGAACCGCGCCGCGATGATCACCGGCATGGGCTCGGCGCTGACCAGCGCGCGCACGCCCCGGCAGCGGCTCGTCGCGGTCGCCGCCCGCGCGCTCTATCGCCTCGGTCTCGCGCAGTGTCAGGTCGTGATCTTCCAGAACCCCGATGATCGCGACGACCTCGCGCGGCTCGGCGCACTGCCGCGGCGCGCGAAGACCCCCATCGTGCGCGGCAGCGGCGTCGACCTCGCGCACTACGCCGCGTCGCCCCTGCCGCCCGGTCCGCCGGTGTTTCTGTTCCTCGGCCGCCTGTTGCGCGACAAGGGCATCGCCGAGTACGTGGCCGCCGCGCGCCTGGTCAGGGCTCGCCATCCGCCGGCTCGGTTCCAGATCGCCGGCTGGCTCGATCCAAATCCCCAGAGCCTGACCCGCCGCGACCTCGACGACGTCGTCGCCGACGGCACCATCGAGTACCTGGGCGCCTCCGAGGACGTGCGACCCCAGCTCGCCGCCGCCCACGTCCTCGTGCTCCCGTCGTACCGCGAGGGCACGCCGCGCTCGGTGCTCGAGGCGATGAGCATGAACCGCGCAGTGATCACCAGCGACGCGCCGGGCTGCCGCGAGACCGTCGTCGACGGCGACAGCGGCCTGGTCGTCCCCGTGCGCAACGCGCCCGCGCTCGCCGCGGCGATGATCCGCCTGATCGCATCTCCGGCACTGCTCACCCGCCTCGCCGCCGCCGGCCACGCCCGCGCGGCCGAGCTCTACGACGCCCACAAGGTCGCCGGCGCGATGCTCGCCGCGCTCGGCCTGTGACCGGCCGTCACGGACCGATGAGCTGTACTCGATAGAAGCGTAGACCACCAGCATCGATGGCGTAACGCACGGCGAGCCCGCGCGCGACGGCAACGATCGTCCCCGCCTTGAACGGGGGCGGCGCCGCGCGCTTGAAGACGCCATCCGCATGCGGGCTGGCTTCGATTTCGCGGACCATCGCAGCGGCGCGTATGCGAGCCTGCCTCGGTAATGCGCGGAGGTCAGCCAGATACACCGGCCCAAAAATGCTAGCCATCGATCGCCGCTGTCAACGCGTCGATCGAGCCGCGAAAGCCTGCACCTGCATCGATCTCGTCGTCGGCGCGGCGATCTCGCTCTGCCTCGGTGGCATTGTGCTGGGGGTCTGCCCACAGCGCGGCGAACGTAGCGTCGAGATTCTGTGCGGCGAGCATCGCAGCGTAGTGAAGGACAGCGCGGATTTGCTCCGTGGTGAGCCGGTGCTCTGTCCGGACCTCGGCTTCGGAGAGACCTGTCGCAAGCGACGTCAGCACCTGCGCTGCCGTCACGCGAGTACCCGAGATCACAGGCATGCCGAAAGCGCGCTCGGAGTCGACCACGATGCCAGGGATGATCTCAGTCATCATGCTCCACATCATAGCCCGAACGCCGCCATCGGGGATTGCAGGATCGCGGGCCAGCCGCGACGTGGTTGCAGCGTCGATGCCCTTCGCGTGTCAACGATGCGATGGCCGATGGTGAGAACGCGCCGCTGGGCCCGGCTGCGGTATAAGCGATCGGCCATGAAGCTCGCCGCCGCCCCTGGATCATCGTCGAGCAAGCCCGCGGGCTCGATCGCGAGGGCCGCGTGATCGGCGGCGTCGTGTGGATGACCGGGTTGTCGGGCGCTGGCAAGTCGACGCTGTCGACCGCGATCGCGGCTCGCCTGGGCGCACAGCGCCCGGTGGAGCTGCTCGATGGCGATGACGTCCGCACGTTTCTGTCGGCCGGCCTGGGTTTCTCGCGCGCGGATCGAGACACCAACGTGCACCGGATCGCGTTCGTCGCGCGTCTCTTGGCCAAGCATGGCGTCCTGGTGTTCGTCGCCGCGATCTCGCCGTACGCCGAGACGCGCGCCCGCCTGCGCGAGCTGAGCGTCGCCGCCGGCCATCCGTTCGTCGAGGTGTTCGTGCATGCGCCGCTCGCGACGGTGATCGAGCGCGATGTGAAGGGCCTGTACCGGCGCGCGCAGGCGGGTGAGATCCCGAGCTTCACCGGCATCTCCGATCCGTATGAGCCGCCGCCGTCGCCCGACGTCGAGGTCCGCACCGATCGCGAGTCGCGCGGCGAGTGCGAGTCGCGCATCATCGATGCGCTGGTCGCCCGCGGGCTCGTAGATCGATAACCGCCCGGGCACGCGAGGCGGCTACGGCGATGGGTAGCCGTCGTCGTCGGGCTCTGGATCATCGAGGTCCGGGTGCGCTTGCTTGTACTCGGTCATCCAGGCGGCGAGCTTCGGCATCGCGACGTCGAGCCGCTGGTTGCCCTCGCGCTCCATCGCCTGGCGCCACGCGAACCTCGCCTCGTCCTGCTCGTCGCGCTGGGCGTACGCCCACGCGCACAGGAGCAGCAGGTCGCGGCCGGCGGTCATCGACAGGCCTTTGCGCATTCGATCGTGGAGCTCGGCGTCGTCGATGATGAGCTTGCCCTCGGCGACGCCGAGGTGCATCTCGGCGATCCAGTAGGACAGCCGGAGCACCTCGCCCCCGGGCACGCCGCCGCGCGTGTCGAGCACGACGCGGGCTTCCTTGGTGCGACCCAGCGCGGTCAGCAGGTTGATCTCGGTGTAGTACGAGAACTGGTACTGGATCAGCCGCGGCGAGAGCCGGGCGCGGGCCGAGCGCACCCGCTCGAGCGCCTGCTCGCCCTGGCCATCGAGCGCGTCGGCGATGGCGACCCGGAGCTCGGCGAGCGCACGCACGCGCGCCGGCGCCCACCAGGCGCGGGCGACCGGTTCGGCCAGGGCGCGGCCGGCGGCGGAGTCGCCGTTGGACAGCGCGACGCTCGCCTCGTTGACCCGCTTGACCGCGCGCACCGTGCCGATGAACCGGCTGCCGAGCACCGCATAGAACGGGATCAGCAGGGGAAACGACGACGCGGCCAGCGCCACGCCCGCGGCGGTGATGCTCCCGAACGCGACGTAGGCGGCGACCTGGCGGTTGCGCACGCCCGCCGGATCTTTGACCTCGCCGTCGCGGCCGACGTAGACGAGCTGGCCCTTGCCGGCCTTGTCGAGATCGCGCGCGATCATCGGCCGTGCCGGGAGCAGCGATTCCGCTTTCTTGTCAGTCGCCATGGCGGTGGTCAGCTCGCATCGTCATGCACAGTCCAGTCCGTGCCCTGTGGCGTGTCGTGGAGCGCGACGCCGAGCGCGGCGAGCTCGGCGCGGATCGCGTCGGAGCGCTGGAAGTCCTTCGCCGCGCGGGCCGCCACGCGGTCTGCGAGCAAGCGCTCGACCGCGGCGACATCGATGCCGCGCCGCTGGATCAGGCGGGCGCGGCGCTCGGCGAGATACGCGCGCGGGTCGGCCGCGAAGATGCCGAGCGCGTCGCCCACGCTGCGGATGTCGCGCCCGAGCTGGACAAGCGTCCGGCGGCGCAGCTGCTTGTCGACGCCCTTGCCCTCGTCCAGCAGGCGATTGGCGAGCGCGGCGGCTTCGTGGAGCTGCGCCATCACGACGGGGGTGTTGAAGTCGTCCGCGAGCGCGGCGCGGGCTTCGGTGACGAGCTTGTCGGCCTCCGGCAGCACCGGCCCGGGCGCCGGCGCCGCGCCGGCCGCGGCGAAGTCGTCGATCCGCTTGAGCGTGGTGTAGAAGTACTCGAGCTTCTTGTCGGCGGCCTCGAAGCGGTGATAACGGGTCGCGACGACATGGTGGTCGGCATCGACCTCGACCTCGAGCTCGAGATCGATCGTCGAGCGGAAGTGGTGCGACACGAAGTACAAGCGCAGCGCCTCCGGGCCCACCGCGCGGCTGACCTGCGCGCACAGCAGCGCGTCCCCGAGCGACTTCGAGAGCTTCACGCCGTTGTTGGTGAGCAGCCCGTTATGCAGCCAGTAGCGCGCGAACGTGTGCGGGCCGTCGGCCGCCTGCGACTGGGCGATCTCGTTCTCGTGATGCGGAAAGATCAGATCTTTGCCGCCGCCGTGGAGATCGAAGGTCGTGCCGAGGTGCGCGGCTGTCATCGCCGAGCACTCGATGTGCCAGCCGGGCCGACCCTTGCCCCACGGCGAGTCCCAGGCCGGCTCGCCGGGCTTGGCAGCTTTCCACAGCGCAAAGTCGTCGGGTGAGCGCTTGCGCTCGTCGACCTCGACGCGGGCACCTTCGCGCAGCTCGTCGAGCTTCATCCCGCTGAGCGCGCCGTACGCGGGGAACGTGGAGATCTCGAAGTAGACGTCACCGTCGACCGGATACGCCGAGCCGGCGGCGACCAGCCGGCCGATCAGCGCGATGATCTCGGTGATGTGCGTCGAGACCTTGGGCTCGGCGTCGGGCGGCAACACGCCGAACGTCGCCATGTCGCGGTTGTAGTCGGCGGCGAACCGCGCCGCGAGCTCCATCGGATCGACACCGATGTCGTTGGCCCGCTTGATGATCTTGTCCTCTACGTCGGTGACGTTGCGCACGTAGCGGACCTGGTAGCCCAGGAACCTCAGACTTCTGCGGATGGTGTCGAACGCGACGGCGGAATACGCGTGACCGATGTGCGCCGGTGCATATGGCGTGGGGCCGCACACGTAGATTCCCACCTTGCCGGGCTCGATCGGCTCGAACGGCACCTTCTCGCGACGGAACGAATCGTAGAGCCGGACGGGCGTCACTCGATGGGTTGTAGCATTACTGCGGTCGACGTCGCACGGCCGCGACCGCGCCTCGCTGCGCGCTATCGCCATCCGAGCCCGCCGGGGTTCGGATCATCGACGCCGCCATCGATGGCGTTGGTCATGGCGTCGAGCCAGCTCACGGTCGCCTCGGGAGTCGGCGGGAGCGCGATCGACCATACCAGGAGGCCGGTCGGGGTGCGCGCGAGGACGCGGCTGCCGTCGGCGGCGATCGCGGGGCTGTCGAACTTGATGCGATCGGGCCACGCCAAGGTCCAGCGCTGCCGCGCCAGCGGATCGATGATCGCGAGCGCGCCGTGCTCGAGGACCACCACCAGGCCGGTGTCGGCCGACATCGCCGCCGAGCTGCCGTCGATGCTGGGCAGGGCCGCGGTGACGCGGTGGCCGGCTGCGGTGGCGATCGCGTAGAGCGAGGTGTCGCTGGCGACGGCGAGCACGTGGCTCTGGCCGGCCTCCCCCATGTCGTCGATCGGCTTGGCGAGCTGGGCGATCCGCTCGAGCGCGCCCCCGGCGGTCCACGCGCGGACTTCGTTGCCGTCGAGGTACCACACGGTGCCGTCGGCGGTGACCAGCAGCTTGCCATCGCGGGCGCTGGCGTGGCCCGGATCGATACGGGGGGCGCGGGCGATGGTCGCCTCGACGCCGGTCGCGAGGTTCTTGCGCCACAGCGCGCCGTCGAGGAAGGCGGCGGCGAGCCACGGATGCCGGCCCCGGCCCCACGCCAGGCCGATGAGCTTCGAGCGGCCGGCGATCAGCTGTGACCGCACACCGCGGGCGACGTCGTGCAGGAACACCGCGCCGTTCAGCGCCGCGAGCACGAGCTGGTCGGGGGTGGCGAACCCGACGAAATCGAGCTCCCCGGAGAGATCGACGGCCGGTCGTCCGGGCGTCAGCAAGTGCGCGTGGCGCTGGGTGTCGACGATCGCGACGTGACCGGCGGGGCTGGCGGCGACGCTGTGGATCCCGGGCCAGTCGCCCAGCGGATGAGCGGCGCCGGACGCCGTGTCGACCGACAGTGTCAAGGTGTCGGCGGTGCCGCCGATGATGACCTGATCGCCGGTGGCAAACAGCGCACCCCCTGAGGGGCGGTCGGCGAGCCGGCGGGGCTGGATATCATCGAGGTTCCACACCAGCAGGCGGCCTTCGAGCTGTGCCACCACGTACGGTGAGCGCGGCGATGCGTAGACGGCTTCGACGCGAGCACCCGCCAGCGGCAGCACGCGGTCGCCGTCGCTGGACACCAGGGTGAGCCCGCCGGTCGCACCTGCTACCAGCGTTTGGCCGCGCGCCACCGCGAGGCCGACAGCGTCGCCGCGCAGCTGCTTGCGGACGGTGGGCTCGATGATCCGGTCGGTCCGCTTGAGGACGATCAGCTCGGTCGCGCCGACCGTGGCCATGGTGTCGCCGCTGTGCGCGACGAGCTGGCGGCCGTCCCCGACGGTGTCGCGGTGGACGACCGTGGGCGCCGGCGCGATCGCCACGTCGACCACCTGGCGCCCGACCAGCGCCGCGAAGTGACCGCTGTCGGCGGCCCAGGCGATGTGCCGGACGGCGCCGAGCAGGACCTCGATCGGCGGCTGCCCAGGAGCACCGAGATCGCGCAGCAGCAGGTGGTGCACGCCGAGCAGGGCGAGCCACCGGCCGTCGGGGGACGGCGATAGCCAGAGGATCGGTTCGTCGAGCGCGAGCGGCGAGGGTGGGGTGCTTGCGCCGGCGGTGACCGGGAGCTGCCACACCGCGCGCGCGTCATCGACCCAGTACGCGGTGGTGCCGACCACCTCGAGGTCGTGGACGGCAACGCCGACCGTGCGCGCGCTCGCGCGTCCAGTGGCGGCGTCGAGGATCACCAGCTTGTCGTCGTGCCACGCGACGATCTGGCGCTCGGAGTCGGCGAACCGCGCCATGACCGGCGCGTGGAGGTCGGCGACGGTGCGGGTCGCGCGGATCGCGAGATCGTGGATCCGGATCACGCCGTCGGCGCCGGCGGACAGCGCGCGCCGGCCATCGGCGCTCAGCTCGAGCGACCGGGTCTGCGCCGACGCGGGGAGCCCCCACGCGACGCCGGTGGCCCGGGCGGCGGCGCCGATCGCGCGCGCCTCGCGCCAGTACTTCGCGGCGAGCGGCTTCACCATCGCGACCGCCTTGGTCGGATTGAGGTCGACGGTGTCGCGCGCGTGCGCGAGCATGAGCTCGTCGGCGCGGTGCACCGCCTCGGCGCGCTGGACCTCGGCGGCGTGGGCGGCCGCATCGGCGCGGTCGCGCTCCATGATGATCCGCACCACCGCGATCGCCCCGACCACCACCAGCGCGGCGATCGCGGCCGACACGCCGCGGTTGCGGCGGACCAGCCGGACCAGCTTCTCGCGCCGCGAGTAGTGATGCGCGGCGACGAGCTGGCCGTTGACAAACCGCTGGAGGTCCTCGGCGAGCGACCGCGCGTTCTGGTAGCGGACCCGGGGATCGTGGGCGAGCGCCTTGTCGACGATGGTCGACAGGTCGGGTGGCACGCCATCGACGAGCTCGCGGATCGGCTGCGGTGGCGCGGCGACCGCGGCCTTCATCATCTCGTCGGCGGTCTTGGCGTAGTGCGGGGGCTTGCGCGACAGCAGGTGATAGAGCGTGGCGCCGAGCGCGTAGACGTCGCAGCCCTCGTTGACCGGTGCCCCGCGCAGCTGCTCGGGCGCCATGAAGCCGGGCGTGCCGTACACGATGCCGGCGCGGGTCTTGAGCGAATCCGATAGATCGACGAGCGGTCTGGCGGACTGCTCGTCGGGCTCGCCGATGACCTTGGCGAGCCCCCAGTCGATCACCACGGTCTCGCCGAGGTCGCCGATCAGGATGTTCGATGGCTTGATGTCGCGGTGGACGATGCCGCGCTCGTGGGCATGGGCGATCGCCTGGGCGCTGTCGACGATGTGCGGGACCAGCGCGAGCCGCTGGCCCAGGGTCTCGGCGGTGATGACCAGGCGCTCGAGCGGCCGACCCGAGACCTTGCGCATGACGTAGAACGCCGGTCCACCGGGTGTGCCGCCGGCGTCGTGCACCGGGACGATCGACGGATGCTCGAGCCGCGCGGTGATCCGGATCTCGCGCTCGAACCTGCGCAGCGTGTCGATGTCGCTGGTCAGCGTCTCCTTGTACGCGACGACCCGGCCGAGCACGGTGTCGGTCGCCTCGACGACGCGGCCCATGCCGCCGCGGGCGATCTCGCTGCCGAGCACGTAGCGCTCGGAGGCCGGCAACGCGGGAGGCTGGTACGCCGGGGCGGCGACACCGGCGAGCGTGGGCATCACGGGAGCGTGGCCGGGTCCGCCGGGGAACACCTGGATCACCGTCGCACCAGGCGGTGCACCACGCGGCGTGGACGGCGCCGGCTCGCCGGTGGCCGTCGTGCGGACGGGGGCTGGGGCCCCGGCGAGCTTGTCGTCGGCCACGGCTCCTCAGTATAGAGGAAATGCGCACGCGGCGCGTCAGGCCGCGCGCAGCAGCGCCAGGTCGCGGCGCACCGCGCGAACCAGCGCCCACGAGAACACGAGCAAGATCACCGCGAGCGCGACCGTGATCGGCATGACGTACCAGTAATCGTCGGGGACCTCGCCGGTGATCACGGCGTAGGCGTCATCCGGAATGCGGCGGGTGACATAGAGTCCCACGAGCTCGATGTCCTCGTCGGGCAAGACCTGGGTACCGACGTCGAGCCCGGCGGGTGGCGAGCGGCGCACGGTGCCCCAGGTGGTCTTGTCGTGGCGGGTGACCGGCTCGACGCGCGCGGCCCACAGGCCGGCAGTCTCGAGCTTCGCTGTGACTGCGGTCACCGAAGCGGCGACCGTGAAGCGGACCTGACCGAGCGCGGTGTCGGGAGCGGCGGTGGATGTGGGCACGATCCCGGCCGCGGCGAGCGCCGCCGACCACGCCGCGGTGTCGGACAGGCGCTCGTTGAACGATGCCACGATCGTGGACGCGTCCCTGGCGACGATGTCGAGCGCGACCGCGTTGCCATCGGCGAGCACGACCGGGTCGCCGGCGACCGTGGTGACGGTGCCGGTGGCGAGCCCGGCGCGTACCGCGGTCACCGACGCGAACACCGGCCGTGGTTGCTCGGCGGCGTAGCGGCGAGCGGCCTCGGCGAACGCCAGCTCGTCGAGCTTGCGCAACCGGCCGGTGTAGCCGCCGATCGCGGGGGCGCTCGCGCCGTCACCGGGCACGGCGAGCCACAGCCGGTCGCCGGTTCCGCGTGCGGGGGCGATGCGAAGGCCGAGGCGGCCGGCCGACGTCGATACCCGGATCGCCTGGGAGATCAGCGGCTCGGCGGCGACCGTCACCAGCTGCTCGGTGTCGACCTTGCCGGCGACGATGTCCGCCGCACTGACCGCCACCGGCTGCGCGCTTCCCCCCGCGAACCGGCGGTCGGGGCCGAGCCGGACCAGCAACACGATGCACAGGACGACCAGGCCCGCCGCGGTGATGACGCCGACCTTGATGCGGGTGCGCGAGAGCTTGATCAACTCCGGATCGATATCTCCGCGCGCGATCGGCGCCCCAGGATCGCGCGGCTCGGTGGGCGGCAGCGTCGTCGGGGTCGGCGAAGACTCGGCCATGACAGTGGCAGGTAGCATCCTATCGTGCAGATCGACAGCGCGCCACCCGGCCTCGTTGCAGGGATTTCCAGGGTCTGCGGCAATTACAGACGCGGCGCATGAGCCGCGGTCGTCATAGTGATACCGTCGGGCGCTGTGGCCACGGGTG